>ERZ1030949.11-NODE-11-length-158360-cov-16.927753_pt1 | contig 158360 bp, 119 predicted proteins | sample MGYA00517297_ERZ1030949 | MGnify/ENA primary metagenome ERZ1030949 (study PRJEB33718, sample SAMN03159698) | human skin metagenome | collected 2014-05-20 | study: EMG produced TPA metagenomics assembly of the PRJNA266117 data set (Human skin bacterial metagenome...
ATTACGACAAGGTTCTTGTTCTCGGAAAGGGTCGTGTGTTAGAATACGACTCACCTCATGCTCTTCTTTCCAGAAAAGGCAGTGTATTTTACGAACTTTGTGACCAAAGCGGCGAACTTGATCTACTAAAGTCCATGGCCGCTGATCACGCGAGGCTGTCGTCTCATGCTTGATAATTTAAAATAGGAATCTAATGTACATGCGTGATGTCAAAGTAACACTTTTTGTTTTAGTCATCGTCGCACGAGCCTGAGCCCGGTGCAACGATCCTAGAGTTGCCGTGAAGCATCATGTTGGGTGCCCCGACCATGTTTCGGGCAGCTGTCATGAGTGCGTCGAGGGGAAGCGGGCCTGGTATGCATTTGTCTCAATCAGCTCGGGTGCCAATGCTGCATGTTGCATGTAGGCTCATGGCGGGGTCCCGAAGCAACATGCGTCTGTTGCAACCTCTAGGCCCATGTGCGCGTAGCTTTTCTACAATGCCTCAGCCTCAGCCATCGCCGGATAAGAATATCTCCAATGCTTCTAGATTAGGGGATCAGCGGCAGGAAGAATCAAAGCAGGAGCAAAAGACACTTCGCAAATCTATATTTCAGCGATTTCGCACAATAATGAAAGAATATGGATGGTGGGCACTCGGAGTGTACACATTCATATCAGGCATCGACCTTTCGTTGACGTTCGCTGCGATCCACTTTTTTGGAGGCGAGCATGTCGAGGAAATCGAAGCTCTGCTTTTTAAATACATTGGCCCAATCGTCAAGAAACTAAAGAAAGAGGACGACCAGCCAAAGGAAAACGCTGTGGTCGCATACATCAAGAGTTGGTTCAGCTCTGAGGAGAATGCATACGAGATGGAACATCTCATTGCACGCCTCTCGGGCGAGTTCGTTCTTGCCTTCACTATACACAAGACGCTCATGTTACCACTTCGCTCAGGTTTGACAGTGCTGGTCACACCCAGCTTCGTACGATGGCTTATCAAGAAGGGATGGGCGCGACCACTGAAATCGTCATCTATGAACTTGTAGCCACGCGCAATAGAGAAGCTAGGACGCAAGAAGCACTTGAATATTTTTGGTAGGGCATCAATCGGAAATACACTCGAGACTATGACACATGCTCCATTTCAGGAATAGTTTGTAGTGAGTGCCTGATAGTGACAGTCTCTATCCCCCTGGAAGAGAATAATGATGCACGAGGTATGATTTAGCGGTACTTGTGGAAACCAATGTCGGCGGCCTTCTCACGGAAGCACTGACGGCAAATGTTCAAGCCGTACTTGCGAATAAGACCACCCTGGTTACCGCAGACACGGCTGTTAGTTTGTTAGCATACGTTCTTTGGTATTTTGGGCAATACATGGAGGGTCAGAACTCGAGAAAAACCAAAACAAACACCACCATCAGGCACCAGTGCCATGGATGATGCACATCAAATGCTGAATTTACACGGGGTATCCAATACAAGTGATGTCCATGGACTGGCATGCTAGCACAATCTGGTTTCATGCTTTGGGTCTGACACCGCTCGACCACATGTATTCCTGCTAAAAACATACCATTGACGAGAACCCTTGCCGAAGTTACGCTGTACAATGTTAGTATACGTTCATAAGACGCTTAAAGCCTCATACGTACGGGGCGCGAGTACCAAACGTTCTGATGGGCCATGTTGCTGGTGTTACGGTGAGGATAAATGATCTTGGGCGAAAGCGTGAACGACCTCGATGCCACAGTGAAAATCACGTGTACAAGTATAGGACATCACGTGTTATGACATGGCACACAGCGATGGTGGAGCCATGTGGAGATATCATGTGGAGCAGCAACTTGACACCGTGATAAATTTGGACGCATGCGTGCAAGTACCACCTCGGAACATCCCCAACGATATTTTTGACATGAACACTTCGGGGCGGGCGTCAGGCAGCAAAATAGGTGCTTCATTAAGACTAAATAATATGAACAATACGGATTTATCACCAAAAGTCCAATGCTTGTCACTCATATTTGTGCTGGTGCTGACTGGCGCTGCCTTACTTGCTATCCCAATGACTTTAGTGGCGGGTGTCATTCCAGTGATATTCCCCGTTTCGATTTTGCTCCTCCCCGTGCTTATCATTTTTATCATTTATGGAATAGCATGGTCTGCTTATCTTGTCTTAGCCCAAAGTGATCGGCCCCCATATGCTATGATCGGCCCCCCAAGTCTTTCCAAATATATACCCTTCGTCCCGCTTTCTCCGTTGCGGTGTCTTCAAGTGACTAAAATTGTGTGTGAATTTATTTGGTTGGGAGTTGGATCTATGAGCTCATTTTGGTATTGGTACTCTTTGTACAGGCAGCAGAAGAAGGCGCCTGAATATGAAACAGTGGTGTATTCGTTACCCTTTTCTCATAACTGCCTTGATATATACCCACCGGATGTGGATGTCGTAAGTCAAAATGCAATCGTCTTGATGCTTGTGCCCACTTCGTTTTTCCCATCATACATTTCATGCAACAGAAAATTGTACATGCCCATGGCTCTGCGCATGAGAAAACTCGGATACTGCGTCGTCGTCCCTGACATTTCATATTACCCTACTTGCCAAATCCCTCAATCCGTGGTCGATCTACGTCTTGCTCTTAGCTGGGTCGGTGCGCATATTTTTAGCTACAAAGGTGACCCTTCACGTATTTATGTCATGGGAATGGGTATTTCATCTGAGCTTGTGGCACTTACACTCGTGCAGGAGGCAGCGGTGATGAGCCGTGTTGTCAAGCGGCAAGATGACGAGAATAAAGATCCGAGCTCTGAGGAAGAGAGCGATAGGCTTGAGTTCAACAAACTCATGGAAATATATGCGCCACAGGTCCGCCTCCCAAGTCTTGCTGGTGTGGTACTTGCTGCTGGCCTGAGTGATGTCATCAAATGCTATTTGCACAATGTGGAGATGGGCACGGAGCACCTTGGCATGCTACGGCGCTGGGCAGGTCCACGGCGATATCAATGCATCATACATTCTCCAACGCATTTGTTGAACAATACCAAAGATAACTTTGATCCTGCCTTTTTACCGTCTAATTTTTTGTTGATCCATGGCGGGCGCGACAAGTTCGTGCCTATTTCGCAAGCAGCTCTTTTACAGTCATTACTCATGGAGGTGGGAGTAAAAAACGTCGAACTTTTCGCATGTCGTGATCTCGGACACTTTGATACCCTCAAAATGCTGCTTGCATACCCTACGTCGCACTCGGACAGCTGCAGGTACGATACACCCATGATGAATGCTTTGTGTAGTTTCCTCGTTTAGTCATCTACCGCGGTGAGTAAGCAGTGACTCGTTCGGCGCGGAAACAGCGGCATGCCCATTGGCGGCGCTTCCACGGACATAAATTAGGTCGATTCCACCTAGGTATGCGGATCCTTGTTCCGTCGCTGCGATCGCTACTCAAAAAGGCCGCCGTTGTCCATCCGACCTATCGATTTAGCGCTTTCCGTCATTTTTCTCTTAGTACTTCCATGAACTCGCAACCAGCGCCTCTCGATGCCAGTCGTGTCGTGATCAAGAAGTCTGAATCACCAAAGGAATGCCCCGCGCCACAAAACCTTGTGTTTGGCAAGACTTTTACTGACCACATGCTGAAAGTGTCCTGGAACAAGCAAACTGGTTGGGCTGAACCTTCTATCGAGCCTTATGCTCCACTGTCACTTGAACCAAGTGCTGTTGTTTTGCACTACGCCCCCACATTGTTCGAGGGCATGAAGGCATACCGTGATGATCAGGGACAGGTGCGCTTATTCCGTCCTGAGAAAAACATGGAACGCATGAATCGCAGTGCTAAGCGTATTTGTCTGCCCACGTTTGAGGGGGATGAATGTTTGAAGCTAATCAAAAAGCTTATACAAATTGACAGCCGCTGGGTCCCGTCAGAACCTGGTTACTCGCTGTACATTCGCCCCACACTTATCGGCACACAAAGCTCCATTGGCATCTCGGAACCCACGGATGCGCTCTTGTTTGTTATTTTGTCGCCTGTGGGCCCATACTACTCGTCGGGCGTGAAGCCTATTGCTTTGGAAGCCAACCCACAATACGTGCGTGCTTGGCCAGGTGGAACGGGTGATGCCAAGCTAGGCGCAAACTATGGTCCTAGTATGATGCCTCAGAAGGAGGCTGCTTCGCGTGGATATAGTCAGATTTTGTGGCTGTTTGGTGAAGAGGACTATGTTACAGAAGTTGGCACAATGAACATGTTTGCTGTGTTGAAGAAAGATGACGGTGTCTGGGAAGTTGTGACACCTCCTCTCAATGGCCTGATTTTGCCAGGTGTAACACGTCTCTCGATCCTCGAGTTGCTCCGCGCTCATCAAAAAGGTGAGATCCAATTGGAGAATGTGCCTAAAATTGAAGTAAATGAGCGCGACATTACCATGAAGGAAGTTGTTGAGGCATCCAACTCGGGCAACTTGGTCGAGATGTTTGGTGCTGGTACTGCTGCCGTCGTGACACCCGTGGATCGCATTGGATACAAGGGCAAGGATATTCATGTGCCTGTGACCTCTTCGGGCTTCGGCACAGTGACAGAGGCTGTGCTCAATAAGATAATGGCCATTCAATGGGGTAAGGAGCCACATGCTTGGTCGGTGCCTATATAAAATGAAGTATCGTACACATTAAGCTAGCCAGAACACTATGACTACTGCAAATCAGCAAAGAAAGAGGCGTGCCCATCAGGCTCTTGGTCAGACTTGGACAAGGGTGTTGACTTGACATTGCGCCGCTTGGCGAGTGGGGCTTCAGCTTCGCTGGAGCTATTATCTGATACATCCACACTGCGAGATATAGACTCTGTATTTTCTGAAGCAAGCATGACCTCTGGTTCGGTATCATCGGCGTCCGGTTCATTATCGCCCTCCTCCAATAGTGGAGCGAGATTGGTGAGCTTGCACTCGTTTCCATGGCCGATACTGGCCACTAGAGCACCTTTCCGGACAATACACTCAATGGGCATACCGTTATGATCCCCTACAACACCAAGTAGCTTGTGTGGAAATAGTTGAATCACACGGATAAGTCCATCAGAAGAGCCAGTAAGCACCGTGTCATGGTCGAGCGTACACATAGCATCAACACTGGAAGGGTGACCAGGAAAGCGGTCCACATGGTCCAGCATTCCACGATCTGGAGCCCAAAGTGAAAGAATACCTAGCTGCGTACCCACAACGAGTTTCTTCCCGTCTTTAATGGGAGCAATAGACAGTAATTCGTCCTCTTGGTCCTCGCTGACTTCCACGCCTCTTTTTCCACCGTGAACGTCAATCACACTTAATGTACCATCACCACTCGTTACAACCAGCCGACTTCGATCACCATCCAAATTCCGTTTCCTTTTCACTCCCTCATCCATGTCTTTCGTTTTTGTGCGCGGCGCATCAAGATGGGTGCACCATAACATATCTGTGATCCAATCCGAGTGATGCTCGTATGACTGAATCGGCTTGGGTTTCGCGTCTTTTTTTGGTACATCATTCGGATTCCATAACCTTACTACGCCATCGTCGTCACCAGTGGCTAATAATGACTCACTAATACAGAGAATACGTGATGGTGCAGACTCATGGGCATTAGACCAGCGCGCTTTGACATTTCCATTGCTGGGGTCCAAAGCAATAATGGACTTGTCTTTAAAAATGCAGTAGATATTAGATCCTGAAGCGTCGAAAGCGACGCCACGACAGCTCTTGTGCGAAGGGCGAACGCTCCATAGCCGTTTGTATGCCTTGCTTTTGCCTGATTCGACCGATATGTCATTTTTAAGCATGTCCGTATAGTCGAACAGTTGCACTTTTCCACTTATCAATCCGACTACTATCTGATTACGGCTTTCATTGGGATGAAAGCATACGTCCAGAGCGTCAGACGAGAGCTTGATGTCCATGGCAAGGCACCGGCGAGAGAGGTTGCGGTGAGCCGAGATGTTGGTTGGTATGCCACGTGATCCGGGCAACTTTTTCTAGGCCACTTGCATCTGCAGCTGGCACTCTACGCCAAGGCCATCATGAGCAAGGATGAAGTTAAGTTGAAGCGTAAAGAGCGTGAAAGTGACTTGAATGGTCACAAGAAAGAGAAGCGTGAAAGGAAAGGAAAGAAGGAGAAGAAAGAGAAGAAAGAAAAGAAGGAGAAAAATGAAAAGGCTAAGGAACCTATACCAGAGACCGGATCAGAAACCAAAGAGTCTTCAACGCCCAAGCCGGCTCCAAGTGGTGCATCTGCAGCATCTACTCGCGAGTTTATGGAGTCTAATAATATTACGATTGAAATGGCCGAGGAATCGAATGACAAGCCTCCAAGGCCTATGCTTTCGTTTGATGAGCTGCATGGCAAAATAGATGCAAAGTTGAAGGAACGTTTGGACATGGAAGGTTTTGAAAAGCCAACGTTGATCCAATCTTGCTGCTGGCCAGTGCTTCTCGAAGGACGTGATATGGTTGGTGTAGCTGAAACAGGCTCTGGTAAAACTCTTGCCTTTGGAATCCCAGCTTTAGAGTACGTTATGCAACAGTCGCCATCCAAGAAAGGCAAAGCCAAGATCCAGGTACTTGTAATCGCTCCGACGCGCGAACTGGCTATTCAGACTCGTGACAACCTCGCGCGTGTAGCCGAGCCACTTGGGTACGGTGTATTTTGTTTGTACGGTGGTGTGTCTAAGGGCGAACAGCTGCGCCAAATGAAGGAATATGCTCTCCCTGTACATATTGTTGTCGGTACTCCTGGACGTGTGCTTGATCTGGCACGCGAGGGCTCATTGGATCTCAGTCGTGTCAGCTATCTTACCTTGGATGAAGCTGACCGTATGCTTGACAAGGGTTTCGAGCCAGATATCCGTGCCATTATCGGCATGACTCGGTCACATGAAGAAGGACGCCACACGAACATGTTTAGTGCCACATGGCCGCCTGCTGTCCGTGGACTAGCTGAGACATTTATGCGCTTGCCAGTTCGTGTGACTGTGGGCAGTGATGTGCTCAGTGCAAATCGGCGCGTTTCACAAACTGTGGAAGTGCTAGATGATGGCCGAATGAAGGAGCGGCGGCTCAATTCTTTCCTGCGCTCGATTGATGCACAAAAGACCAACGAAAAAATCCTTATCTTTGCATTGTACAAGAAGGAAGCACAGCGTGTTGAAAATACACTTCGTCGATGGGGCTACCGTGTATCAGGAATCCACGGTGATCTAAGTCAACATGACCGCATCGCCAATCTTGAGGCGTTCAAATCTGCGACAACTCCTTTGCTTGTGGCCACAGACGTAGCCGCTCGCGGCCTTGATATTCCAAATGTGGAATACGTCATCAACTACACATTCCCTCTCACAATTGAGGACTATATTCACCGGATTGGCAGAACAGGTCGAGGTGGTAAGTCTGGCAAGGCTTTGACTTTCTTCACGGACGAGGACAAGGCACACGCCGGCGAATTAATCCGCGTATTGAAAGATGCCGAGCAGCCTGTACCCAAAGAAATGGACCGATTCCCAACTACCATCAAGCGAAAAACTCACTCGAGCTATGGCGATCACTACAAGGAACTCGTGCCGGGTAAGGCCAAGAAAATCACATTTGATGACGACGACTAAGCTTCTCATAGAATACACGGGCGTCATGAGCTCAAGTGCGCCAACGCCAAGGTATTAGTCAAGATCGGCCGACATTTGCCCTTGCATGGCGTCCTGATGCTGCTCCACGTGGTTGAAAGAACAGACCAGCGCTGATCGTGTATCTTTCTCCCACAGGCCCATATATACGATGGCATCGTCATCTGACGGTGCAGCGTCAGCCCCACATGTGCAGGAAACAGGTGCTGACGCCTCATATGATAGAATGGGTCGTGTAGAGCGCTTACCATCGGCGCAGGAACAACTTCTGCGGGCACAACTGCAACAGCTTGGACTAGAAGCTGACGACGATGCACCACTTCTGAACAAGGATAGGAATGCAGACGTGGTGCCGCCTGTCCATCCTTGGCCTTCTAGCAATACATGGGGACATGATGCACTGGATTCGTTTGGTGCGGCACTTGCAGCTTCAGCCCGTACTTGGCCGAGCTCTGCCCCGTCACCGCCACACCCAACACCCTTCTCTTTCCATCATCGAAGCACCGACCTGGGTCAGAACCTCCGTTTTCCATCATCTCGTCCAAACTATATTTCTGCGTCAGAGGAGGTTGAGCAGCAGCGCCAGGTGATACAGCATCAGATCGAGCAATTGCAGCGGCAACATGAACAACTTCAATTGCACCAACAAATGCTTCAGCCAAGTATGTCTCTGTCGTCCGATTCGCCACAAACCCGTCATCCTGTAAGAAATATGTCCATGGAGAGCAGATATCACCCTACCTCGATCAGTGGCGCATGGGCCCCTATTGGAAATGAGTCAATATCCCTTCGTTCCAACTTCACGTTCCCCCCTCGCTCGCAGTCCGAATCACCTATGCCGCCACAGCAGTCCCATGCCATGATACCTCCGTCTGCCTACAATGGCCGTACGCCTTCCTCTTTGCATACTGGGTATACTCGACATGCATCGCAGCAGCTTACATCTGACTTGTCCCCGAAATTTTTAATGGCTGGTGGCGGTCTCATTAATCTGAACACTTTAGATCTTAGTGCAACATGGAACGAATATGATGATAAGCATCCGAACTCACCGCCTCAAGAGCGTGTAGCACAGCGTCATACGCGCTCAAGCAGTGCTTCGAGTGCCGCTTTGCACTCACCCGCGATGGACACTTTGCTTACTGGTCTTCCACAGGCCCAGGCACAGCTAGCCGCGCTTCGCCGGAGCCGACACCACATTGGACCCAACATGCATAACAGGTCAATGTCACATGGACGCTCAGCCAGCATAGGTTCGAATGCATCTGGAGCTCCTCGTCGTGCTTTGTTTGGCAGTTACCTTCCCCAGAACAGCCTCCCTTTACTTCTACTTGCGGGTAAGCTTGTCGTCGGTGTACTGCGTATAAACAAACGCAATCGCAGTGACGCATGGGTCACGACTGAAGTCTTTGGTCATGACATTTTTATTAGTGGCTCAAAAGACCGGAATCGTGCACTGGAAGGTGACATTGTTGCTGTCGAATTGCTAAACGCGAAAGAGGTCTGGCAGACAAAGCGCGACAAGGCCGACAAGAAGAAGCGCAAAGAAGAATTCAGCCAAGGAGCGACTGTCAGTGGTACTTCGACGCACTCTGCAGGACGTCGAACAGACAAAGCCCGCGATGATATTGAAGTGGAAGGTGCACAGCTCAAGCTGGTAGAAGACGAAGAGGAAAGCGAAACAAGTCCGCCCCCGTTGGCTGGCCATGTGGTGGCTATTGTTGAACGCATGCCTGGTCAAATTTTCCCAGGTACGCTTGCACTTTTGCGCCCAAGCAGTGCTGCGACGAAAGAAAAACAACAAGCCGAGCGTGGAGAATGTGATAGTCCTCCGATCGGTGCGGCTGGCTTATCGCGTCCCAAAATTATTTGGTTCCGTCCGTCCGACAAGCGTGTGCCACTAATTGCCATTCCATCTGACCAAGCGCCTGAAGACTTTTGGGATGAAAAGAAGCAAGAAAGTTTTGCTCATTGCTTGTTTTTCGCCTGCATTAAGCGTTGGCCTATAACGTCTTTGCATCCGTTCGGCTCACTCGTCGACCGTGTCGGCCCGATCGGGTCTTTAGAGGCAGAATCGCGAGCACTGCTGCGCTCGTATTGCCATGACATTGTTGCACCATTTTCTGACATGGCACTTCGAAATGTGCCAACAATTGATTCATGGAGCATTCCTGATAATGAATATGAAGCACGGCGCTCTTTTTCTGCGTTTACTCTAAACGGTCGTGGGCCACGTCAGGTGGCATTTTCAATGGACCAGCACGGCTCCAACTCCTTTACAATCGGTGTACATGTGGCAGATATCACTTACTTTTTACATCCCAACACTGCTTTGGACCGCGAAGCGCGTCGCCGTGGTGCGTCCGTGCACCTTGTACAGGAGTCCTTTGAGATGCTGCCACCTGATCTTTTAAGAATCGCGGCGCTCCATGTGAATTCTGACGCACTGGCTAAGTCTGTGGTCTTCACATTTCAATCAGATCGTGTCGTCGACATTTGGATTGGCCGTTCGATTGTGCATGTCAAGCATATGACATCGTATGCAGAGCTTGACCGCGTGTTACTGGGAGAAACCACGTCATTCCCGGTGGCGCCTGACACGCTTCGTGCTGTTTTGGACAAAGCTCAGCAACTGCGGCTAGAGCGCTTGGCACGCGGTGGTCTGAGCCTTCCACACACATGGCTCGAGTTTGACTTGGATGATAAGAAGCGTCCTACGAATGTCCATTGCTGCACAGATGCAGAATCGCTCTCACATGTGTTGGTGGATGAGCTTTGTGTCCGAGCCAACACGGCCGTGGCGCACCGCTTGGCCGCCGCGCTTGAGGATAATGCGCTGCTGGAGCGACAAGATGTTCCGACCGAAAGAGCTTGGAATTCACTTATAAAAGGTCTGCAAGCATTGGGACTACCAAAGGAGTCCCTGTCATCGATGACGTTGGCATTCGCGCTGAACAATTTGCCTGCTTCTTCTCGGCCAGTGGCAAATGCTCTTACTCAGAAAGCCTTGTCTGACTCAAAACTCTATACGCCGGCGTTGGTTGACGCGACCAAGTTTATGCACTACGCCCTCGGTGAGCCTGTGTATACACAGTTTGTGTCTCCACTCCAGCGGTATTCAGATGTATGTGTCCACCGACAGCTCGATATGGTGCTGGATGGCACGGTACACGCGGAGCGTCAAGGCACCGATACACTTTCCAAACTCGCGCATCAATGTACCGTGAAGAATCGTGCTGTTGGTGCTGCCGAGATGCAGAGCGCTCACTTGTACTTGTGTCAATGGCTCAAAGACGCAAGCGAGCTGAGACCAGGCGAATTGGAAACACGACGCGCTTTGGTCATGTCTGTCAATGCTTCATCGATGGATATACTTGTCCCTTCATTCACTCTCGAAAAACGCGTGCATCTTGATTGTCTCCCCGTGGAGAATATCCATTGGGATCCTGCGACCTACTCCGTCACGTTGACATGGCTGAGCGGAGTCGATTCCATGGCTTGGCTTGGTGAGGCAATCGATGACGTGCAATGTACCAAGTTGTCCAGCACCCAAAAAGAGACACGAAACATGAAAACTATTTCTCCCAAAGCTATTTCGTCACGGGAACAACGCATCACGTCCATGACAGAGCTGGATGTGTACGTTCTGTCTGACATGGAAAAGAGTCCACCGATCATCAAAGTGGTAGTAGTGAACCCATGTGCGTAAGACGCACATTTGTTTACATTGTTCTTCTTTCATTCCTATGCTGGTCATAGCTATGACTCGAGTACACAGAAAAAAATGTGGCAAACTACGCAATAATGATGCCGCCTTTTTGCAGGGCTTCATTCAGCTGCAGCTGTGCTTCACTAGGCATGCGCTGAAGAAGCGGATGCAGTGTACCCGGGCGACGAGCATTCATGCCAGCTAACTGACGAAGTAAGTAGGCCCACAGATCAGAGCCTGCCCATGCCACTGTATTTGGCGACGAAGCATCGCAAACAGAGCCTGCTGCCGCTAGTTGCGAAAAGCTGGCCTGGAAGCCTTGTTCATCTAGTTCAGCATCTTCATCCACAGCCTCATCTGCACCAGGTGTGGTTTGGGACATGAGCGGCAGGATATTCGTCATGAGCACAGGCCACGCGGCAGAATATGTCGACGCCATGATGTCACTGTCCGTGAGAAGACGAATGAGACCTGCTGTGGTGTCGAAACGCTGTTTGGCCGTGAGCTTGGTCAGGTCTGGCGCAACTACGTTCTCAACAAGCTGACCAAACAGACCACCTTGCACGGTGTCGAACGCCTGTATGACCAAATCTGGGTAGCCTGGTTTTTGAGTACCGCAGAAGCATCCAAAGAAGTAGGCAAACTGCTGCGAGAACTTTTCCGTTTTGCTTGACTGTAGGCGGACAAGCATAAGCGTCAATACAGGCTGCATATACGGTGATAGCACTTCCGAAGGCAAGTGAGTCAGCATGGCGCGCAGCAAGTCGAATCCAAATGTGTCGTTCAAGCGGCTGGAGATCAATTTCTGGTAAATACCAAGACACGACTCAATGTGACCATTTTGAACGAGGTACATGGGTGCTTGCAACAAGTAAGCCTTGATGAGGCGCACAAGGGCGGGAACGTGGCTCTTCTTTTCCCACAAAGCAGGCATTAGCAGTGGCGGAAGTAGTGAGGCGTATGCATTTGGCAAGGCACGCTCGGTGCTCAGTGCCGCATGAGCTTCTAGAAGTTGCGCGAGAATTTGAAAGACGTAGGGAATGTATTCTGCTACGTCGCCTTGCAGGATATCTGTGCAGACTGGGAACAATCGTTCTTCCATGGTGGCAAGTTGAGCCAACGTCGAAGATCCTGCGAGCCTGACAAGCGCTGATACGGACTCGAACAAGAATTGCGTAAAGCGTGGGTTACTCGGGTTTCGGCTCGTCAACTGCACGATAGAAGCGAGGTGTGAGAGCACTTCGCCAGAATAAGGTTCTATCGCGTTTTTGGAAGTAAGTAGTACGCGCATCACACACTTCATGACATGGTCATTTTCCGCGACTTTTTCAGGAGTTTCGTGTTGTTCAACGGTGGCGAAAAGAGCCTCTAACATCCGCTGGCTCAACGGGGCAATGTCGCTGGAGACCATAAGCCGTTGGCCTTGCGCGCGGATAAATAGGATACGTTCAATCGAAATGGCGGCGTAAGTACATGTCACGTAATTGCTGGAGCTCAGGTGGTGCACCAGCAGCGGTAGTACAGACAAAAGCTGCTCCTTTGTAAGTTGATTGCGGAATGTGTATAGATACTTGATAGCATCCACTTGAAGAATGGGTTGGGCCCTCGCGATGGAATTGTCAGGCTGCAAGTCCTCAAGGACGTGCTCAGAGAAGAATTGGACGACGTCTACCAGCGCATTAGTCGACGATACACCATGTTGCATGGTCGAGCTCTGCGCTGCAATCGAGGTCAATAGATAGATCGCAGCATCCTTTCGCTTCCAGTTTTGAGCAGGGCTCGCTTGGTACTCTGCAAGATACATTTGGATGTGACGCGAGCAGATCGTTGTAATTTGGGTGGAAAACTGCTCAAGCAACGCACGTACAAACTCACACGCTGCACGGCGTCGCGTATCAATTTCAATGCTCTGTTCAAGATCGCGACGAATGTATTCCATAGGATTATCTTCAAAAATTTCTTCATCAATATCACGCAACTGAATGTTAGGCAAGATAATGGCCGTGCAGAATTGCTCCAATGTGGAATCAGATTGGAACAACTCGCGCTGGTTGCCCATACGAACGACAGCGGACAGAAATCCAATCGCCTTACTCACGATCACATCGTACTTTTCCGATGGACCGTACGTGCTCAGCATGTCCCAAACCGCTTGAACATACTCAGGAAGCTGTGGCAGCACATCTAGGTATCGCTTGGCATACAGCTCGAAAATTTCACATACACTGCTGCGAATCTTGACAAGTGGGCTGGGTGCCACGTCGTCTTCATCGCCAACCAGCTCAGGACGACTAAAAGATAACAGGCTTGTGAACATAGGAGAGAGCATTGGTATAGCATCTTCAAATTGAGGCGGGAGATCCTGCGCTGAAAGATCGTAGAAAAGTTGCAGAAGCAGCATGAGACATAGCGCTAACGGTTGCATGGTCATCGATGGTGTGGATGGGTCCAGCAACATACCATGCATACGTTGCAGTAATTCAAGCAGAGGGTTAGCCATTTTTCCAAGCACCAGATTGATCTCAGAGTACAATGCATCCGAGCGGAACTGGCTACGCCACTGCTTAAAAATAGCATGTGATGTAGCGAGAACTGACAACAAGACGTGGTGATTATCGGTTGAAAGTTGGGATACGAGTTCATCAATCAAAGCAGGCCATGCTTCAGGGAAATCGCTCGAAGCCACTAATGCGATACTTTCATTCATCTGCGACAAGATCGCTTGACTAGGGGTCGGAGCGCTAGCTAGTGACACGAGCACAGGCACAAGTTGCTGCCGAATTGCTTGTTTTTCATCGTCGCTTACAGCACTGAAGACAGGGTCCTCTGTTTCCGCATCAACATTCCATCTGGTCTTGCATAAGTTCTTAAATTGAATGGCAGAAGCTAGGCGGATGGCCGTGGACGTTGACTCTGACTGAACAAGAGCAAGCAGTAAAAAGCCAAAGCGAGGTTGGGCCTGCAGTTGCCCAATCTGATCCTCAGCTAGTTTACGCTGCTCAGGATTCAGCGTCTGCTGAAAAAGAGAGGCCAGCGACGCTAGTTGATTCGGGTCCGTTGGATCCATGCGAGCACAGTGAGTACTTGTGTCGTCAGTCGAGGCGCGAAACAAAAATGGATTGTCGATTTGACCGGCAGAGGCCGATCAGCCACTGAGCCGCTGACATACGTGGAAAATACCAACACGCGTCAGGCCACGTCGTATCACGTGCAAATGGCCTCCACTGGGTCGTGCGTAATCGAATCTCCAAGAGTGCGAAGCGTGAGTGTTGCAGTGACTCAATAGCCTCGAACGTGGACGGACCCTGCAGCTTCCAAGCATGACAGAGGCGCCCTCACAAGTATCATCAACAGATGTAAAATGGATTGTCCAGAAGTATGGAGGAACCAGCATCGGTAAGTTTCTTCCTACTATCGTGGACTCCATTACCCCATCGTATCTCAAGACAAACCGTGTGGTTATAGTGTGTTCGGCGCGATCAGGCAAGACAAAAGCACTTGGCACTACTAATCTATTGCTTCAGGCATGTAATGAGGCCATGCGATCGATTCAAGGAAACAATACCCTGGACTCGTCACGCTCTTCCTTATCGTCGTCTTTCCAGGCAGACAGCATGGGACCTTTATCATCTCTCCAAATGGGTCTGTCGCGCCCCGAATTCGTGCCAGAGTTCCAAGCAACAGTAGAAAAGATCAAAGAAGATCATTTTGAAGCCGCAAGAGAATCCGTTCGGGATACACGACTGCGACAGCAACTGGAACAAGATATTGCAGATGATTGTATGTGCCTCAATCAGTTTTTACAGGCTGCTATGATTTTACATGAGGTATCTCCACGATCACGCGATGTTATTATGGGAATGGGTGAGCGTCTAGCGTGCCGTCTGGTTGTGGCAACGCTCTTAGATCGCGGTATTCATGCGGAGCTCGTGACGCTCGAGTCGATTGTCGATGAACTAGATGAGGAAATCATGCGACCTCCTTCCTTGGCGTATGAAGCATCAAACTACCTCGAACAGGCCTTTTATGACCGACTCTCTACAGTGCTTGCTGAGCGTATCCTCAAATGCGAGGGTGTGCCTGTGGTTACGGGTTACTTTGGCAATGTGCCTGGCTCGCTTTTGAGCCAGGTCGGCCGTGGATATACGGATCTGTGCGCTGCACTGTGTGCGGTGGGTCTAAAGGCGAATGAGCTCCAAATCTGGAAGGAAGTAGATGGGGTGTTTACCGCTGACCCGCGCAAAGTGCCAACCGCTCGTCTTGTGCCTGCCATCACACCCGAAGAAGCAGCTGAGTTGACGTACTATGGTAGTGAGGTCATCCATCCGTTTACAATGGAGCAAGCCATTAAAAAGTCAGTACCTATCCGCATCAAGAATGTCGACAATCCCACGGGTTGTGGTACAGTGATTTTCCCCGATCACATTACGCCCTCGGTGGACGATGATATCAAGCACGATCCGTTCATGGATGGGCATGTGGAACAGCCAGAGCCACCACTTAGCGGTATGTCTACGCCTGTTCACCGTTCGCAAAAAGTGGTTCGCAAGATGCCAACCGCCGTCACAATCAAGGACAACATTCTTGTGCTCAACGTGCACAGCAACCGCAAGACGATTAGTCACGGCTTCTTTGCCGGTATTTTTGGCACGCTTAACCGCTACGGTGTGGTGGTGGATCTGATCTCAACGTCAGAGGTGCACGTGTCGATGGCCATGACAGCTGAACTTCGGCCTCGTACGCTCGAGCGGTTGAGAGCCGAGCTAGAACACATCGGCACTGTCAGCATTTTGCGCAATATGGTGATCTTGAGTCTTGTTGGCAAGGAAATGCGGCAAATGGTGGGTGTGGCTGGCAGCATGTTTAGCACTCTGGCCGAGGGTAACGTGAACATCGAGATGATCAGTCAAGGTGCCAATGAAATCAATATTTCCTGTGTGATTCATGAAAAATCGGCACTGAAGGTACGTATGTCGTGACTAACAATGTCCAGGCTCTAAATTTGATTCACTACTCGATCCTAGAAGGATCGCCAAAGCCGTGCAAAATGGAAGGTGGCACCTTTGGACGCTCATTTTTCTAGGCTAGGCTTCATCGGGACTGGGTGGAATGCGGATCAGCAGCTTGCCTGTAGTAGTACGGCTCATGAGCTCTTGTTGGGCTTGCTGAACGCCTTCGGCACTGAGCAAGTACTCGCGCCACACATTTGCGTGGATCTTGTCGCTGACCAGCAAGTCTAGTAGAATGCCACTGAAATGCTCGTATTCTTCTAGTGTATCGAGGTAGCCATAGAGCGAAAAGCACATAAATCTGATATTCTTTGGCCTCAAAAGGTGCACTGGCAGGGGATCCGGCGCGCCACTCGACTCACCAAATAGAACCAGTGATCCATGCTGAGCCAGCACCTCGAGGCTCTGGTCTAAAGTCGACTTGCCCACCGAGTCATATACAACGTTTACACCTTTGCCATTTGTCAACTCCTTCACACGCGCAACCATGTGGTCGTTGTACAACAATGCATGCTCAGCGCCTAGCGTTTTGGCGCGCTCAGCCTTCTCGGTTGTCGACGTGGTTCCGATCACATGCGCACCAAGCGCCTTGGCCACCTGAACAAGCATCAATCCGGTGCCGCCAGCCGCTGCATGTACCAGAACATAGTCTCCACGCTTGATCTGGTATGCGGCGTGCGTGAGAGTCACGGCTGTCAGACCTTGGAGCCAGGCGGCAACGGCCGTGCGTGTATCCAGCTCTTTGGGCAATTTGGTGACCTTGGAGCGCGGAGCAACGACACGCTCGGCGAAAGAAGATCCCGTTAATGCAACGACATTATCACCTGGTTGAATATCTTTCACGCTTTCGCCGACACGGGCCACTCTTCCACCACATTCCTGGCCCAGCGTAAATGGGAGTGGAACGTGAAAATGACCTGAACGGAAGTATGTATCAATGCAATTGACACCTGCAATTTCCGGCTTAATTAGGACGTCTTCAGATCTAATCTCTTTGGGAGCAGAGACAGTGTCACATTGAATGACAGAAAAGTCCCCTGTTTGGTGAATTCGGATTGCCTTCATGGTGCTGGAAAGAGGGTCTTCAGTGGGCTCTCACACTTTCTCCACACATCCCACGCGCCACGCTGGTCGTTGGGCCCATGGCATCTAAGGCAGCGTCGCACTCTTTGGAGGAGTGGTTCTCAGATTATGCGCCGCTGACAGATGCTCAAAGACTCTCAGTGAGCGAGCTAAGTGCGTTCATCTCTGACGATGCTGAATCGTCCGCAGCGAACACGAATGCCGGCGACGAAGCGGACTTGGAGCCAGATACCACGTCCCATTCAAGCTTGTTCTGCTGGATGGCTTCCAAGGCACGGGGTAGAGAGTTTGCATCTCGCACAAACTACGAGCCTATGATAGAAGCATTGCGCACGAGTATGAAGGAAGTGGGGGCTTTAATGGATGGTGTGTGCAAGGCACAAAATTGCATGTCGCAGCTGCGTGCTGGCCTGGCCTACGTGCAAGATAACTCCTCAGAGCTCATGAATCATGCAAGCACAATGGTACAAGAGCAAACAAATCTAGAGCATCTGCATGAGCAGGTCCTGCAGCGCCTACAGAACTTTTCCGTCCTATCGCAAACTGCACCGATGCTGGCTGACACAGCCGACATCCAGTCGCCGGAATTTTTTGGTGCAGTAGAGCACCTTTGCCTTGCTTTACGGTTCATGGATGCGCACATGCATTACCATGATGCACATGTATACCGTATCCGCATTGAAAACGCATTCGTGCGTGCTATGACACTCGTGAAATTGGCTTTCCAACGAACGGGCACCAAGCTCGTGCAAGATGCGCCCTTGCACGGAATTGATGTGCGTGATCCATCGTCTCATGACGCTCAGCGCGTAATGTATGCCCCGTTTCATGTATTGCGCGAAAAGTTCCATGCGCACCTTGAGACACTGGCCCACCAGGCACCGTCCAGTGAGGATGTACGTGAGATGCAGCGTGAATATGATCAATTGTGGATTCAGTGGCGCGTATCTCTAGTGCACGAGTACTTTTCCCGGACTCTGAATCAACTGCAGGATGTCGATCCCCTACCGCAACGACTCGAATGCGCCGTGGATGTAGCTCAAGCATTGTATGTGTGCGAAAAGGAGTTGTACTTGTACATATTTCCTCAAACAACCACCGAGGCTGTGTCACATATTATGGAAAATACAGGCGAGCAGCTTGCAAGTTGGTTGTCTCCCCGGATAAATGCTTCATCGACCATCGAGGAGCTCATGCGTCTCTGTACTACGACCAGCAAGTACCCAGATTCGGCCTGGTGGGAACCGGTGGTGCGAGACTTGAGTGTGCGGCTGGAGAAATGTGCTCTTCTACAGATCAGGGATAAAGTTGCAGCGTTTAAGCCATCTGCTAATGACTTGGACTATCGAGAACGTCATTGCTTGGGAGATCAGAACCAGCACGATACTTGGTATGCTCCCGTGCAGATAGTCCACGACATGTTGCATCTACTTCACGAACACATGTCACCAAAAAATTTCATACATGTGTCTCTCCGAGCTATTGAAGCATCTGAAGCCAAGGTACAAGAAGCATCGCACAGCATGCAGGACGGAAAGTTTGGTGGAGATGATGGTGATGTATTGGATGCTCTGCTGTTCGCATGGCGGCATTTTTCTGTGCTCCGTGAGCTTCTTTCTTTAGCAGAAAAACGATGCGAATCCAAGACGTCTTTTTCAACGGGTTTGTCATTAGCGATGCAATCGGTCTGGACAGTGGCAAGCTTAGCTACGGCTTCAAGCGACTTTGACGCCCTACGTGATAAGTGCACGCATCTGGACAAGTTGGTGGAGCGTACTGTGCAAGATGCCGGCACTTTTCTGTGTGCTAGTCTGGCACTGCCGCTCCAGATTTACGAGCAGCAAACAGCCAAGTCGCCAAGCAAGGCTCTTGCTGCGTGGCACACGTTCCAACAGAGTCTGGATGTGAATCTAGACCTAGCCAAAGGCAAAATCCACGCTTATGTGCCTGCGAATGACCTTGCTACGCTCATACAAGCGACTTTAACGCCATTGCATACTGCATATAATGCTTTCATTACGGGCCTACCACTACTATCAGGCAATAATTCAGACGATGTGGCTGCTGCGCAGCAGTTGCGTTCGCTGCCAACAGCGGACAAGTTGCAGGCTCAGCTTGCGCAGCGCTTCAAGTCTTTGTAGCTATGTATATCTTACACGATTAGGGGGCCGGTTCTTCCTTGAGCATAGCCAAAGGTTTCTTGTGCGGAGGCAGGGGGGGAGAGGACGAAGCTTTACGTTTACGCTGCATGTCTTCATCATCTTCCTCTCCTTGTTTGACATTTGTCGTGGAGCGTGCAGCATGGACCACTTCTGACATACTTTTGGCTGAATAGAAGCAACTAGCATGGTAATGATTGCCTTCGATGAGGACAGCGTTTCTCCATATCCATTCCTCCAGATCTTCGCTCCATTCACTTTGGAACGGCTCTTTGCAGATACGACAAGGATGTGATGCAAGTTCAGAGCCGTCAGGCACAGGCACGTACGCATTAGCAATCTTGTCGCGCAGTGCTTGCTCGGATTCGGTGTCCTCACCTTCCCATCTACGCGCCCCACTCGCGCCAGGCATTATATCATCAATGCCACTCCGAATCCAACGCGATGCTGGATCGAACCATGCACGACTTTGACCACGGACTATACTTGCACGCGCACGACGATTTTGCGTGAAATGCCAGTCCAAATGATCATCGAGACTGTGTTGTCCAGCTTCGCCCCCTGGGTATCTATTGGCACATTGCCGACATGGGTGTGGCAAATGCTCCTGCATGAGAATTTCAAGTTCAGGTGCGGGCCGAGATAGGTTGACAGTGACCATGCGCAAGTCCAGTGACATGATATAATCGGTATAGGCCTTGTCTTGGCTCTGAGTGGATGGTACAGTTGTAGTGGTAGTAGCCGAAGAAGGCAGCAATCCTGCCTTCATAAGGTTCGCGATGAGCTCAGAGGCCGATGGAGCGGCAGGTGTTGATGTGGGGGCCGGCGCTGGCACCGAAGCACTCGACATTTCATCCAGTTGCTTCTGGATGTGGCCAAGCACCTCAGCAGACACATCAGAGCCATTAACTTGCTCTTTGAGCTGACGCAATACATCATTTTGCTCTTGTGCGCGGGTATTGTGCGGCTCATTGGCCAAGTCTTTTGTGCACAGAGCCATGCGCCTTTCAATGTCGGCAATCACCTGAGACTTATTGGGCGCATTGGCTGCCTTGACAGGGACACCTTGACTACCATACAGGGAGCGCTCGATGGCCTGCTGTGATGCGTCACCCAGCATGGGTCGGCCTCCAGGTCCTGCTTCGCGCCAGGTGGCCAAGAGCTCCTCCATGCGCCGGCGAGTGGGTTGATCAACAACGCGATAAGACTCCATAAAAAGAGTGGACGCTCGCGGAGCCCACAGCTCTGTGTAGGGCGACCCAATGTTCTTGCAAATTGAGTCGAGCAGGTAAAGCGCGGGTAGCCGAAGTGGCGGTGGCGCCTAAGGTAAGTACTCGTTCTACATACTCGATCGTACGTACCATCATAATATGGGCATCCACAAGCTTCGCCACGACTGTGGACATGCGGTGCACATGTTCCTGCGCGATAAGAGTAAGATTCGTGATGATGGGCTTCGAGTTGAAGGTGAGCTGGGCAAGGTGACTTTTGTACATGGACTCGAATACGGCAGGGTTTGATAGATCCGGTGACAGAACTGGCATACCATAGGCACTCACACCATTAGGCTGAGGCATGGTGGGTGCTTGCGGGTATGCCCCATAGCCGTACGGACCAAACGCACCAGCGTACCCGTAACCCTCCGGCCGTACTTGGCCATAGCCATATGTGCGTGGATACATGGAACAAAAGTTGGACAATACACAACACAGCTAGCTATTTTACGTGTTTCAAATCGTGTCTCAAAACGACGATCGACGAAAGTTACAACGGTGGCGCCCAACTGAGGGACACGACACCTCAGGCAACGTCAACGTCTACTCAGTGTGCCACGGCGGACCGCGCCGCCGTCGTGTCGACCGTCGCATGAACACGTGGTTCACACGTGTCGATAAAACTATGAAAAGTTCACGTGATGCCATGTGAGACAGGCGCACGCCGTCTTACCTAGTTCCAAGCAGCAGGACTACTCCTCCTCCTACCCATCTCGGCGCTTGTTCCAGGTGTGTATTGCCGGCGTGCGCACGACGCAAGAGCACCTATACTAATACGACAATAGAGTAATCCGCGATGCTTACCATCTACAAGGATTTGGATCTTGAAATCCCGGCCAACGTCACGGTTGAGCTCGAGTCGCGTATCGTGAAGGTCAAGGGCCCCCGCGGTGAGCTCCAGAAGGTATGTTTGTGACGATATTTAACAATTCAGAACCTCCGTCATATGGCCATGGACTTGCGTCTTGTCAAGAGCCCCAAGGGCACGAAGCTGAAGTTTGTTGTCTGGCACGCTGGCCGCAAGCACCTCGCCTGCCTTCGTACGGCGCAGGCTGCTGTGGCCAACATGATCAAGGGTGTCACACTGGGCTTCCAGTACAAGATGCGTGCCGTATACGCCCATTTCCCTATTAACCTTATTCTTGCTGGTGACAGCAAGAGCGTCGAGATCCGTAACTTCTTGGGAGAGAAGCGTGTGCGCAGGGTCGAGATGGCCGATGGCGTCACGATCAAGGACGACAAGAACCAGAAGGATCAAGTGCTTGTTGAGGGTGTATGTATTTTGTTTATTGAATGCCTGGCTAACATATTAGAACGACATTGATGCCGTTTCGCAAAGTGCCGCCATGCTTCACGGTGTGACGCTGGTCCGGAACAAGGATATCCGCAAGTTGTATGTATAAGCTATTTTTATGGAAACTAACCACGTCAGCCTTGACGGTATCTACTGCACTGACAAGACTACCGTTGTCCAGGAGCTGTAAGCACAATCACCAAAAAGTACCCCGCCTGTGTAGAAGGTCGTATGGCACGCTGTATACAGGAATGTATCCTTGATTACTATACTGCACTGTGTGGCATACATTCATAGTGATGCATGCGCATGTGATTTGAGAGGCAAAAAGTTGCCGCACGACCGTAACCTACCGTGCGCCCGCTGGTACTAAGTCATGCTATAAGATTAAAACTCTAGGCACATACATCGTTAAGAAGGTATGAAAGCTTTTTAGTCGTGCTGCGTCCAGCAACTACAAAGGCCCTAAAGTATATATCATCCGGATATAGCCGCATCAATACAGCATTCTCATACGGGACAAAGTGTACACAAAACCTGGCATGCCAAAAAACATTATCTTTAGACAGATCATAGGTTTAGTACAGCTACCCCGTAGAGATATCCAACATTTTTGTTAGCCATACATGACTAGCACATCAAGACCTTTATGGTAGGCAAGTATACATCTGCTTAAGCAGAGGCAGGCGTAGCAGTGCCCGTGCGGAAGCCGTTCTTGGCACGGCGAGGCACAGTCTTCAAGTAGCGCATGCGACCCGAGCCAGTAGTCTTCCGGCGGATAGCCTTCTGGGCCCACTGGTAGTTCCGCGTCTTGGCAGATGGGTAGCCACAAGCAGCACAGGCTATTATGTGTTAGTATGCACACACTTTAAATAGGCAACGTACTCTTGTGCTGACGGTGGAAGGAACGACGGTTGCAGCGACGGCACAGCGTGTGCGTCTTTGTGCTGATAGAGTTAGCATCTTTCCATGAAAAAAGGTGGAATGTGAGCGTGACTACGCCGCCTCACACGCAAATCACCCATCTCGAAAATACATACTGTTGGCGCTTACCCATAGACGTCGTACCCTTCGTCATCTGTAATAATGTTAGATCCTACTCTTGCGCAGTATGCAGCATCATGAGTCACGGTATACAACAAATCCGCACTCTCAGACGACGCCACAACAGTTACATACCTTCGGTTACTGACACTGGATGGTGAGGAACAGAAAGCTCGGCGATCTTGTGCCACTCGAAGCCGGCGGCAGCTTGCGTGACCTTCAAGAACTATATCCATCACGTGTTTGATCGCAAAAAATATGGATCGGCCGAGAGTTCTCGAGGCGTGAGGCCCCGGCTGGGAGAACTGCAAAGACAGCACGGTACTTCGTAACTCTCACCGTCAAGCCACAAGTAGCTCGTACGTATCCCGGTGGTGTGACGACGTATATTTCGCCGCATTGCTATGGTGCTTGGCGCCGATATGCGAGTATTCGTCTTAGCCCGACATAATGTGAGCAGTCGCTAACCCAATTCAGATCATGGCTCCTCAGACGAAGACCAAGAAGTCTAGCCAGGACAACATCAACTCGAAGCTGCAGCTCGTTATGAAGTCGGGTAAGGTTTCGCTCGGTCTGAAGAGCGCTCTTAAGAACATGCGTAGCGGCAAGGCCAAGCTTGTACTTATCTCGGCCAACACGCCACCTTTGCGTAAGTCCGAGATCGAGTACTACGCCATGCTTTCGAAGACGGGTGTGCACCACTACCAGGGCTCGAACATTGCTCTTGGTACGGCTGCTGGTAAGCTTTTCCGTGTTGGGTACGTATGATTTGGAGCAGATTGAGAGTATGCAGCCGCTACGTTGTATGCCTCAACCTGTGTCTTCGCGTGGTATGGATATGCTAACATGTGGGTAGTGTTCTTACGGTTCTCGACGCCGGTGACAGTGACCTTCTGTCCACCATGTCGGCTTAAAAGGGCGACTGGTTATCCGCCCATTTCGCCAGGATGTGATGCTGTTTCAGATTAGGGGACTGTGTCACGCCGAGTCACCTGCGACACTGGTCATTTTCATATACTCTCCCGCAGTTGACAGGCACTAGATCGCTTCATGCAATATATTCATGATTGCTGACAATCGTATGCTGAGCACTTGAGTGTTGAAAAGGTGCATTCACTGATGCGCGTTCAAATTTGTCATGTACGTAGTGCAATTGATATGGGGACTATGATGACCTCTCTGGGACTGTGGATTCCATCACTATTCTTGCAGTTTTCGGATGCTTGGCCACGGGCCGCAGCTGAGCTAGTGACATCCATGAAGCTGTGACAACTGATGCCTTTTCGTTCGTGGTGGTTGTCGTCGATACAGGACGGCCGGTAGCGCCGGCAGTCGAGGGGGCGAACCTTGACACATGTACAGGATTTTTTATGTTGACAGCGTACACGCTCGGGTCCTGCGCTGTGTGTAGCGAGAGAGGTGTCAATGGCATGCTGGTATCGTCATCGTCTTCATCGCGATTAATTGAGCGAGACGGCGTCGAGAAAATCGATGTTACAGATTCGTTTGAACGATTTGATTCATTCTCGTCGTCACTGGAGCAAACTTCAACATGCATAGGTGAAGCCATCGCCTCCATAGCCTTCTTCAACTCAAGATGTTTGCGGAACCAGTCCAAAACAAATGTAGAGGCTTCAGTGTAATATGAGTAAGAATACTTCTTGATCAGGATACTAGACAGTTCATTCAAATGATCAGCGATGAAGTTGTGAATTCGAGTCATGACATTCGTTACCAAAACGTCCAGTGGATGTGGCTGGGGGCGTGAGTCCCGGCAGATGTGACGGGCGAGAAGCATTGCTCCAGCGGCCAGAGACGATGGTGGCAGAGTTAAAAAGCTTTCATGAAACAGAGTCACTTCCAGCAAAAACCGTGCCACGTTGTGGGTCGCAGGACTTGAAGGTGGTGCGCACGAATACTCGTAACGTAGCCATGATTCCGCAGTGGGGTGACCAAGCTGCCATCCAAGTGTAGAGAGTACATGGCCCTCCATCTGAGTAAATGCACTGGGATCGTACGCATTGCAGCACATCTGGCTCAGTTCCTGCACAGTTGGAACACGATCCTTAGCATCTTCGAATTTGGCCGCAATTAGCAGTGCAGCACATCCGACCAATTGATAATGACGCTTGTAAACAATTCGCTTGGAAACATAGCGATCAACCAGATTCATCGTGAGGTATAAGGTTTCAGGGCGCAAGCGGAACGACTGGTGAATTTCAATCAAAAAGTCGACAAGGTAAGGACGCATGAACCAATGCAGCTCTGGCTGCATATTCATAAGCTCAACATTGGCCATCGTATGTTTCTCGAGCACATGCATGTATTCCAGAGCCTCCTGCTGATACTCGACTTCGAAAAGAATATTATCAGACGGCACCGGCTGTTGTCGACGAGATCTTATAGTGCCAGTCCTGGCGGGCGCCATCTGCTGGCTCGAATGAATGGGCATGAGAGTGGAATGACGTTGACGAGTCCTGTTTGCCGCTGTTGTCGTCACACCTGGTGGTATAGAAGATACATGCGTACCCGTGCTTGTGCTATTAGGAGGAAGTTGTTGCGTAGAAGACGCAACAGGACCTTGACTGGTCAAAGGGCGGCCATAAAAACTGTAGCGGTTCGAGTGAGAGTAGAACCTCGAGAATCCTGCAAGTCCCTGGGTCATTATTATCGTCACCACTGGTATCAAGGATTACTAGACCAGAGAGAGGGAAAGGAGTGGGTAAAGGCGGCCTAGCAAGCAGTGACAACCAGACAGGAGTGGCTATGAGCCGACCGACAAGTTGTTTACCCCTGTTATATTACCCTTAAAGGGTGATAGAATAGACGATGAAAGGCATGCCCTGTGCGCCTTGCTTCAGTCTGTAAGGATTGGTACGGAGGGTTTGAAGAATGCGGAGGCTTAGACGTGCAAGCTAGGCAAGGAACAAGAATTGCGCATGACTGGCCGCATAGCAACGCGCACATAGGTGAATGTCATATCCTTGGGTTGTAACCTGGCTGCATGACACGAAAAATAAATCAAATGCCAGGACGCAGGCAAGGCATATGCATATGTCCTAACCCTCCTGCATAAATCGCGTACTAAAAGTTGATTCCGCATGCCATTTGTTCACTGTTTTGCCATGTGCACGCCATGAAGATGGGGACACGGCATGCAGGTTTGCCACGTGCACTCGATTTTTTGAGTCGATGCTGACTTGATGAGATCGAGCAATTCGACACTTGCTGCAAGGAGGGGGAGCCTTCCTTTTTTTACTAACCCGACGTGGCGGGGGTCGATCTAGGTCCACATGGTGGAGGAATGCATCACGTGGCCAGCGCTGTTACGAAAAGTTTCAAGAGCCACATGGAAAACGCAGGGGGAGAGGTAGCATCCTGTCGCGTGCCACAAAATGGTGAGCTTTGTGTGTGATGGATGTGGCGATGTAGTCAAGAAGCCCAAACTGCAGCAGCATTACAACAGGTGTTTTAGCCCAGTCACTTGCCTTGACTGCAGCACCCAGTTCGGCTCACCAAAAGAAGCTCATTCCTCTTGCATGACAGAGGATGAAAAATATCAAAAGTCGTACGTATGAACAGACTGACGCGTATAGGCTCTTTAAGGGTAAAAAGAATGTGAGTACATGCGCATCTAACTGAATAGCAGAAAAACTCCCAAGCAACTCCTCAGCCTTCGCAGAAACCTGATCGTCCAGAGAAGCGGGCGGCAGAAGACGCTAAAGACTCCTTTGGTAAACGAGCTAAGGCTGAGATATCCATGGAGCAAGATACCACCAGCAAAAGTGCCCCCAAGGAGCTCTCTCCCGCATTACTCAAAGCGACTGTGGCTCACCTTGCGAAGGCGAACAAAGCTATTTCTTTGTCTGACATTATCAAGTACCTGACCAAAGAAAAGGGCATGGACAAGAAAGATGTGAAAAACTATATGCTCAAGAAGGCATGCTTACACTTGGAGCAGGACCGCTTGTTCCTCGCTTAAACCAAATGTGGAGGGACAAAATTATCGTGCTTGTACAAAAATAGTGTTAGGAAGTAGACACATTTATGGACTATGTCCAAACATGACGGAGTGTGGACGCCAGGCGGGTATGGTGCATCTCGTCGAGGATGCCCAAAGAACCGGTTGAAGTATACACCAGACAGCTTGTGTCTACTTCAAAGTCCCTCGCGAGGCGTTGATGATCCTAACAACCTTCTCCAGCGAAACGTTCAGGATCTGTATTGGGAGTCCATTGTGAAAAAAATTCAACAACATGCAGATGTATATCAGGAAACTGAATTCACTTCACCATACAACAAACATGAAGACGGTGTGCAGTGTCGCAACAATAGTTTGCAGGAGCTACTCCTCGGTATCCGCAAGCTGCGCGAGGGACTCGTGGCAAGTCATCGCATGGACCGCTTGACTGTTCAGGTATACGAACTTACTGTATTTCTCTCGATTCTATGCGAAGACCAAGCACAATTGGCATCAACTGTCTCTAGGCTTGTTCAGGAAATATATCCTGCGATACCCATCGGTACGGCCGTCACCGAAGTACAGCGCCTGTACATCGGACGTGCCCGCACAACACTGAAACGATATGAACGACAAACTCGAGACATGATTATGTGTGTATGGATGCTCGAACCTATTTATGCACGTCGTCCTGGAAAGTGGCAAGAGTACTTGGAGAGGCGCATGTACATCTTTCAACATGCGAGCGTTATACCCAATACGTCTCTAGCATTTGCACAGCGCGTCTTTCACGCACTGAGACGCGGAATGTATCAGGATCTACAACAGGCATTAAGCGCAGATGAATTCGCGCCATGTATCTGGCCACGACTACTGGTCCTCTCCCTCGTTCCCGAGGTACGCCAACAAAATGCGCGCGTGCTGCGTAAAGCATACCTTCAGGTCCCCTTATCAAAAGAGGCTGTAGCCATGATCCAGCATACCCAAAATGCAGGGTCGGTACGCAATCAAGTGAGTGTGGAGTGGCTCGAGTCCGTCATGTTATGTCAGGGCCAAGAGCCGCAAGAAAAAGCTCGTCATATCCTGACATGTTTGGGCACGGTTCTTGGCTACGATACGTGGGACACAACGCTCCAACACCTCCCCCCACGCGTGCGGCACTCGGATGGGGCTTATGCGTTAGCATGGCGAGCTTAACTAGCATGTGTAAAAAAACAGGTCATAGAATCGCACCGAAGGCCGTAACCCACGTGGCATGACTCCATCAGCGCCACCCAAGCGGTAGTCCTCTTGTTCTTCTCTCGTTAACATGTCCGCTTGGGATCAAACTGTCGTAATCGGACGTAAAGCCCGCCCTGGAGGCAGCGGCGGGGGTGGTGGTCCGCGCGGCCCCACGGCACTCGAGCGTGCCAAGCAGGTTGGCGCCGTCACTGCGAACGACCGCAAAAGTATGTATGCGAGAAGCTGACAAACTTAGTTGCCGCAGGCCACAATAAGGGTCATCAGGGCACCGATCACCAGCGCATTGCCAAGCTGGATCGCTCGGATGATGTTGCGCCGCCTCCGAGGGTGCCGCCGTCCGTCGGCAAGATTATTGGACAGACGCGCCAGGCCAAGTCCATGACGCAAAAGGACTTGGCTGTGCGCATTAACGAAAAGCCCTCAGTCATCCAGGAGTATGAGAGTGGCAAGGCTATTCCTCATGCGCAGATTCTCAGCAAAATGGAGCGCGTCCTGGGCGTTAAATTGCGCGGTAAGGACATTGGCAACCCCGTACGTTTGCATGCGTGGCGACTAACCCTGGCAGTTGGGCGGCCCCAAAAAGTAAAGGAGCATATAGTTCACCCCTATGGTATTTGTTCGTTTGTATGTTGTTCCTTTGGGGATGATACACGGATTTCCGGCTCGTGCCAATTAGAGTCGTGAAACGCATCCATCGTAGCCACAGGTGACAGGACCAGGGGTATGGCAGCGGTCCTCGAGGTGTCTGATAGCGGTGGGGTATCCATGCTGAGCTTCCGGCTTTCAAGTGGTGTGGGCTCACTCGATTCAGTGCCGTCCAAAGTAGACGTGCTGCTGTGCCGTGAACCAGCGCGCTTAAATTTGGACACGGCGCATGCTACAGCAAACATGCTGGATATGCGAAAGACTGCATCGTGTAAGTCTTCCTCCGTGACCTGATCAATAGCTTTGTCATCTGTCAGAGTCAGCGGCGGCATGGGATCCCGGCCGTGATCTGTGACCCATGGATGCTTAAACATGTCCGGCACGCTGATGCGATTAGGCTCCGCCTTGTCCAGCATAGAGCGGAGCAGATCTTGGCATGCGAGACTCGCGCGGCAGTCGTTTAAACAGAGCTCGTCGTGCTGAATGGCCTCGTAGAGTTCAAATAAGTCGTCGCGATAGAACGGAAGGCGGCCCATCAGCAGTGCATATAAGGTGATGCCCAATGCCCAGACGTCGTCTGAATACCCATGAGACTCGACGGCGCCGATGTGGCACAGTTCGGGGCTCATAAACGCGGGGGTACCGACGGACTGGTGGACTAGATCGCTGCCCGACTCCCAGATCATCTTCGAGACGCCAAAGTCAGAAATCTTGCACACGAGTTCGTTTGACATGAGGATATTGTCAGGCTTGATGTCGCGATGCATGATGCCATTGGCGTGCATATACTCTACGCCACTAAGGATCTGGCGGAAGTAGAGGCGGGCCCTGTCTTCCGCGAGTCGCTCGCCCTGTCGACCTGGCTCAATGTGACACAATGGACCGCCTGCGCAGTATTCAAAGACAAGGAAGAGCCTGTCGTTCTCTGGATCGTCCAAAGCTTCGTATAGTTGCACGACGTGCGGGTGAGACATCTTTTTAAGGATGGCCACCTCAGTCCGCACGAGGTAGAGCGGGTCCTCTGCATCCATCGCCTGCATGTTCCGCCTCATGTGCAGTGGCAGATCATGGTGCCTCTTTTTCCGTAGACGGCGCTTGTCAAACTCTTTGATCGCGACAAGTTGCAGTTCCCCCTCTTCGTTCGTAAATTCACCCAAGTGCACCGTGGCGAACGTTCCACGACCCAGGCACCGAAGGAAGCGGTACTGGTTGATTTTTCGCGAGCCATCGCTCAACTGAACAGACATGGCATGCAGTGACTCGCGGACCTGCCGCAGGCCACTGCTGCTGCTACTGTGCCGTCTGTGATGCGACACTTTGCGGGGTGTCGTCGATGTTGATGGCACCAATGACACGGGCGGCGGTGGCAACGAGCGGCGCACCGCGGAATATGGTTCCTCCCGCTTTCCGTGCGGTATCGACGCCGCTGGCATGCTCAGTAGGGCGCAAAACCGGGCTGATGAAATGGCCCCGGAGCGAATGCCACTGGAATTTTCGGTGGGGGCTTACGAATTCCCCCGACGCGCATGGCTGCAGCACAGCGCCTCGTGCGGCAGGCCCAGCAGTTGCGCAGTGCACAGCTCCAAGCATGCGTGAGCACGTTGCCGAGCACACGTATTGTCGTAGCGACGGCGACCGAGCTCTCGCGGGATATGCATGAGCGCGTCTTTGCGATCCTCGAGGCGAATATGCGCGGCATGTACGAGGGATTGGATAGATGGGACGCCTCCTTCAAGCGCATGGAGCTCCATCACCCCAAGTCACGATACCTGTTGGCCCTGCATGGTGACGATGTGCATCACCGCCGGTCACAACGCATACATGGCCGTGCGCGCGAGCCCGTTCTCCAGGGCTTCGTGATGTGGCGCTACGATACGGACGACACGACGCCTGATGACCCTTTTTCTTTAGGCAGCGTGGCTCCCGTCGCATACTGGTACGTGACCAAAGGCTCACTCTCAGCTACGAGCTGCAAGTAGCAGACGCATGGCAAGGCCGAGGTATCGGAGCACACCTGCTCCAGACGCTCGAGCGCCTTGCGTGGCATGCCCACATGCGCAAAACCATGCTCACAGTCTTTTACATCAACCAGCGTGCAAGATCCTTTTATGCATCTCATGGGTACGTCACGGACGCCACGTCGCCATCGAACGACGACGAGGAACATCATCACTACGTGATCCTGTGCAAGCCACATCCCGACTTGGTCGACGAACGCGTCGAACTACGACAGAGGGCTGAGAATTCTGAGGCGTGAGTCGATAAGGTACATACTTAAGAAGGTTGGGGCGCGGCTGGCTGCTCATGAAGCCGACGTAGATCACGAATGGTACCCAGCCGTAGTGCACGATGGTCTTGGTAATGTCGACTAGACGGACGATCCGCTCCTGCACAGTTAGGCCACCCATGCTGCTTACCTTTGTGTCCTCCGAAAGCGCCATCTTGGGGAGTGGAAATGGGGGTGACGGTGCGAGGGAAGCGAACGAGACGCTTACCGCAGCCAAACCCCACGTGGCTAGGATCGGAAGAGGGCAAGTCGACCACAGTCTTTTTTCTTGACAACGGCAATGACGGCAGGCCTAGATACATTTGCCGCTTCGTCGGCTCTGCATCTCAACTTCCCACCGGCGGCCTCGGGTGTCTTTCACTCGCGCTCCATCGCATGCGTTAAAGTGCACCCTGTATGTATTTATTTTGCTGACGACTAGGTGGCTCTGTTTTCGATCCTCGATCACTTTTTGCGTCGCGACGCGTCGCAGCCTCGCGTCGTGGGCACACTGCTTGGCACACGCAGCGAGTCAGAGGTCGAAATCCGCAACGCATTTGCCGTGCCGCATAGCGAAAGCCAGGACCCATGGCAGATCCATCTTGACGCAGAGCACCACCGTCGAATGCTCGACTTGCACCTCCGTGTGCGTCCAGAAGAAGTCGTCATTGGATGGTATTCGACCAATACGGAGCTGAACTCGAACAGTGCACTAATTCAGGACCACTACTCGCGTGAAACGGCGCCGCACCAAGCAATTCATCTCACGCTTAATACCAATGTGGCGGACGAATTCCAAGGTCTCGGTGTGCAGTGCTACGTAAGTTCGCTGCTCGGTGCGACAGTCAAGCCAGAAGATTGCGCATTTCTCTCGCTCCCTACCAAGTTGCTGTCTTCGACACCCGAACAAACGGCTCTGCGGCATTTGTCGTCGTCCTCTTCACAAAACCTCACAGACCTCGATGCCCTCAGGGCATCGTTGCAGGAAGTGCACGCTAAGCTCGAACGTGTGCTCACATACGTCCGCCAGGTCCTTGCTGGAGAGATTGAGGGCGACAAGGCCGTAGGCCGCTACTTGAGCGATACGATTGGTGTCGTGCCTGCTGGCCTCGACGAGCCGGTGCTCGAGTCGCTCTTCCAGACACATCTGCAGGATGTATTCATGGTCTCGTACTTGTCCAAGATCGTGAGCACTCAGGCCGAGATGTCATCACGCCTTTCACTCCTCACGTAAAAAGCTCTCTCTCTCTCGTAGGGTGTCTATGTTCATGATTCCTCGCCCACAGGAGGATCGTCTCGCCGCACAAACGCGGCGAAAAACTTATCGCCTTCATTGCGCTCCACTTTGCGTCCCTCTTCCGTGCTGTACATAACAGCATCGACGCAGGGATCTTCTTTGAGCGCCTCATCAGGAATGCGCTCAAATAGAGGAAAGTCTGTAAGGTGCTTGACCATCCATTCATGCAGATCGCGCACATCAGTGACAGTGTATACGATACCTCCAGGTCGCAAGACGTAGGCATACTCAGCTAACAGCGTGGGCGAAATAATGCGTGCCTTGTGCTTCCGTGCCTTGAAATGCGGGTCGGGAAACAGGAAAAAGATTTTGGTGAGCTGACCCTGCTCAAAAAAGTTGGGCAAAAACTTCATAGCGTTAGTGCGTATAACACCGATGTTTTGGTAGCCGCCAGCCACATGGCCTGCCTGCTTTACAAGGTACTCATTTTGGCGACGCTCCTCTGAATCTTCGTCCTGAGCGTCCGACGCAGGCTGCACCTCCGCCTCAAGTTCTAGCTTGCCTTCTTCACTCATTGTTTTTGCTTGTTTGTGTGCCAAACGCAGAGCATGAATCTTGTCGTGCACATACTGTGTCACCTGCGCACGAATTTCCATACCCAGCATAAGCGTGTCGGGGAAAAGAGGCGCTAGTCGCATAAGCAGGCCACCAAAGCCACAACCTACATCCGCAAATTCGACCTTTTTTTGAACAGGTGCATCCCGCGCACACATCTCGGGGAAGTGGATCGACCAGTCCATGTCGCTGGGCTGCGCTGGGTACATCAACGAGTGGTCAGAGAATGGGTTGGCGTGCGCACGTTGCCTATACCATCGCTTCTGGGGAATGACAACACGCCCTGAAATCACATTTGGATGCGTCGCCTCCTGCTGACGAAGCACACTTGGTGATGCGTCGCGTCCACTGCGCTTGCGCTTACCCATAGGAAGCGATCGTGGTAAGAGTCTCGTAGGCAGCAGGGCAGCGTGCGTGCTTGTCGGCCGAGACATCTCATGTGCACCGCTCAGACGGCGGCTAGACGCTCGTTCAAGACCGCCGACATGAGCTTGAACCTGACGCCGGAGAGCACGGCTGGTACGTAAAAGCCTTCAAGCTTATACCGCAGCTACAAGGCAGAAGAACGAAGAAGCTATTCGAGAGGAATGGATTAAGGTCATGCAGGTCCGTCTCGTGCATGACGAACTGCAAAAGTGTCACCGTGCCGAGGGTGAAAACCACTACCAGGTGTGCGGTCCGATCGCTAGAGTGTACAAGGACCTGCTGAAGGAAGCCAAGGCACGTTCAAGGAAGCTAATACGTACAGGTCAAGGGCTACCGCTCGATTGATGCATAGATACATACTATCCAGATCAACGCTTTCTATGATACATGCAACGGTTAGCACGCAGCTACGATTGTTCAATGTCACGCTGAAAATCCAATAGTTCTTTTTCCTTCAGCTTGTACTGCTTGACAAGCTCAAGCAGTACCTTAGTGAGCTGGTGTGAGGTTGCAAGTTGCACGTACACCGTCCATGGTCGTTTGGAGTGTGCTGAGCACATCTTTGACCGTGCGTTCCACAAGTACACCACCAACGAGACGGAAGCATGTACGTTCTGGTTCGCGTTCGTATACTTCGGCTAGCGTTTTGACAACAAGGCTGACGTTAGTCTCCAGAACGTACCGATGCTCGTCCGCGTCGCTCTCAATCTCGCCAATTTTTTCCACTATTGTCTGCAATTCGTTGCGTCGCTGCTGGATCTTGGCAGTTTTTTCTGATCAACGTAAGTGCACAAAGCATACCACCATCAATCCCACCGAGAGCCGACATGCTCGACGTGTTCCTCGGCCAGATCGCGCGCTGGAGGCGCATTGTGAGACTATTGCATAAATCCCAGATTCGAGGCCGCGCGTCGCATGGAGCCGATCGCCTAGAACCAACGTAGCCCCATCCACTTGACCACTAGAGCCAAGATGGCGGCCCCATTAACGTCTGTGGCCGGTATGATGGCCCTCCTAGATGAAAAAGACGTGAAATTGCAGGAGTATGCGCTGCAGAAGCTCAACACGCTTGTGGACCGTTTCTGGGCCGAGCTGGCTGATTCGCTGGCACGTTTGGAAGAACTGTACGAAGACGAGGCTTTCCAACAACGACACCTAGCAGCACTAGTCGTTTCCAAGATTTACTTTTATCTCGGAGAGTTTGATGAGGCACTAAGCTTTGCGCTGGGGGCCGAGTCTTTATTCGACGTGGACCAACGCAACGAATACGTTGAAACTTTGGTGTCCAAGGCGATTGATCAGTACGTGGCGCAGCGCAGCACACCGGGTTCGCCTGAACTAAACGCCAACATTACTTCTATCATCAACAAAATGATCACACGGTGCATTGAAAACCGCCAATACCACCAAGTTTTGGGTATAGCCCTTGAGGCTCAACGCCTCGATGTGATCGAACATGTGTTCAGCTTGACACAAGACAAGACGTTGCTCACATATGTCTTAGAGATGGCCATGGGCGTTGTGAATGCAGTAGAAGTGCGTCGTCAGGTACTGCAATTGCTAGTGAAGCTCTTCCTATCCCTGGAGGAACCGGACTACTTTTCGACGGCTCAGTGCTACGTGTACTTGAACGAGCCACAGCCCACATCAGAACTGCTACGCACGCTGCTTCAGCGTTCTGATAAGGATGAACGTGCTGTGCTTGTTGCATACCAAACCGCGTTCGACCTTGTCGAGAGCGCGACGCAAGACTTTTTGCACCATGTTCGCTCTGAGCTAGAAAAGATGAAGTTTGACCAAGATGCTCCAAAGCAGCAAGTCATTTCGATCTTGAGTGGTACGGAGACAATCCGCTTGTATCGAGACTTTTTGCACGATGCAAACAACGCAGATTTGATGATTCTCAAAAACACCAAGGATGCCTTGGATGCCCACTACAGTGCATACCATTCGGCCGTCAGCCTTTCCAATGCTTTCATGCTTGCGGGAACGGGTAGCGATCAGTTTTTGCGCGAGAACCTCGATTGGCTTGCCAAGGCCTCCAATTGGAGTAAGTTTACTGCTACAGCTGCGCTGGGTGTTTTGCATCGCGGCAGTCTGACGGAAGGCCTAGACATTCTTCGCCCCTATCTCCCGCCTGAAAACAATGCACCCTCAAGCAGCGTGTACTCAGAGGGCGGAAGCTTGTTTGCCCTGGGTCTGATCCACACCAACCATGGTGAACCGATCCTTGAGCTGCTGACTAAGACACTTCGCACCAACACGGCCGAAGTCGTTCAACATGGTGCAGCGCTGGGCCTGGGTGCAGCCGGCATGGCTACCGAAAATGAAGAGGTATACGAAGAGCTGCGTACGGTGCTTTTCTCGGACTCGGCTGTGAGTGGTGAGGCAGCCGGTTATGCGATGGGACTAGTGTACCTTGGCACAGGCTCTGCGCAGGCTACTGAAGAAATGTTACAATATGCCCAAGAGACGCAGCACGAAAAGATCATCCGTGGTCTGGCGATTGGTATTGCTCTACTGCACTATGGCCGTGAATCGGCAGCGTCGGAAACAATTGACGCCTTGCTTACCCATAAGGATGCGACGCTGCGCTACGGTGGTGTGTATACCTTGGCTCTTGCGTATGCTGGCACAGGACACCATGCATCAGTTAGTCGGCTGTTGCATTTGGCCGTTTCAGATGGTAGTGACGATGTGCGTCGAGCCTCAGTCATTGCGATCGGTTTCCTCTTTTTCCGTTCGCCCGAACATGTCCCCGAGCTCGTGGAGTTGCTGAGCGAGAGTTACAACCCGCATCTGCGCTATGGCGCGGCGATGGCCCTGGGTCTCGCTTGTGCAGGCACAGGCCTGGATTCTGCACTCGACTTGCTCGAGCCCCTAACCAAGGACACGGTCGACTACGTGCGTCAGGCTGCCTGCATGGCGCTCGCTATGATCTTGATTCAGCAAAATGAAGAGCTGAACCCACGTGTGCAGATAGCCCGCACAACGTTCGACAAGATTATTTCGGATCGGCACGAGGAGGCTATGGCCAAGTTCGGTGCCTCTATTGCTCAGGGTCTAATTGATGCAGGTGGCCGAAATGCCACAATTGGTTTGCGTGGTCGTGGTGGTAGTTCCAACACGTCTGCCATCGTTGGTATGGCTCTGTTTACGCAGTACTGGTACTGGTTCCCGATGGCGCACTTTGCCTCGTTAGCCTTTACGCCAACAGCCATGATCGGTGTGACTAAGTCGCTCGAGCTCCCTGCACTCGAATTTGTGTCGCACGCTCCTCCGAGCTTGTTTGCGTACCCGCCGCACCTGCAGGGTCCAAGCGAGAAGAAGCCCGAGAAGGTCGAGACGGCCGTGCTGAGCACAACGGCCAAGTCGCAAGCTCGTCAACGCACCAAAGAAAAGAAGAAGGCGGCTGCTGATTCGATGGACACAGATGAGGCATCGAAGCCGGAGGAAGAGGAACCTGTTCAAGACAAACCACAAGAAACAGCTAAGGAACAACCGAAAGAGGAGCACCTGCCGAATGGATCGCGAGTGACGCCCTTCCAGCTCAAGTACGTGACTCTGCCCTCTGAGTCGCGTTACTCGGCCCTGCGTCCATTGGCCAAACAGACCCTGCACGACCTCAGTTCGGCGCGTGAATTGGATATGTCGGCTACGGCGAGTCGGGGTGGTATCTTGTTGCTATACGACCAAGACCCATCGGCGCCTTTTGTGCCTGCTAAACCCAAGCCTAAAGAGGATGAGACCATGGACCATGAAGCAGCAGCTAAAGCTCTGGCTGCCACATCAGACGACGACAACAATAAGGCACAGACAGGTGTGAAGCGCGACGATGACAACGAAAAGCAAGAAGCGCCGTCTACACAAGATGTTGAGATGGACGAGCAGGCCCGTTAGGTAGCAAATAGGCAAGCCAGTCGCTCAGGCAGGTCGTGATGAGTGAGATAGTGTATGACGATGCGATGTGTCCCCATCTGAATGGGGGGATCCAAAGCGGCGGCTCTCTGACGAAGCGTCTCGCCGTCGATACCCGCAGATGTGACGTCAAAGAAAACCATATTGGTTTCGACAGGCAAAGTGATTGTGACGCCGCAATCCTGTAGTCGTGCGGCGACGCGGCGAGCGAGTGAATGCGTCTGACGCAGGCGTTGCATGTTTTCATGCAGTGCAACATGTGCCGCAGCGGCTAGGACTCCTGTCTGACGCATCATGCCGCCGAACAGTTTTCGGTGCAGAAGCACAGCGAACAAAGTATCTGTGGGACCCACGAGGATTGAGCCAACGGGGGCTCCGATACCCTTGCTGAGGCATAAACTGACCGTATCAAAAGGTCGACAAAGGTCGGCGAGAGAGACGCCGGTCTCGGCCCAAGCATTCCACAGCCGTGCGCCATCAAGATGCATGATAATGCCGCGTTCGTGCGCAAAGGCACTGATTCGTTCAATTTCTGATTGCGGAAATATAGTGCCTTGTAAAGTGTTTTCAAGCGAAATGACATGCACACGTGTGGGCATGTACGGGTCCTGCGATTCGCAAAAAGGTGCAATGTCCTCCAGCGTCAGATGATGTGAGTTGCGGGGTATGACGGGCACAGTAGTTGCGCGCGAATGGTATGCAATACCTCCCATCTCAGATGTGTGTACGTGTGATCGCATGTCGCATAGGATCGATACAGGCACAGTCGTGGGCCGCGTGTGTACATGCAGAGCTAGTTGGTTGGCTTGTGTGCCGCTAGGGCAAAAGAGCGCGGCCTCCTTGCCCGTGAGCTGCGCCACGGCTTGCTCAAGACGAAGCGTGGGCTGATCTGTGCGATATCCTTCGTCACCGCACACCGCCGAAGCCATGCAGGCACGCATCGATGCACTCGGTAATGTTACGGTGTCGCTGATCACGTTCCAAGACACTTGTGTGTAGGCACGCTGGCGCTCGTCGTCGGTAGGCATCGGTGGCGCGTCAATTATGGGTGCTGTTTCGACAGGTTCGCATTCATCTGCATGGTACCGTGGAACTGGCACCGAAAACTGGGTTCGGTACATGGACACAAAGAAAATGCCACTTTATGCATGTCTTGTCGAAAAGGTAGTGGGTATTAGAGGGAGCCAACCAGAATCCAGGAGTCCTTTGGGCCTTTTTTGCGCTTAGCATGCATCCGATCAAAGCCACATCCTCTGTGGCGCCTGTAGATGATACAACGTGTGATCACACGTTCGGATCACGTACGCTAAATGAAGATGATGATGTATGGAGCCATAATGCGTGGGACCATGTTGTACCGCCTCAGGAGCATTCGGATATGGTGGAAGAATTGCTAGCAAAGCAGGCTGCGTCACGCGTCAGCCACGAGGACGCGGCAGTGTACCACGCCAATCCTGCCGTGTACTGGGATACGTTTTATTCGCGGCACGAGAACCGGTTTTTTAAAGACCGCAAATGGCTCCGCCTCGAGTTTCCGGAGCTTATTCAAGCGACGCAGCCAGATGCACCGCCTACCACGATCGTGGAAATGGGATGTGGTGCAGGCAACACCGTTTTTCCCCTTTTGAGTATGAACCAGAATCCAAAATTGCATCTCGTTGCGTGCGACTACGCGCCACAAGCTGTGCAGGTCGTCCGCAACCACCCGCTGTACCAGAATCAGCAGACGTGTGAGGCCCACGTCTATGATCTGAGCGCCGGTGCCCGAGGCGAAGTCGAGCGCCTTCCGCCCAACGTGCAGCCTGGGTCCGTTGACGTGGTCGTGTTGGTGTTTGTGCTTTCGGCGTTGCACCCTGACGAATGGAAAGCGGCCGCGGAGAATGTGTACCGTATGCTAAAGCCCTCCGGTCTAGTGCTACTGCGTGACTATGGGCGGCATGATCTTCCTCAGTTGCGGTTCAAGAAGAATCGTATGTTGGAAGACAATTTCTACGTGCGCGGTGATGGAACGCGCGTATACTTTTTTACACCCGAAGAACTCCTGCATATTTTTGACGCTGCGCCTCGTGGCACTCATAACCACGAACGCTTTGCCACGCAGCAAATGGCCATCGACCGACGGCTCCTAGTGAATCGAAAAGAGCGCAAGCAGATGTACCGTGTGTGGATGCAAGCCAAATTCCAGAAAGCTTCATAACGCTGAGATCTCGTGCATGAGAAGTGTCTCGGTACTGGACGCGAACCATCCGCGGTCACCCGAGCTCGTCAAAAGGAATCGGGCACGTGGATCCATCAGGATATGCGAGATCATACCACCATGGTGTCCCGCGACAATCTTGAATGGCACTTGTCCTGTGGCCTCCAAGTCCCACAGACGCACGTTATCAAAGGAGCCACAAACAATGTGTCGATTGTTGGGCATCACTGCCACCGAACTGACAGGTCCACTGCCTCGCGGTAGACGCAGAGCACGAAGATAAGCAGGCGCAGCCCCATTCTGCGACCGAGAGCCTGGGCTGGACGTAATGTCCGGAAGCATACGGACGTCCCATTCCTCCACCAACTCATTGCGACGTCCGACGTAAATCTTGTCGCCCGTGTGGTTCCAGCAGGTGCCGGTACACCAAGGCGGTGTACCATGCGGAAGACCCAGCGCCCGCACGCCATGCTTCGACTTGGTATCTACACGTCGATCCCATAGCATAACTTGACCGGACAGTGTGCTGGTCAACAAAATATCTTGGCTGAAATCACGCAGGTCTGCGTCATAATGCCACGATGTATTCATGGAACCAAAGAGGGGCTTGGGTAGGTGCGACTTTGGCTCTGGGGCCCGTAACTCGGATTTGGGTTCGGACTTGGTTGGCTGGCCCGGCAGCGAGATCGAGGCGCCCGTTGATTTGGTGGCAGCCAGATGAGGGGTATCATGTCGGCCAGCGTACGGCTTTTCGTCTGCATCATCATCATCATCTGTGTCGCCTTCCGCATCCTGATCAGGACCGTGTGAGTCCGACGTCGGTCCATCTCGCTCGCCACCAAAGAGAGAGTCATTATCTCCCTCGGCGTCTGTGTCATGTTGGGCATCGTCAGGCGCTTGCTCACTGAGTGTGCGATTCAACTCCTGCTCCAAGTCGTCATCGGCTGCATCAACATCCATGGGCTCCGGAGCTGATGGATACAGCGCTACATCAGGTATGGGTTGTTCACCCGGCACGTACAGCGGACGAAACGCGATATTGGATACCTGGCCTGTATGTCCATCAAAAGAGCGCACAATTTGTCCTGTATTGAGGTCCCATTGGTACACGCCGCGATCCCAGCCGCCACTCACTAGATGCTCCTCCGATGGATCAAGTTGAAGCGCAGACACGGCATCTGTATGCTTGTGAAGCACATGTCGGATAGATCCTGCTCCATGCCGAAGACCCCACAAGTTAATGGTGCCTGATTCACCACCACTGACGCCCCATAGAGCTTCGCGTTGGCACGCGAGGCTGTGGACAGCGCTCAGGGGCGCATCCGCTACAGAAGTGTCAGGATCAGCTCCCCTTTCGAGATGGGAATGACCCCACCACGTCATAAGCACACCAACTTTGGTCACGCCCTCGACAAATGAGTTCCGCAAGTTTTGGGTGAGCATGTTGTTGCCATTCATACTTGCAGGCAAGTCATACCATCGTACATAGCCGTCGCTTCCGCCTGATAATAAGATCGACGAGTCTTTTGAGAGTGACATAGCATGTATGTGGGTACCGTGCAGAGCCGCACCCACAGGATCAATGGCATAGCCCTTCCGGGTGTTGCGCGATTCTTCCGACGGATGAAAGTGCGCATGCCGGCTCTTAACTGCTTGTATGTACTCTTCCATCGTGTGCATCTCTGGGTATGCTGATATGGTGTCATTTTTGCCCTCGTGGTCAGATCCGTGCGAGTCGGGTGGTTGGTCCATCCCTTTAACACGCCGCCGCCGTACTCTCTGGCGGCGCTCTCGACGTTGTGGGACACCTCCACGCTCAGGCGCTCTGTACGACAGGCGATGCAGAGTCCTATCACGTGGCCTATGTTATCTACGCGGAAGTGCGGATCCATGACTGTGAGAGCGCAGAGCGGCCGCCCAGCATGGCTGCAACAAGGGCAGCGCCGGCTGCTGGAAATACGACCCAAACAGGTACACTGACCCAGTGCAGAAATGCGAGCACTTCAATGATCCACACGCAGGCGAGAAGCGCCGACGCCGATCGACTGAGGGTAACTGTCTTGGAAAACAAGGGGCGCCAAAGTGCAAGCAGAATCGACCAAGGAGCAACGAGGACAACAAGAGCAGAGCCAAGACTCACAGCCTTGGGGGGCATGGTTTGCCATGGCTCGACTTGGAATGTGTGCTGGTGGAAGGGTTGGGGATGGAAGCCATCCGCAAGCTCGGCCTCGTATCGCGCCGACGGTAGTTTTTGCGACTCGAAGCGACTTAGCATGCTCTGAGAGAATTGCACGTCCAAAAGGGGCAGGGTCAGAGGGTCGATGGTCGACCGCGGGTCCTTAGCAAACGAGGCGAGTATGAGTGTCAGACGGAACGGATGATTGGGACCAGCCTCAACCATCTTCCTCTTCAGATTTGGGCTGAGACGGTCGACGCGCATGCTCCATGATGCAGAAGACGATGAGCCACGTACTTGCAATGGCCAAATGGATGTGCGCGACGCATCCTCGTCGTCCATCACGACCCACGCTTGATGCGGTAGGAACTCACCCGTGGCCTTTTCACCGGATGATAGCGACGCAAAGAACGCGAGCTTGATCACATCATCCGGCTCCATAGTGAGCGTCTCAGGCTCGGCGGGCAGGTCCCTAGCCGATGCGAACGACTTTTTGAGTCGTGAGCCACCATCAAACGAGGTGACGCTCAGTCGCAGGTCCTTTGTATCATATGATAGTGCTGCTGCACTCATTGCCATGACGGCACACAGCAGCCATAGTGAGTGGGCGACCAGCATCATGGCCAAGGGCAGGGTTGGTGCGCTCTGCGCCTGACTGGTACAGTCAAGTCTAATCACCACCCTAGTAGGCCCTTCTCTCAGGCACGTGTATGATTGGATTCAGTACACGTGGCCCATATGTTGGGGCTCGTGCGTGCGCTGTCGCGAATGTCAAGAGCCCAGAAGCAGCGCGCCCCCACAACGCCTTTTCCCCTCACCCACCAACACTATGAGCGACGCACAGTTCCAGAAAGCCGTGGAGGTTATTCGCACCATGCCGAAAAACAGTCCTATCAAAGTGACGCAGACCCAGCAGCTTAAGTTCTACAGTCTGTTCAAGCAGGCTAATGATGGCGACTGCAACACGCAGCGCCCGGGTATGCTCGACTTTGCTGGTCGCGCTAAGTGGTACGTACGATGATATCTGATAAATTAGGGACGCTTGGAACAATTTGAAGGGCAAGTCGAAAGAGGATGCTAAGAAGGAATACGTCGAGGCATTCCTTGAGGTACGTGTGTTGGTATGATGACTTACACATACAGGTCTTTGAGCCTGCTAAGGGTATGTGCTTTGTGCTGGCTAACCGTGTAGATGATGCTGAGTTTTCCAAGTATCTGGAGGCCGTCAAGAACGCCTAGTTGGGCGTATGTCGACCCCGAGTATTCCTCCATAGGCTAGGCTTGACTGGCATGAAATGGCCCAATTTTAGTCATACCACTCTCATTGGGGAAAAGGGGGTATCATGATGTTCGTACGTGAGCTATCTAGTCCCAGTCGAGCTCGTCGTCATTAAAGTCAGCGAGACCAGGCAAGTGAGTGGCCGTGGAAGAAGGCCCTGCACCACCTGCGCCCCCCTCAGCAAGTTTACGCTGGAACTCGAGGGTGGCCGCATGGTATCCGCCCTGGTCAATTTTCGTTCCATCTGATCCAACCGCCTCTCGCTCCCTCACCCGGTCATCACGCATTATGCTACTTGTCAGTATTTCGATACTTACCTGGCATCGACACGCCCATCTTCGCCTTCCACTGACAACATAAGCTGTGGCGTTTTGGCCTCAATCACCTGGCCATGAGCATCGCTCTACTTACATAGTGATTATCGCAATGCGGACAGTATTCATCCTCTTGTTCGTATTGCGCCATATCCTTGCGAAAAGCCCTTCGGCAGTTTTTGCACAAGAATGCTAACTCCATCGTCTTGACCAGTGGATGCGACTGTGTCTCTGCATGACATTGTGGACACTACATCAGCACATACAGTATACGTACATCAAAGAACTTGCGACAGCAGGGTGCGCGAATCGCGACCTGAGCATTCAGAATATGTTTACTGGAGGCATGAGCCAACGAGTCCAACGTACCACATCCGCTGAGTCCCACGCTGAGAACGCCAAAACGCACGCGCGCGTTGCGTTAGCTAGGCGTATATGCCATAAAACACGTAAAAAGACCTATTGGGTGAATACAGAAACCAGCCGCTCGTGGCCTTATTTTCTCGTCTGCCTGGGCCGAGGCGGAAGTAGCCCACCATGTCGAACAGTGCGCCCACGCATGAACTACACTTTGTGATCGGAGGTGCCGGATTCCTTGGCTCACATATCTTAGAAGCCTTGGTAGCCCGTGGAGAGACAGCTGTGGCCTCCTTCGACATCCGAGAACCAACGGAGCGCGTGCCGAATGTTCATTATTACGAGGGTGATCTGACCAAGGCGGAATCGCTGACCAAGGCCATTACCGATGCACAAGAAGACACACGCATTCCCGGTGTTGAAAGTCGCTCTGTGGCCGTGTATCACACTGCAAGTCCGGTCGCAGGTCTCGGTTCGGACGTGTACGAAAGAGTCAATGTGCTGGGCACAGAAGTTGTGATCGAGGTATGCAAGGAGCCCAAGAATGGTGTCGCCAAACTCATTTTCACATCAAGTGCAGGCGTTGTATTTAATGGATATGACCTTAAATTCATTGACGAGCGCGTGGGGTACCCTGAAACGCCGCTGGATGCATACAACGATACCAAGGCGCGCGCGGAAAAACTGGTCCTGGAGGCCAATCACCATGAAAATGGTCTCAAAACTGTTGCACTGCGCCCAGCTGGCATCTTTGGTCCTAGGGACCGACAGGCGCTGCCCGGCTTCTTCAAGGTCCTGGAGAACAAGCGCACCAGGTGGCAGATTGGTAAGAATCTTAATCTATTTGACTGGACTTATGTGGGCAATGTCGCTCACGCGCATTTGCTCGCATCGGACTGCCTTGGCGTTAAGGGTCCTGAGCCGCGACCGGAGTCCAAGTTCTTGACGTCCGAGCTTTCTGACGAGCATTTGCCCCTCAAGATGGGCGTGTCGGACCTCGAGGATGCCCGTGACGTACCCACATCTCTTCAGCGCCAAGATGTATCAAAGCCAGCAGAGGACTACTGCCGTAATGTGAAGCCACTAATTGATTTGAGTGGCGTTGATGCCGTCGATCAACGCCCTGTCTTCCGCAACCGCTTTGATCAATTCTTCCACCATGCCTACCCAAACGTGGCGTGCGGTGGTAATCCGATGCCAAAGTTGAGCTCATATGCAAAGTCGGAGCTATATGCTGATGGCGAGGCATTCTTTATCACGAATGGCCAGCCTATTCCCTTCTGGGACTTTCCACGTGCTCTCTGGTATCACTATAACGGCCACGTCGACAAACCAGAGCACATCATTGTGATCAGTCTTATGTTTGCTCTGTTTCTTGCATTCTTGGCCGAGCTCTTTTCGAAGCTGACAGGACGCCCGGTACAGTTCACCAGGTACCGCGTCACTTACACTGCATGTGACCGTTACTACAATATCGAAAAGGCGCGGCGCATCCTGGGATACGAGCCGATATATGGTCTCGAAGACTCTATTAAGCGCAGTGTCAAGTGGTGGAAAACCCTTCACCCCCCTACCAAGTCCTTCCCCGGTGAGTCAGCCAAGACCAAGTAGCATGGCCATAGCTAAGTCATCACGTGATACAAGGACCATGCCCATGCCGGAGCGCAGGGCTATAGTAGGCAATCCCCGAGCATGGGTGATGATGTCCATGCTCAGGAAAACGATACACGGAGTGATGTAAAGCGAAAAAAGCAACGGCTCGATACATACGAGGCTAAGGTACGAGAATCTGTGCGTGTATCACTCGAGAATAAGCGTCGTTCTACATCGTCACAAGTACAACACGAAGCGCGCTACGAACACAGCTCTACATACAGCTTTGCAGCTCCCGCAAGATCAGATCATCCATGCATTGAAGGATGCGGCTCTGTATCATCTTATGAAGTATTAAACCGCATTGAAGAAGGTTCTTATGGCGTCGTATCGCGCGCGCGACACAAAGAAACAGGTGAGATTGTGGCCTTAAAACAGCTCAAGCTCGATAAGGAAGTGTATGGCTTCCCCATAACAAGTCTACGTGAAATACGAACGCTATTTCAAGCGCGGCATCCGCATATCGTCGAGATCAAAGAAATAGTCGTGGGTGATACTCTCAGCCAGGTATACCTGGTTATGGAATTTGTTGAAAACGATCTCAAAACCATATTGAGCACGATGCGAACGCGTTTTCTACCTTCAGAAATAAAAACGCTTATGCGCCAAATACTTTCTGCAGTCGCCACCATGCATTCACGCTGGATCGTGCATCGCGACCTTAAAGCATCTAATCTGCTTATGACGAATCGCGGGCGAATTAAAATTGCTGATTTCGGCCTGGCACGTACGTTTGGCGATCCTCTGCGTGAAATGACCAGTCTAGTTGTTACACTGTGGTATCGCGCACCTGAACTATTACTTGGCACCAAAATCTATGATACAGCTGTGGATATGTGGTCTGTGGGATGTATCTTTGCCGAGCTTTTGTTAAAGGAGCCTTTATTTCCAGGGAAGAATGAAACAGACCAACTTTCTCGGATTATGCGCCTATTAGGCCTACCCACCGAATCAACATGGCCGGGATACTCGAAACTTGCCAAAGCTCACCTAAAACATTCTGTGCATATCCAAAACAACATTAGACACCACTTCCGACATTTTTCTGAAGCGACCGTTGACCTGCTCAAGTCCATGCTTTGCTATGATCCCTCTAAGCGCATTTCTGCAGAAGAAGCTTTAGAACATCCATATTTTCATGAGCCACCGTTACCAGCACATCCAGACACATTCGGAAGTTTTCCATCAAGTGCAGCCGGTGAAAAGCAGCGACCCAAGAGCCCCCCTGCGCCACATGGCGCACATACCCACACGGCTTATCCCCTAGTATGAACTGTGAACATCTTGATACCCTCCACCTAGCCTATATCCTGACGTAATACGAAACAGCCGGTTGGCTAGGCCAATTGGCTCGTAACTGACAGCTTCATATCCATCCTCTCACAACATAATGAATCTGTTGCGCGTGACGCAAGCAGCCGGCCTGTCACACCAGCGCATGGTGTTGGCGCAAAGAAGCATGAACCAACTACGCCGCATTAGCCAGACATCAGCGTGGCACGATGCATCGACGCCTGCTGAAAAGCAAGACAAGATTATCCGAACTTTGACGGAAAAGTTCACGCCATCCGATCTTCAAGTTCAAGATATTAGCGGTGGATGTGGATCGTTCTTTGCAATCATGCTCAAGTCGAAAGAATTCAAGGGCAAGTCGACTATTCAGGCACACCGCATGGTGAATAAAGAAATCAAAGATGTAATCCAGGATATCCATGGTCTACAGGTATGTTGCCTACCTACTAACCCCAAGCTCAAGACCATTGCAGACAATTAAGCACCTGATCATTTAACCAAAACATCATTCTTATTCTATTTCACGAAACAACGAGCGTTCACGAAGACTGTAATATGCACGCTTGGCGCTCGCCTTGTACTTAAAACTGTCAGTTAGTGAATACTGAAGAGGGACCGTACGTGACTGAAGCTTGACCTTTGGCCTTTACTGTTACCATGTGAAGGGGTCCAAATTGGCCAAATATATCACATAGCTTCGTGGCAGACGTCTTTGAACCCAAAGTCGATACACAGACTGTAAACGGGTTGGAAGAATGTAGTATGCAGTCCAACTTACGAGGTAATCTGCTGGTCTGTTTCTGATCAATCGACAACTCGGGCACCATATTTTGCTTTTTAGAGAGCGTTAATACACCTTCCGCAGGTGCCTCTGGATAGATTGGCGTCCAGACAGGACCCTGATAATTAAGGTACGGTAATGACTGATGAACGTAAGTGTGCTGCGTTTCTTCTGCCACACAATTGTCCGGCATCGGGCCATAGGCATGCGCGATGTCGGACATGCACCATCGAACACACAAATTGCTCATGGGCGCATGGGCTGATAGTTGTTGCAGAGCTGAATACGCAGCATCTCGGTGCTGAAACACCACATCAAAGCACGGTTTGCGCTCAGCTGTCTTTTCTTTGACCAAATCAATCCCTCCAAACAGACTTGCGAGATCAAAGAGTAATTTTTTTGTGAGAGCAGCGTAAGGGAAATCTTGTGCACGCTTGGGCCGGTACATGCAAGCCGTTTTTGACGTCTTAGTTTGAATCCATATGTACGATACATTAATGCAAGGCATATTTGTGTCGTACATAGTAAATCGTAACGTACGATCACCCCGCGCAGGCTCTAAGCGCAAGTGCATATGGTAGAATATGGTCGTCCTTACGCCTTTGAGTGCTTTAGTAGCATCGTCTTCATTCGCAAACTCGGCAAACACACATTTGAGCTGACCATTCGACGAATGCGTGATGAGCTTGACGCTCACTACAGGCGCCCATTGTGACAGAAATTGCACAAGCGATCTTTGTAGACTAGCACTAGGTGGTATACCACGTGGTAAACTTTGGTGAGACTGTGCGTACATACCCAGCAACAAACATGGTAAACGTTGACCATGTATATGGTGTGCTTTTGTCCAAGCATACGTTTTCCACAGGAGACATGCACTTTGACGTGAGAGACCTTGCGGTAATAAGTCTAGTCGAGCGACATGCTTTCGAGCCATGGACATGCCGCATCATTTCCGGATCACTTTTGCATCGACTTAGTCCCCTGGCATGACCTGAAAATGTCTCTCTAGCAGCACTGACATTACGCAACTTCATACAGTGGATATCCGAACTAGGCATTGAACCAGACAGGTACTGTCTCGTGTTTCTCACAATGCGGAATGCCAAGAGGTCAAGTTCAGGCGGGACCTGCATGTCATGTTGCACTCACTTATATATGCCGGGCACAAGCATGTGTCATAGCTCCATCAGTGCCATGCGCCGACCGAAACGAGCCATATTTTACGAGGTATCTTGGGGTCAAAACTTGAAGCACTCTCGTGCCAGTCCCTCATCCCTTCGTGACAGTCCTTCATAAAAAGTTTATTTTTTCGATTTCTGTAGTCTAAGATAGGTTGTTGCTTACGTGCCAAAAGGCCAGGTTGCCTTAATGTACATGATAGAGGATGAGGATATATAAAAAGAAACGGGGTTTTCAAGCAGCATAGTAGACAAGCGACCGGGTCAGCGTCGTCTTTTTGTGGCACGAGGGGCCAGATCAAAGTCATGTGTTCATGCCGTCACAGCATTGGGCTGTGCAGCTGCCACAGCGGCAAAATCACGCGTTGAAACAGCTGAGTTCGTTGCATTGTTTTGCTCCCTCTCAGGCTCTTCAGCCATCGTCTCTGAAGGAGAGGGTTTGGACTGGTTGTCTGTACTGGGTGCCTTGGCTGGTTTGGGTGGAGCAGGTGCGCTAAGAATAGCAGAAAAGTTGGCCTTGCAAGACTTGTTCTGCACAGCCGTTGGCTCCGATGGCGTACCGCCAGGCAGGGCAGGAAACTCGTCACTGTTCGGCACACGCTGTGCGGGCGTCTTGCGGCTCGCTTGAGAAGGTTGCGCGGTGGAACGGCGCGAGCCCTTACCACGCACATGATTCGCATTACTTGGGCGACGTGCGTTGTTACCTTTCTTTGTCTGAGGCGTCAAGCTTCCACTGGAGCTACCGTCGCCGTCCGAGTTTCTGCGATCCGAGCTCTGATTCATGCGGCGAGCGGTGTTCTTGTTCAGCCTGGCGTCCTGATCACTTGGGATATTCCGAGCATCTGTGCCGTCGGGAAGGACATGAGGGAATCGGCACTCATTGGAATACCGACAAGCAGATCGAGCAAAGAAGGCACACGAGGGACGCACACCATTCGGGCGACCGCGCTGCGATGAGTCATGACGAGTTGTCTTGCCTGCTTTCTTGTTCGAGGGGATCGTCTGCGGTGTTGCGTCAGTCATGCTACCAGTAGCTTGTTCGTCTGTTTGGGGCTGGCTTTGAGCCTCAGCGTCTTGGAATGAGTGCTTGACTGAGTCAGCCACGCCGTTGGTCTCCGCTGCGCCAGGCATCGCGTTAACGGGAGCTGGGTACATCGGCACACCATTCGGTCCGAAAGGGACTTGAAACATGGGGTGACTCATGTCCATGTAGGGCGCAGGCACTCCATATGGGTTCGGCGGCGGCTGCAACGGCATACCGTTGGGCGCGGCGAAAAACATGCCGGGGGGCGTCGGAAGGAACGTGCCATCCTGTGCGCTTAGAGGCACGCTGACCGGATGCTGAAATATGCAGCGCTCACCGTAGCGACAGTTGGGGAAAAACTTGCAAGGGATCATACGAGCAATTTCTGGGGGCGGCAGATTCGCAGGCGGCGCATTGTTATTCTCGCTAGATGCAAGTGCCTCTGCTGAAGCTTTCGGCTGATTCGCAATGATAGTATCAGCGCGCAAAGAGGCTTCGCGTACGAGAGCAAACGCCTCTGCGTTCTGCTCTGTCTGAGCCACAGTCACTTGCGCCTTGCGAGGGTCGGCATGTCGTGTGATGAGTTCACGTACGATGTCCACATTTCCACGCTGTAGAGCCTGTGTCAAAGGTGTGTTATTGGAGGCGTCGACGGCGTGGACAAGGTCTTGCTGCTCGTCGAGCAACGTGCGGACGGCAGTCACATCGCCGTGCTCACACGCCTGGAAAATGTCGAAACTCATAATGTAAGGGGGTGAAACGGAAAATCCAAACAGCTCCAACGGGTCCTCAATGTATATGCTGTTCCTCTTGTGCGTAGAACTCCTATCGTACGCACAGCTCTTGTGTAGGATGGATACCGCTCAAGGAACCCTAGGTTGGCAAGCGACAGGCAAGTTGCGTACGCCTTTTTTTTTCAAATGTCGTTCGCACAACTTGGGCACGTGACACACTATGTGCGTGAGGCGAATTTTCTGCGCGCGCCATGGCAATAGGGGCCGAGGCGCACAGATTACCTCCACCAACCAAGCCAGGCGCGCCACCCTTTCCAAGTCTGTCTGACAGGGGCGAATGTCTATGTAGGAAGCGCGACGGGCGCTTTGCCGCATCCATATAATAGAAAAAGGTCAACATCAAGCGTGTGTTGTTCTTTTTTATAGCTGATTCGCTATGCAAGTGGAATACATAGTACGGGCAAAGTTTCGTGTTGCGGACAGAGGAGGCATCTATGCGAGGGTCGGTAGGAACGCCCTTTGCCACGTGATTGTCTCTCTCTGTCACCATCATGGACACGCTCGTGGCGCGTCTCCAGGACACGCTTTCGAGTGACCAGGCGACGCGTGATGCGGCGGAGCAGTATTTAGCGCATGAGATGCTCCCAAAAAGTCGCACAGACGACGTGCTGGGTGTCCAACTGGCGCAGATCTTATCGGAACCGTCCCTGTCTCTCTTTGTGCGACAGGCAGCTGCTATTGCGCTGAAAAAGTACGTGCGCAAGCGCTGGTCCATCTACTTTGATACATTCACTCAGGATACGGTGGTAAATGGTATGGTGCAGACTGTGGATGCCACACCGGTCGAGGCGAAAGAACACATTCGCACTTCTCTTTTGGCCTGCCTGTGCGATGCTGAGCCAAAGGTGCGCAGCCAGGCATCAGATATCCTCTCTTTGATTAGCAGCTGCGACTTTCCAGACCATTTTCCACAGCTTCTGCCTACATTACAGGCGTACCTTCATTCCTATGCCGAACAGGACGCTCATGCGGCGTACAAGGTCCATGGCGCGATGAAATTCCTTCTCGACTTGGTTCATGTGGAACTGGATGAAAATCAACTGCTGATGGTGGCGCAGCAGCTGGTGCCTTTGCTCCAGGGTATTGTAAGCAGCTCCAGTGACTTGATCACGCCCCACACACGGGCGCGCTGCATCAATGTGTTTCACCAGTGCCTCATCTCTCTCTATATGGCAAAGGATACGTATGCTGATACGGTGCATATGGTCACGACGCACTACCTTCCACCCTGGCTCCAGGGCATGCAGGTGCTCTTGTCACCCGACTTTTTCAGCTCGGCCAATTGGCAGGAGCCTGTGACATGGGAGATGCTAGGCTTGCGTCACGAAATCGTCGCATTCCTTGGAACGGCCTCGCACTTTCGCAACATTTTTCAGGAATACGCACCGACTCTGCTGCGCCTTGTCATTGCTCAACTCCAAGCCATGCTACCGCTTTTTATCGAGTGCCATATGCTAGACAACATGTCGTTTCCGTCCTCTGTTGAGGCCGATGCGGATGTGGCATGCAGCGTATCTATGCTAGCCGAGAGCTGCTTTACGTTTCTCACTCGCCAGAGTCGTGCTGCTGCTATGCGAGACGTTTGTGTTCAGGGCGGTGTTGGTGGCGATGGCGCCCCTACAGACACGCTGCATACACTCTTGGTACTCATGCGCACGTACGCACAAGTCACGAACGAAGACATGGAGACGTGGGAAGCGGATCTGAATGCGTACGTTGAGCAGGACGATGCAGAGAATGTCCTAGCAGGACTTCGACCTGCGATCTCCGATTTACTGGAAAACATGCTCGACTCTTTCCCCCTGCCGGTGCTCCGCCAGCTGCGCGTGTGCGTCGATGGCATATCTACGGCACAGGCGCACGCTAAGGAAGCCTGGTGGGTCCCCATCGAGGCTCAACTTTGGCTCATTGGTGCGTCGCATGAGGCTGTGGATGATATTTTGCTGGACCGCGACGAGGCGGATTTATTGTCGATACCACGCATGCTGGAGCTTCTGGTTTTACCGCATCTCTCGATGGAGGCGCCTATCTACCTTTGTGGCCGGTGCTTCGTTTTTGCCTCGCAGTATGTCCAAGCACTTCCGCAGGATGTGGCGCGGCGCATTTTCGTGGCCGCCGTGGATGTTTTACGTATGCCGGACGTGCCTCTTTCCCTGAAATTGTCGGCAGTGCGAGCTATATGTAACATCAAGATGGACCGTGCTGAAGCAACTGGATCGGACGATGCGGCTGTGTTGGAGCAATTTACCACGCTGCTACCTGTCGCAACGCACTCGACGCTCGTGCTTCTTCTAGACACGCTCGAAGCCTTTGTTCCCCGGGACAAGTCAAGCTCGCTGTCTCTCGATGTGCTGCAGCGCATGACTGAGGCAATTCTGCTGGCTTGGCGACATCATATGTCGGATCCTGCGATCGAATTGTCGATTTCGTATGTGCTTGAATCGCTTCTCAAGTGCCCTGTGCCTGGCTGCCCGGCCCAGACGCTTTATATGAGCATGCAGGCATGCGCGCCTTGCCTAAGCGTGGATGTCGAGCTCGGTGTGGCTCCGAGCGCGGCAGCGATGATCCGGAGTGTGTTTCGCGTTGCAGATGCCGAGATGCTGAGAGGCGTTGTGTCTTTCGTCTTCCCGGCGGTGGCGTCGTACATGCTTGTGGGCGAGGATATCGAGGCACTCCAGAGTCTGATGCAAAGTCTTGCGATCCTTTGTGAGAAGTGCCCACATGACATCTTGGGGTGGCACGACGAGCATGACACCCCGTCTCTCCAGATTCTCTTGCGTGTCATTGAGCGTCTGCTGTGCATGGACGAGCCAGTTTGTGGACAGGCCTTTGGCAAGTTCCTTGTTGCGCTGTTTGCACAGGCAGGCAGCACGTTGGCGCCGGTGATGCCAGCGCTGCTACATGCTTTGGTCGCCAAGCTGGCGCAGGCAACGATGCCAGACTGTACACTCACCCTCCTGTACGCATTGGCGTACCTGATGGCGCACCACGCGGAGGCCGTTGTGGCCCAGCTGGATGCGACCGAGCTGGACGCTGGCGAGTCCGCGCTTGTGACATTTGTGCGTCGATGGCTTGCAGATGTGCTGTATACCACGACGCCTGACATGCTGCAGGAGCACATGACCGCCCTGATGCAACTCTTTCAGCACTGGACGCCGTCGCTGCAGCACCTCCTTGTGGATGGCGACGTTCTTCCTGCACCGGACCATATGATCATGACTCGCTCGCGTGCCAAGGCCTACAAGCAGTATGAGCAGATTCCTGCGTCGACCAAGGTACTCAAGCTTCTACTGCAAGAGTACGCCACAAGTCAAAAGCTTCTGGACGAGGCGCATGCTAGGGACGTGCAGGCCAAGGCACCGCTCGAAGAGCAACTGGATCATGATGAATGGTCGGACGAGGATGACGTGGACTTGGGCCTGGACGTCAACTGGGCCGACTTTGAGGACGAAGAGGAGGAGGAAGATATCATGGACGAGACGCATGTGCGTGAGGCATTGTGTGCGGTGGGCATCGCGGATGTCCCATCAGGTATCCGCACACGCCGCGATGTCGACCGCGTGCGCAGAACGTACTGCCTGGCGCAGTTTCTGCGTTCGCTCGACGCGCGTGTCCCCTATGTGGGCGAAGCTATTTCGCATCTGAATGCCACAGAGATGGCGTGTCTATCGTCACTGTGAATACCGACGGATCTCGACGATGTGATCAGGACCCCCAAAGGCCATGACTGGACTGTGTGGATGGAAGGCGACCGTGCTTGTGCTCGGTGAGTATGGCGACAAGGGAGCGAGTCGCTCGTTGACCGGACGCATCGCATGAGCTGCCGAGGCGGAGACTGTCATGGACGAAGTGGAAAAGGCCGTGGAGTGCAATGCGCGGTAGAAGGGGCGGCCCATGGGAGATAGATCGTGTAGGCTGTACAGTTGCGTTGTGTGCACAATGGTCGGTCCGGCTGTATGGGGTGAGCTGGTCGTGGCCAGCACGGGGATACGGTCATGCACGGCCATATCTGATAGCGACGCATGCTCGGTCGGCACGCGACTCTGCAGGATCGAGGCGCGCGCACGGATATCCCATACACGGAGCGCGCCGTCCACGCTCGCCGACACAAGCTCGCGTCTCCCGTGTTTTTGAAGATGCACGTTCTGGACCCACGCATGGTGCTCGTCCCACAACTGCACCAAACTCGAGGCTGGTGGAATGCGTTGATCGTACACACCAAGCGAGCCATCGCCAAAGCCGACCATGAACAGGTGCCCAATATCCGCATCACTCGTGAGCGATGTCGCGCACGCATTCACATGCGTCGGCACATCGGCAATGCACAGCTCGCGGTGTGCGTCCCACAGGCGTACGAGCCGACTATCACCAGCTGTGAGCAGGCGGCCATTCACCTGCTGCCAGTTGACGCGTACGCCACTCGGGTAGCGACTGCGCAAGAGGTCTGGGAGCGCGCGGAATGCGCTTACGAGCTCAGGCACCGTGCGGTCATAGCGTCGGAACAGGTGCACGTTGCCATCCGCCGACGCCGTCAGCAGCAAGGCCTCCACTTCCTCGTTGATGAAGGCCAGCGACGTAATAGGACCGTGCGGCTGAGATCCGTGGCGGAACGAGCTCAAGAGCCGGTGGTCTTCCCAGTCCCACACACACAGCGTGTCCTGCTCGGTCACGCCGACGAGATGGGGATCGTACTCGTGGAACATGAACATGCGCACGGGTGCAGGCATCGTCAGTACGGCCACACGCTTGGACCACCGCACATCGCCGGCATCGTCGACCTGCTCCATCGCCTCGGCAATGTGCCGCTCACAGCGCTGGCGACGCCACATGTGCCGATTGTACTGGGAGCTCCCGGGCTCATCGGCCTCCGTCGACTTCATCTGCGGCTCCGTGAAGTACTCACTGCACCATTCAAAGAAGCTGCTCTTGAGGGGCAGTCGCTCGCGGACACGCCCTAGCCACGCCGTTGTCAGCCCATCGTCGTGGCGGCGCACATTGAGTCGGTGAAGATCACTCGCGATGCACTCAGCTAGCACGTCCTCCATACGCACCTCGCGTCGCGAGCTCGCTGTGGCATCTGCCACCACTGGTTGCGGCGTGACATTGTCGTACGGCGGTAGGTACGCACACGTGGTGCGGCTGTGAGGTGATTGCTTCGGGGCGGCCATCCCAGGCTGCGTCGGTTCAACGTGCGTCGGTGCATACGTAGGCGCTGGCGAGCCGGTAATCGACGATATCGCCCGAATGGTGCGCGACAAGGCCGAGGCGGACGTCCGCCGCAGAGGTCCTTCCTTCGGTGGATTCGCATCCGCGATGGGCGCGCAAGTCGGCCCCTCGGCCGTCGGGAAGGCATGTGGCCTCGACAGCTGCTCGAGCGACTGGTGCCGCATGACCGAGTTGGCCGCGTGTAGGGAGCCGTGCTCCAGCAGGGCTGACATGATTTGATCCACGACTGTGCTCGCCAGGTTGGCCACATGGGGGTGAGGGTCGACGCTCAGGTCAAGAAGAGCAACAAACAACGTCACAAAAGCCGGAACGTGCGCAATGTCACTTGGCTCGACGGCATGACCGCGCTGCAAGATGCCTTCGAATACGGCCGCCAGCAACTTCTCTTCCTGCGCAATGCGCTCTTCTGTCTGCGTGCTCATGTTGGCTGCGCCGCTGCTATCATGCACAGACGCTTCACGCATGTAATACAAGTACGCTGCAAGCACAAAAAAGCCGTGGTAGTAGTGCACGAGCGCACTCAGCACGATGACCAGCTCCCTGCGCACGAGCGGACTGCAGTCGCTGCCCGACGCCAGGATCGCGACGGCGATACCCACCTCCAAGTTGCGCTGCCGTACCGGTGTGAGCCCCGTCAACGCGCCGGTACACACACACGGTGGCCGAGCCGAGCCGTGCGTCCGCTCCCTGCGCCGATGCTGCTCAGCTGCTGTTGGATGGGCCACGTCGATGGTCATGCTGCCGCTCGTGCCGAGGAGCACGCCCAGCGCATACAAGATCGATGCACGCACTTCCGGCGATGCGTCGCTTAGCAGACAGCACAGCTTGCCATGGGCATCCTTGGCGATCGCGCGTGCTTTGCCCACGTCGTTGTTGTCCCAGAGCTGGGCGAGGCACAGCGCCGACCACTGCCGCAAGAGGTAGTCGTCGTCCTCGAGGTGCTCCAGACACGCGTCCATCACGTCTGTCTCGAGGCAGGCATCCTGTCCGAGCGGAAAGTCGCGGCAGAAGACGGCGAGGATAAAAGCGCACATGGCACAGTGCTCGCTCACATTCGGGATTGGCAGCGTTTGCCCGCTGTGCGCGGCGCCCGGCACATGGTTCGGCTGAAAGGGGCTCAGAACCGTCGCAAAGTACATGTAACCGTTATCACGGAGCAAATCGACCTGGCAGCTTTGGTCGACGGCGAGAATGCGCGCCCAGATGTAGATGAGCACCGGCTTGAGATCAGCCGCGGGGCTCTGCAGCAGTTTGAGCACATACGGAAAAATACCGATACTCAGCGCGAGATTGACGGCCCAGGGGCCCAGGTCCAAAAACTGACTTAGGAGGATGAGGGCACGGAGGCGGTGCACTTGCGACAGCAGCACCTGGAGCACAATAGGCAGCTGAGACGGAGGATCGTGCTGTACACGCACGTCGTTGTCGGTGTCGTCGTTGACGTCGCCGCCCGCATCCATGGGATGGGCGGAGTCGTCGCCGTACAAACGCACGACTGAATGCCTCTGGACACGCCAGCGCGGTGGTCTTCGACTCACGTCACCTTGCGATAGCCATACCTCAAACGCCTTGAGCTGCTCACTGAAAAAGGTCGAGTGTTGGTACTCGAAGGCCGCGAGGTGCGGGGGCATAGGTGTGCCGTGGTTCTCTGCCTCGGCGCGCGCCTGCTCCTTGGCGAGGAGGGTGGGCAGCTGTGAGAGGCACTGATCGACGGCGAGGTCCCAGCTGTCCCACAGTGGGTGATTGTGCGTCGGCGGCAGACGTGGATGGCTTACGGGCGTGCAGTGGTAGAAACGCATGATGCGCTCTGCCAGCAAGTAGTTTCGCAACAGGGCGGCGACCATGAGATCGTCGCGGAAGAATCGGCGGAAGAGGGCCCGCGGCAGCACGGTCCATGCGATCGTGTCGGTGACCGCGGTCAGGGTCCAGTTGAGTTCGCCCAGCGGCGTGCGTCGGTCTTGCAGCTGACCTGGGATATTCATGACCATGTCGACATTGAGGGGGCTTGGCAGTGGGTTCTGCAGGACGAACCATCGCAGCGAAATCTCAATGGGCGAGGTCAGGCAGCATGTAAACAGATCCGCAGGCAGGTCAGGGTTCATTGGGAGCACTTCGTCGGGGCCACAGGCTGCCAGGTGAATCGAGTCGCGCAGTGGGAACTGCAGCTCACCAGCTGCATCGGTGAAGATGCCGTCAGAGCTGGGTATCGGAGGCGGCTCGCGTCCCTCTGCCGCTGCCAGCTTGACTTCGTCCTCGGCACGCAGCTCGGCGAGGCGCCGGAAGTTGGCGACAATATGACCCGCAGCGCTCGTGTCCCACACGTAGATGCACGGGTGGCCCAGCCATGTCTGCAAATCGTACAGGGTCAGGGGAATATACTGCGTGTACGCCTTGTTGAAGACCCAAATTTCGCCACCGGGGGTGGGTTTCGGCACGCCGTAGCCATTGTAGTAGAAGAGCACGCGCTCATCTTTGGCCGTGCGGCGCAGATTCGTACAGAAGCGCTTGGTCTCCTCGACGATCGGATCGAGGTACTGCTTGTAGCGCGTCTTCATACTCAGCGTCTCGAACTGCACCTGCAAGTTGCGCCCGATCGCCGGCAGTGCTTTCGTCGGATCCAGCGACTCGGGATCCATCCAGCAGATCAGCTTCGAGCATGGATTCGTCTTGCTCACATCCGGTGGATCCACGCCGATATTGAGGCACATCACGAGGGCGGCGGTGACCGTGCGCAACCGCTCCCGCATACGCCAATCGGGCAGATCCTCAGCGCGTCGCGGGCGCGGAATGCCGTTCGTCGCATGCCGCTTGTTACTCCAGTGCGTCATGTACGGCAGCTCAAGGACGACCCAGTCCTCGGCCTCCGGCTGCAGCAGCGCACCATGCCGTGGGCCGGCGGCTGCGTCGGCCTCCTGCTCGTCGTCCTCCCTGGCTGCGCTGCCCACGCGCAACGGCATCGTCGCGGCCTCGAGCTTTTGAACATTGGCCTCTGTCAGCGGATCGAGGGGCGGTGTCTCAACCATGGCGCGGCACACGCGCTCACTTGCTCCGCTGGGCCCACACGCCACCTGATGGACGTGCACCTGTCCGTCGGTGGGCGTTGCCACGCACGGCGTATTCGGCCGACAGAAACGCCACCAAGACGCACCGGCCGGCCATGGGCTCCAGTGGCATGCATCGACACGCCCGATGTGCTGATCGGTGGCTGACCATGGTACACGACGTGCCTCGACGCCGGGTCCAGCTCGTGACGCGGCATTTTCAGGCGGGTGTACGCGCTCCGGCCAAGTCGCTGACGCCAGCCACGGAGCTCGGCACGTTTCGTCTAGGACCGCACGTCGCGATCCCCGTGCATGCGGCGGACGCGCCGGAGCGCGTCCCGCCCGCGCGCCTGATGCTCGACACGGAGGACCCGATCGTGCTTGAACACCTCGAATTTCTCGGAAAGAAGTGGCAGCTGCAACAGGATGTGTTCTTGTCGTCGCCTCCTGGCCCCTACCCCCGCCGGCTGTGCCAGACATTTGCCGCGCTGATCCAGGTGCCCGTGGAATACGTGTCGCTGCATCGCGATATTGGCGAGGCGGAGCTCCTGCAGCAGCGCTCGCTCGAGGTAGGCGGCAACTTGCGCTACGACGACGGGCCTGTAGTGCGTGCCATGAAGCACGGCCGCCTCCTCATCCTCGACGGCATCGAGCGCGCGGAGCGTGGCGTGATGCCGATCCTCAACAACATCCTCGAAAACCGTGAGCAGAATCTCGCAGATGGCACACAGCTCGTGCCTGCCGAGCGCATCACCGCCGATGACGCAGGCCATGGACATGCCCGCTTTGTGCCTGTGCACCCCGACTTTCGTGTGTTTTGCCTCGGCGCACCTGTGCCGCCGTATCGCGGACACCCGCTCGATCCGCCCTTCCGCTCTCGCTTCCAGGCGCGCTGGGTCGAGGGCGCCGTGTTTGGACCCCCCCTCAGGGCCGCGACCTCGTCGCAGGGCTCGTCCCTGCTGGAGCGCTGGGGCGAGTGGCTCGCTTTGCTGCGCCTGCACCACGAAGCGAGTCAGGAAGAAGGCATACTGCCTGCCACCGAGCTCCTGCCCCATGTGCCGACGACGGCCATGCCCCTTCTTCGCGACATCGCCTCGGTGTACTCGCCGACGACGGCCCTGCCCCCAGCGCACGGCCAACCCAAGACCGGTGCACCCGTCGCCGAGTCGTCCCTCGCGATGCTGAGTACCGCGTACCCAGCTATCTTGACATTCGATGCCAAGAAGCGCCGATCTCTTCATGACATGCTGACGCGCGTCGCACTCCACGGCGGCGTCGGCGGCCCCACTACCTTCCGCGCGGGTCGCGGCCTGGTGGGCTACACCATCGAGCGTGTCGTGCGCGTGTCTGAAACGTCGGCGCGCCTCACATTCCGTCACGACGGTGGCGACGTGCACGTCGAGGTGCCGTGTGGTCCGCGGCCGCTGGTGCCGCTCGATACCCTGGACCAGGAACACGTGTCGCTCACGCCGCGTGTCAAGTCGCTGCTGACCACGATGCTCCAGCTGCATAGCCTCGGACGTGATATCTGTATGGTGCCTGCCACGCTCGACGCCGAGACGCGTTCACAGGCATCGTCGTCCAAGTCGACGTGCATACACTTGTTTGCCGCCTTGCTCGGCTACCCCGTCGAGACCATTTGGCTGTGGAAAGATGTGAGTGGCACGGAGCTCTTGATGCGCCGTGCGACGACACCCAGCGGTGCCACGATCTGGGAGCCGGCGCCCCTGACGTTGTCAGCCCTGCGTGGCTCACTGGTCCACCTCGCTGGCGTCCACGTCTTGGGTCCGACGCTCGAAAGCCTGTCTCGGCTCACTCAGGACCGCGAAATGGAGCTCTGGGATGGCACGCGTCTCACGACGGACGCAGACGTGCCGCTCTCGAACGAGCTGGTCGACGGCCATGTATGTCGCATGGCACCGAATGTGCGCATTATCGCGACGGCGCCCCTGATCGGCGACTGGCTGTCGGAAGGCGTGGCCAACATGTTTGCTACGCTCGCTGCGCCTCCGATGACGGCGGACGAGGAGCGCGCTGTCGTCCGACAGCAGTCAGGTGTGTCGGAGACGGCCCTCGACCCCGTGTGGGCTTTTGTGCACAAGTACCGCACGCAGGCCTCCGATGCGAACGTCGGCCTGCACAAGGCCCGCCGCTTCGGCACGCGTCAGCTCATCCGCATCGCTCGACGTCTGGCGCGCTGGCCTGACGACGACGTGTACCGCCTCCTGTTTCGGAACCAGCTGTGCGACTTTTTGCCTCGTACGGTGCGGGATATCGTGCACCAGATGCTGCTGGATGTGGGCATCGCGCCGCATGGCTCAGAGGGCGCGTTCCAGTACAAGCCTCCGCTCCGCTTGTCGGCGCCTGTAGTCGAAGCAGGCACCCTTGCCTTCTTCGACGAGAGCGGCAAGCCTGTGCTGCGTGTGCCGCGCTATGACTGGCGCTCCAAGGATCCTGAAGGTGCCTCGCTGATTCCCAACGCCCACGGCTCTTTCTTCCACAACACGCAGCAGACGGGGCTGATGCACTCGATCGTACAGGATCTCGAAACGCTCGACGAGCATCTCCTGCTCATGGGTGCTCAGGGAACAGGCAAGAACAAGGTCATTGACCAGGTACTTGAGCTACTTGATCGTCCGCGTGAGTACATCCAGATGAACCGCGACTCGACGGTCGGCGAGCTCTTACAGCGCGCCTACCTCGAAGATGGCCAGCTCAAGTACGCTGATTCGCCGTTGGTCCGTGCGATCAGGGTGGGCCGTGTGATGGTCGTCGATGAAGTGGACAAGTGCTCGGCGTCCGTCTCTGCCGTGTTCAAGTCGCTGGCCGAGCGCGGCGAGCTCACGCTTCCCGATGGCCGACGCGTCGTGCCACAGGGCAGCGTGGCTGATCCGACGGCCATTACCGTGCACCCCGATTTCCGCCTCGTGCTCTTGGCCAACCGACCCGGCTGGCCGTTTCTGGGCAACGCTTTCACCGAGGTGATCGGCGAGGGCTTTAGCTCGTACGCTGTGTCGAATCCCGATGCCGAGTCAGAGGTACAGCTCCTGTGCCGCATGGCACCAAACCTGGATCCCACGCTGATCCGCTCACTGGTCCTATCGTTCCATGGCTTGCGTGAGGCATTTGACCAGGACCTCATCAGTCATCCATACTCGCTACGTGAGCTGATCCACATTGTGCGCCATTTAAGTCGCTACGAGGGCGAGAATCTTGGCGACGTGATGCTGAATGCTTTGGCTTTTGACCTGCATCGTCCTGAGTCGCTTCGACTGATTGCGCGTGTGTTTGCTGACCACGGCCTCAAACTGGGAGGCATCACACTCGAGCAGGTGCAGCAGCGCCTCGAGAAGCAGGCGCGAGCCAAGCAGCTGCGTGTCGAGTACAAGCCCAAGGGCGATACCAGCCTCGACAAGCCCAAGAAGGGCAAGGACGATCCAAACAATGACCCGCACGTCGGTGGCAACACTTGGCGCGGCGGCACAGGTGGTCGTGATACGGCTGGTCTTGGCGGCCGCGGCGGCTTTGAGCGCTTGTACAAGGGCCACAAGATCCATCAGATTCCCAAGGAGCTCAAGGAAGATGTGCCAGAGCACATTCGCGCCGAGGCACGCAAGATGGCCGAGCAGGCGCTAGCCGACAAATTGGCTGAAGACCGCTTGGACCGAGACGAGGCCCAGTTCATGCAGCGCATCAAGGCCAATGTCGAAGGCCAGGTCCTGCACTTGGCCAACGTGCTCAACGGTCTCACGGCGAACGAGCACGAGCGTCGTTGGCTGGTGCGTCAGCAGGAGGGTCAGCTGGACGAGCGCCGACTCACCGAGGGTCTCGTTGGCGAGCGTGCCATTTTCAAGCGGCGTAGCGAGGCACCACCTGAGGTAGGTGCGCCGCAAATGAAACCGAAGCGAATCCGCATTGTGCTTGATGCATCAGCGTCCATGTACCATATGCAGTTTGATGGACGCCTATCGCGTGAGCTCGAGACGTGCCTCATGATCATGGAGGCGATGCAACGTGTGGACCCAACGCGCTTCGAGTTCGACATTGTGGCGCACTCGGGCGATCAGGTCGTCATTCCCCTGGTCAAACTCGGCGCCACGCCCAAGAACGACGGCGACCGCTTCCGCATCTTGCGCGATATCGTTGCCTACACGCAGTACTGCATGTCGGGTGATAACACAGTCGAGTGCATTACCCAGTCTATCAAGGATGTCCGCGATCGCGAGGCAGACGACTACTTTGTGATTGCCCTCTCCGATGCGAACTTGAGCCGCTACGGCATCACACCCGAGATACTTGGCCGCGCACTGAAGCGCGACGAAAAGGTCAAGGCGTCTGTCATCTTTATCGACAGAGGCGGCGTGGAAGCTGGCAGCGTGGCTCGGGCCCTACCTGGCCGCGCCTTTGTGGCTGAGGATACGAAAGATATTCCACGCATACTGTCCGACATTCTCACGTCGCTCATGCAGAGCTAACGGTCTACTTTCGGCTAAATTCAATATGCCGTGCTGACGGATGGATGGAGCTCGTGGAATTAATGTCTATGGTATGGTTCACGCGCTGTCCTGTCGAGAGATCGGCCAACGTAATGCTGCCACTCCTTTCCCACAGAAACTGATGGGCCTTGTGCAGTTCCTCCTTGAGGCGCTGTGCCGTCTGCACCAGCTCGTCCCTGGCCATGTTGTCGAGCATCATCACATTCGCACCTGCATAAATCGCCTATCGGGCTTCTCGGTACGATTGCACTTCATCATCTGCACGGATCGAAAAGCCCGCAGTCTGGTGCGCCGTGGTCACAGCCGACGTGATCGATCCCGTGCTGCATACGTGATGATCTTTGAGCATGAGCATACTACTCAGATCGTAGCGATGCGCATCCACGCCGCCAAACAACATACCATACTTTTCCACCAGGCGAATACTTGGCGTTGCCTTGCGGGTACCAGCCTCGATGCCCTCGAAGCCACCCGCGTGCGAGGCATCTAGCAGATCGCGCGAGGCTGTGGCAATGCCTGAACACTGGGCGAGCGTGTGGCGCTGAACACCCTCGCGCAGCAGCAAGTATCGCGCGGGCCCCGATACCTGCGCCACAGCAATCGCGACCCTGCCATGGGCCACGTCATCATCATTCTCGCCAGCTGTCATGTATCGACCCTCTTCAAAGAGCTCGCGTACGCTGTCATGAGTCGTCTATTCATACTCGCATTGCAACTGCTCATAGATGGCATCCACAAACGGCGCACCGGCCAGCACACCTTCCTGCTTGTACCACAGCATCACCGTGCGGAAAGCTTCACCTGCAACGTAGCCGCCCCAATCAAAGGCGGAGCAGTCTTGTCGAAGTCAGTCCTGCACCGCGAGTTTTCATGACGGTGGTAGTAAGTGTGCATATTTGGCTTCGGTGGTCATGAAAGGCAAGCATGGTCGGAGAATGTATGATAGGCTATGAACGTTTTGTGCTTACACAGACAAGAGGCTCGATCGGCCTTCTTCCTTGAGCGCGCTAGCTACGGCCTCAATCACCCTGGCATGCATATTCGATTGGCATGCGACTACGCCCTTGTTCGCAGACAAGACACGGCCCAGACCAAAGTTGAGGGGTCGTCCAGCCAGGTCTGACACTGTACCACCGGCCTCTGCCACCAACAAGGAACCTGATGCATGGTCCCAGATCTTTTCCTGGTATGAGCCATCGCCGACAGGCAGGCGCAAGTACACATCACCATCACCACGTGAAATACTGGCATACTTGGCTTGGCTATCCATACGCACATGCTGGTCACCCATACCAAGGATCTGCGCAATACGTGCGTTGGTACCAAGCGACGAGTGACCTGCTTCCACCGACTCACAAAACGTTGCCCTGGTGAAGTCCCCCTCCAATTCACGCATATGAATGGGCTCCAACGGCGCTTCGGTATCGTTGATCGGCGCAACAAACGCACCATGTCCACGTGCAGCCACGAACAAGACACCCAGGCCCTCCATAGAAGAATGGCGGATGTCGCCATCCTTCGGCTTGGGTTGACTTACATCACGAGGCAGGTTCGGACATCCCATGACACCAAGCTCGATGTGCCCATTGATAATCAACGCGAGACATACCGCATACTGACCACCACGAAGGAAGCCTTTGGTGCCATCAATAGGATCAAGGGTCCAGAAGCGCGAGTCGCTTCCGCCTTCGAATGCACCCTCATCAATACTCGAGAGAATGTCATCGTCCGAAAGAGGCTGCTGAATATCGCCTGATGCTTGCAGAGCTTCATTTACTAGTTGAGACACCTTGTCGCGAATCGACTTCCCCGCATCGCCTTGAAGGTCCGTTGACGTCTCTTCAGCCACAATGTTGTCTTGCGGAAAGTGCTTCTTCAATATATAATTCACAGCTGCCTGCGCACTAAAATCCCCAATCGTGACGGGTGACTTGTCCTTCTTCGTGACAGACTCGTCTGATGTAAGAGTCTTGAATACTTTTGTCGTGATAGCACACGCCGTACGCACAGCAGCCATGGCCACCGCTCGTTCATCGGCCAGGTATGCTCCCATCGTAGATATTGTTTGAATGCGAAGTGTACTTTGATATGCGGGCTTTACACCAACTCGGAGGGCCCGTGTGAACCAAGATAGCATCTAGTGCCAAGTATCAAACAGCGCTTTCGATCCTGTGCAGTGATGACTAAACTAGTTCCACCACTGCCACCGCCCCTCGGCCTCCTGCATGACATCCGATGAACTGGAGCCAGTTTCTCATTCTAATAAGGCTACGTGTCTTCGAGATGCAAGCGGTGATGGCACAGTCATGGCTGTGCACTATATAATCTTTCGGTACACATGAGATGGAGACGAATATATATGTGCTTCCATGTCATCCCAACATGGGGCCTGCGGTCGAGCCGTTTACAAAAGGCCACGAACCGACATTTGCCCCCTCATGCACGTCCGGCTCACCCGAGCGGTAGGAGCACTGTGCCAAGAAACTGCCTAGCGCCCTCCCTAAGGTGTCGCGGAGTAGGTCTGTGCTTGCGTATCACGACAAACACTCCGACGGGGCAACCCCATTGATCCAATTATCTTCTTCCAACGTGACTGGCGACATGTCATGAATCCGTTGATCCCGAAACGATTTATGCGCTGATGTAATTTTCATACCTTTGATTGGATGCCCGTAAATGATTGGTCTGTGCGTGGACGCACGGACGGGCGTATACTACATGGAAGCCTACAGTAGTCCTGTTCTACGCGGCCCGAACATCGCTATGTGGCAGGCCCAAAATGAATAAATAGAGCGGATATAGAAATCCCCCTTCTTCACAACTGCACTATCATGTCCAACTACCTTGACCAAGCTAAGAACGGTATGTATTTTGAGCGATGACCCGTTCTAACTGGACAGCCGCCTCCCAGACGGGCGACAAGGTGAACGAATACGCCGGCCAGGCCCAGGAGCAAGTCGGCAAGCACAGCGAGGGCATTTACGGCCAGGCCAAAGAGCAGGCTGGTAACTTGAGCGAGCAGGCTCAGCAATACGCTAGCCAGGCTAAGGAGCAGGCTGGAAACCTTGGTGAACAGGCCCAGCAATACGTTAACCAAGCCAAGGAGCAGCTTTCTAACTGGGGCAGCAAGTAATCTCCAACAACCATGTAGCATCACTATTGAAAAGTTCCAAGTGCGTTTAGCTATACGTCGCCGACATGTGGGTAGATGTCAGGGGCCACAGGGCATACATAAAGGCACCGAGGCCTGCGAGGTGGGCACAGGTACAAGCCGCCTTCTGAACGGTGTTGGCGTATGGGAACGGTGCGAGCCTTGGCAGCCCCATCACGTTGCACAGAACGTGAGCTAAAAAGGGAGCCCATACAGTGCCAGTGCGCATAAATAAAAAGCTTGCGTACCATCCAAAAACGGTGGTGTAGACGAACTGTAGAGCAGATGTCAGAAGGGCACTGGTACGTGCACGATTGGTGCATCCGCCAGCTTGGTACATTTCCCATGCATGATGCAGGTGGGCGATACCAAAATACAAAGGTGTCGTCAGCATTAGCCATGTGTGAGATACCTGCGGATGAAAGCTCTTCATGGTCGCCAGCATGCATGATCGAAAAACCAATTCTTCTGTGCCAGGACCCTGTTACGTTAAGAAGCTCCACGTACCAGGACATAGTTTCGCCAACGGGCCAGGGCCGTGTCACGAGAGGACGCTCTCTTAGACCGTGTGCGCTTGTCCAAGACATTCGTGACAAAAGTACCCAAGTACATACAGGCGGTCAAGGTCAAAGCCTTGATCCCAATCCACCCGACACGCGTGACGAAGGATGGTAACGATGGTTCCAGGGGGAGATATCGCGATGTCAGAAACGTCGGATGCGGGAAGGGCAATCCCATAAGGCTCAGAATATGCAGCGCACGAAACGGCTGCTTCGCAGGCAAGACGGTAGTTCGTCCCAATAGACTCGCTGTTACGAACATGTCGATGACGGTGGCCACGCACACAGACACAAGACGTTCCTTGATCACAGGGGGGTCGTCGCGACGCCTATGCTTCGCGCATGGTTTTCGTCGTAGCCAGGCGAATATACGAGGTAGTGCATAGAGTGAGCCGACATAGATGGCGGCGTACGAAGTGCATGCAAGAGCTGAGGCCGTGTGCATGGCCGTACGCTGTTGGCATGCCCAACGAAAAATGGGCGGCGACGTGGATCGAGCTCAAATGCCCATGTGGCGGACAAAGGCGACAAAGAACGATCGGGCGTGGATCGACGTCGATTTATTTTCTCCCGCCAACACAATGCGCGTGTTGCTCTTCTTGGCCGTGCTCGTCGTATGCTTGGTGGGCACCAAGGCCGCTAATGACTGGTCTCATACGGACATCGAGATGTTTGAGATCCAGGCAGCACTTGAGAAGGCGGAGGGTGAGGGGGTCAACTTTTACTCGTTCTTAGGGCTCACGCCGTCGGCATCCATGGCCGACATTCGCAAGGCGTATCGCCAGCGCAGTCTTGAGTGGCACCCAGACAAAAACCCCAATGCTGCCGAAGTCCACCAGCGGTTCGAGCGTCTTGGTCGTATTCACAGTATTTTGCGTGATGAGCGGCGGGACCGATACAATCACTTTCTGTCGTTCGGATTCCCCAAATGGCGTGGTACTGGGTACTACTATTCTCGCTACCGTCCTGGACTGCCTCTGATTCTTTCTTTGCTGCTCCTTTTATCTGTGGGTGTGCAACTTGTGGTCAAAAAGTCACAATGGCGCAAGAGCCAGCGGCGTTATGAAAACTTATGCCGCAGTGCCCTCGCCGCTGCCTGGGGCCCGGCGTTTCAGACGCCTCTCGCTCCCTCATCCAAGCCACGGCCGGTTGAGAAAAAAGTGAAGGTCCCGATGCACGGTTACTTTGACATGCCCCCTGCACCCAAGGAAGCGGATATTATCGCCGGCACGGTGAACTGGGACAGGGAGGCAGACAAGGTGCGTGAAGCGCTCCATGCTCCTTCGCCAGTGACAGACGACGAAGTTCCATTGATTGAGTTGGCTGTATTTGGTGACGGCAGCCTGGCCCTTTATGAAGCTGGGACACGCGAGCTCATGCCCCTGGAGCCTGTGCTGGACTCGGACATGCCCACTCTCATGTCCACATGGCCTTTTCAGTTGTGGAAAAAGCTCGTCGGGTCCCACGAAGTGGCGCCCGAAGCTGTACCTGAACCAACAGCTGAACCGACTGCAACCACGAGTGCTATCTCGAAAAAGGAAGCCAAGCGCCGTAAGCGTGCTGGCAAGACATAGCTAAGGAGATAGGAACTGCGCGTGCCAGTGGACATGCTCAGCAGCAAAGGTGCTCACAAAGTAATCTCATGTTAGTCTGCTCATACGTACAGCTGTGGTCATAACCCTCATGGAGTCGAAGCTGAATGCGCGAGGTGTCTACGCCGCTCTTGAAAGCAGCATCGACGAGCGCCTCTGGCTGCAGTTGCTGCTGCTGGTAAAAGTTGTCTGCCAGACCGCAGTCCACGAGAATCTGTAAGGGGCGGGTCTTGTCCTGCTGGCTCAACAAAATACTAGCGTCGTACTGTTTGCCCTCGTCGATGCCACCTGCCAAGTATCCCTGAATCAGCTTTCTGCCCGTGTCGCAGTTGGTCGGGTGGCAAATAGGGGCAAATGCCGACGCCGAGCGGAATGTGCCCTGTTCACGCAGGTAGAGGACCAGAGCACCGTGGCCACCCATGGAGTGACCGAGGATAGAAGCGCGCGAAATGTCGATAGGAAGCTCATTCTTGGCAATGACGTCAGGAATTTCCTTAAGGACGTGATCATACATGTTGTAGTGCTTACTCCATGGCTCACGCGTCGCATTCACGTAAAAGCCCGCGCCCGTGCCGAAGTCCCAGCTATCGTTTTCGCCGGGGATGTTGGCACCACGAGGACTCGTGTCAGGAAATACAATAGCGATCTGCTTCTGAGAAGCTGCCTCGAATAGGTGGCCCTTTTGGGCTGCATTGTCCTCGGTGCATGTGAGGCCAGAAAGGTAGTACAGCACGGGCACCTTGTTCGACGCACTAGCCTCCTTCGGTATAAATACGTTCATCTTGGCCTCGAGGCCGCCCAACACGCTCGATGTGAAAGAATACTTGGTGAGCAAGCCAGAGAACACTTTGTTTTGCGATATGATAGAAAGACGCATGGCGGTAAGAGACAAGCGGTCCGTGTCCTCAGTGGAGGGGTCCCACAGAGTGTCTCGTTACGCTCATGTCGTGGGACAGTTGGAAAGAAAAGGCATGGTCGACGGGTATGTGATGAGAAACTAACCACGCAGCCAAGAAGATTGAGACCAAGGCATGGCGGACAGTTGATCCGATAGGCCATTGGACGAACAAGCAAATTGGCCGGCTGGGGCTCGAGGCCTTTTATCCGACGCAGTTGGATGGCGAGATTGATAAGGCTGCTCGCATTGTCACCAACTTTACTTCGAAGGGTGAAGCTGCTGTATCAAGTGAACAAGATGGTGAGTACAAGGACGGCCAAGTCAATGATGAGTATGCGTCTCGCAAGACGCAAAAGGTGCTTTACAACATTCCGGCTCCAGTGTTACGTGACGCCAAGGGTGTGGCCATCTTCACCGTGTTTCGCACCGGCCTCGGCATATCTGGTGCGGGTGGATCGGGTATCGTCATGTCGCGGTACGAAAACGGCGACTGGGGCACGCCGTCCGGCATTCTCGTCCACACCGTCGGCTGGGGCCTGATGGTCGGTGTGGATGTGTACGATGTTGTCCTTGTGCTGCGCACGCAGGAGGCTGTGAACGCATTTAAGCATCCCAAAATTAGCATCGGTGGTGAACTATCTGTGGCAGCTGGTCCAGTCGGCAATGGTGCGATTGTTGACTCGGGTCTGGAAGCTTCGCCGTGCCTGTCGTACGTCAAATCCAAGGGCCTCTATGCTGGTGCACAGCTTGACGGCTCGATTTTTCTCACGCGCTCTGATGAGAATGCGCGTTACTACAACTATCCTGGCATTTCGATCGAGACCATTCTCGATAACAAGCTGCCCAAACACCAGATTCCCTACACATGCAAGTCTGTGTGGCAAGCGCTGTACATGGCTGAGGGACGCCCTGACTACATGGGTACGGATGCTATTCCTGAGGGTCCATCGCCAGGTAACTATGAGGCCACAGACGAAGAAAAGGCGGCGTTGGCGAGGGAGCAGGAAGCCTCGAGCACATCGACAGCATCTATTCTCCCGCCGCCGCGCCGAGTGTCCAAGGCAGCTGAGGCCGAAAAGGACCGCATACCCGCAGCACGACAGCCGCCACCGCCGCCGTACGACGCCTCTCACTCAAAGTGAATATGACCGTGTGCATCTGCACGATCGCGGAAGCCGCGCCACCAGTCGGGTGCAGAGCGGACAGGTTTACCGCGGGTCTGGATACGCGTAGCGCCATAGACACCGGACAACGTCTGTAGCGCTAGAGTCTGTTCCTGGGGCAGAAAGACGGCGTGACCAGGCCGATCGAGGCTGATCGTTTCGCTCGGCATGATGTGCCCTTCGTGAATCGCACAAGAGACGGGGGCAAATTGGGACGAGGCGGGCACGAGCGTAGTCGTGAGAGGTTGCGCATACCCAAAGGCACGCATTCGGGCGTCTATCGTGGCTGCGTCCCAAGAGTCCCATCGTATGTGGGAGAAGCGCGGCGCCAATTTCGGAGCGCGAGTCACACGGTGTGGATCTTGGGCTTGGACGTTCGCAGCGTACGCCGGCAAGTGCGCGATGACATCCACCAGCAGCTCTGCAGCATGAGGCGCGAGTGCCGAAGCCAGGGCTGGATACGTGGCGTGGGAGGGTATTGGCACACGTGCCTGCTTCAAAAGGCCGCCGCGGTCAAAGTGCGTGGGATGCAACTGCTGCACACTCATCCCGGTGTGGGTATATTGCCGCGCAATAGCCCACTGCAATGGAGCTGCTCCACGGAGGTCAGGGAGCATGGATGGATGCAGATTGAGCGTGAGCGACGGAGAGGGAAAGTGGGACAAAAGATGGGAGGGAATGCGATGCCCAAACGAAGCCGTCACGAGCAGCGGCGCGTGTGAGTCACGAATCAGGGACGGAGGCTCGTAGGCGTCAATACCTTCGGGCGGGACAGCTGTCTGTGGTATATTGTGCAGCATGGCGAACTGCTTTACAGGCGATACACGCATACGTTTCGCGCCCCATGCATGCTGTACATCCGGGGGGGTCAGTACGTGCAGGGAACGGTACAAGTCGGGCCGGTGCGCGATGGCAGCCACTGCCTCGCACGCAAATGCATCCGAGCCACAAAACAGGACGTCGTACGGAGCCGAAGGCACGGTTGCTACGCCACGGCGCCCCCATGGCCGTCGTGACACCGACCCTGCCCGCCGCCAGATCATGGTGTGTTAGTAAGCACGACAAGCCTTTTTTTCCTCATGCCTGTGGGCTGGGTCCGCCATAGCCTGACACGAATGCCGTCAGAATCAGATCGGCCGCTGTCGTGCCTGTTTGGCATCATCAAGCCCAGTGGACCGACGTCCATGGACCTGCTTGACCGACTCAAGCCGCTGCTAGCCTCGTCGGATCTGTTTTATGCGGCACACACGCCTCGACACGTCAAGCCGCCACGGCGACTCAAGCCGTGGGAGCGCGAGCTTGTCGCCAAGTGTGGCCGGCTGCCACCCAAGATGGGGCAGGGAGGTACGCTGGATCCACTCGCGGAAGGTGTGCTTGTGATTGGCATTCACCACGGCACGAAGCAGCTACAGCAGTTTCTGCACTGTACGAAGGAATATGAAACCACGGGGCTTCTCGGCACAGCGACGACGTCGTATGATGCCAAAGAGCCTGTTATGACGTATGCACCGCACTCGCACGTCACCGAAGACATGGTGCGCGACAAGCTGAGACTATTTCGTGGGCAGGTCCAGCAGCTTCCGCCGCTGTACAGTGCGCTGCGTATGGACGGAAAGCGCCTGTTTGAATACGCACGCGAAGGTATACCCCTTCCGCGGCCCATTGAGCCGCGCAACGTGTGCATTGACGAGCTGGAACTCGTTCAATGGCACCCTCCCTCTGCGCACACATACGCACCTCCTACGACGCACGTGTCCGACGACGACAAGGCCCTGATCACGAAAGTGCGTGCCATGGCTGGCGCGCAGGCACTGGATACCACGAATCAGGACACGGCATGTGTAGCCGCGCCCGAGGACCGCGAGGACACGTCGCCACCCGCCGCCTTTACCCTCAGAATGACCGTGTCGTCCGGCACCTACGTTCGCTCGATCGTCCATGATCTTGGCACAGCGTGCGGCAGTGCAGCACACGTGGTACGCCTCGTGCGCACGCGACAGGGGCCCTTCCACTTTGGCAACTCCATACCGTGGGATGTCTTTGAGCGCGGTTTGGCTGAGCTCGGCAACGAGAAGGCAGAGGGGGGTCTGCGTGAATGGGAACAAAGGATCCTGCAGCACATGCAGCTGTGTGACTAGGAAGCATCACGATCCAGGGGTACGATCGCGTCGAGCGACTTTTGCAGGTGCTTCGTGTACTGAATGGCGTACTCCAATGCACGCGCTGTCTCGTCCTGCTGGCTCTTGGGGATGCGGGGCCCAACGTCGGACCGCAGCGTCGATACCACGCGGACGTGGATCTGTGAACTCGGCGTCCACTCCCTGGGTCGATTGGATGCATCGATGGACCACTGCGTTAGTAGGTATATACGTACATCTACAGCGCGGAAAATGCGCAATTCATGCAAGACAAGCGGGTGTTCGGACGGCAGCACGTACCGCAGGCCGTACCGCATGACCTGGCGTTCGGGCGCCCATTGCAGCAGAGCCACAAGTTCATCCCATCCAGCGCGGTGCGGGGCATGCTCCGCGAGCTCGTCCATGGGCATAGCAAAGATAGTCGTCGTCTCAAGGGGCTTGGACGGCATCTCAGGCTCGGGCGTCAAGACATCGACGATCACGACCGTGCGGACGGCCACGGATGGTGTGGCGCCAGGTGGCACTGGTGGCTGCGGGAGCACGAGCTGCGTCATCCCGTGCTCAGTACGCACGGACAGACGAATTTGGTCGCGCGCCCGGCGCACATTGTTCCATTGCGTGTCCGACGTCTCCAACGCCTGCGCAGCTTCGTCGTCACATCGGTGCAGGAGGGTATCGCGCTCGACAAATGCCTCTGCAGGCGTATGCACCATGCGTGCTAGGGCATCGAGAAGAGATCCAACATGCAGCGGCTCCATATGGCCCATCGCAGACACCTGGGTGTGCTGCCTCTGCACGTCGGCGGCATTCATGATGGAGGCTCGACACCAAAGTGCCTCCACACACCATGTCGGCATGGCAAGACGCGCCAGATTTGGGCGCGTATACGGCCCAGGCTGACAGTGATGAGGAAGTGTTAGCTGAGCTGGAGCGCGAGGTTGAGGCGCTCAATGAGGCGGATGCCGATGATGCCGAACGCGTCACGGGGAAGGGACGGGGCTCGGACGACCGCGACCTTTCACAAGTGTTTGAAGAGTATCGCGCTCAGCGCCTCGCTGAAATGCAGGCACAGTACGTACATGTGACTCACGGCAGAATGGCTGCGCGTATCGGTGCCGATACAAGCGATCCTAATCGCGGCAAGTACGTTCAGGTCGAGGACGAAAGGGAGCTGCTGAGCTCGAGTGTGCGCGAGCCGAAAGTCGTGATTCACTTCGCCAAGAAGGAGTTTCGGCGATGCCATATTCTCGATCGGCATCTCGAGCACCTCGCACGGCAGCATCCAGGCACATTGTTTCTCAAGACGTACGTGGAGCACGCGCCTTTTCTTGTCCAGAAGCTCGATATCCGTGTCTTGCCCTGCCTCATGGCGTTTGTGCAGGGCGTCTGCAAGGACAAGTTGATCGGATTCCAAGATTTTGGAAATAGCGATGCATTCACTACGGCCGCCTTGGAATGGCGTCTGGGACAGACAGGTACGTATGCTCCGCTAATGCTAGGTGTGATTTTGCCGCAGCAAAAGCCCAGTAAGCCGATCTTGGGCTTCGGTGTGCCTACCGCCGCTGCCCAGGAGCCCGACGATTGGGACTAGGCCTCCCCTCCACCATAGACCGCCCCGTCCTCGTCACGCTTTCTCCCACCACCACGTCGATTGCGGGTACATGCCACAGGTCACGCTCCATTTCCCGGCCGTGTACCCGATCGTGGGCATGTACCGCCTGGCACATGATGAGCTGTTGTGGCGGCCCATGTGGAATGCATGTTACGCCAGAGTGACGCAGGCCGGTGCGACGACCATCCTGTGGTCGTTCCTGTCACTCCCGGGCCAGCGGCTTGTGTCGGGGCTGGTGCTCGGACACATGGGCCGTGCATGTGGTGCCAAGTGGATGTATGAGCTGATAGAGGCGGGGGGACGCCAGGTCGGGATCCCGATGCTCTCGTTCGGATCGATGACGACGCTGTTGCTGATCCTGAACCAAGTCAACATTGTGTTCGACATGTTCCTGGGCAAGCAAATGCGGGCATTCCGTGACACGGCCTACCGCAAGACGGTCGAGTCACGCGGCAAGTCGTCGGACTTTTGGACGCCGTACACGGAAGAGTTCGAGCGGCCGCCCGATCCACGAGACGGCGTCAAAAAGCCCACCATCAAGAAGCACTTGTCGGACATGGTTCTGCGCAAGGTCTCTCTCTTGCTCTTTGGCTCCATCCCCATCTTTGGCGTCATATTGTCAGCTGCCTACGGCGCCCTCGGCTTTGCACGCGAGATGCACCAGCCGTTCTTTGAGGCAAAGCACATGCAGAACGAGCAAATTACCCTGTGGATCACGGAGCGAAGGATAGACTACATGCTCTTTGGCTTCTTTGCCTTGCTGCTGGAACGCATTCCTTTCTTCGGCCTTATATTCTCTGTGTCGAACCAGATCGGTGCCGCGATGTGGGCACACGACCTCGAGAAGCGGCAGCATCGTTTCCAGCGCGGTGAGCTCCAGCCTATCCCTGCAGAGCAAGAACCCGCGGCTTCCGCCAGTGCACCGACAGGCTACATGCCTGCTTCCCAAGAGCCAGTCAGGCGTCGCATGCCGCCGCCCCCGTAGTGGCATTTGTACATATGAGACGCCGCTGACGCCGTTCGCGCTTGGCTGCCTCGTGAGCGGCCTGCTCGGATTCGAGCTGCATGACAGCGTACCGCATCCAGTCTTGTGGGTCTTCCGTGTGCTCCAGCTTGTGTTCTAGCTCGGACGCAGTGAGGTCCACCAAGGGCACGTCCGGCTCGGCCGGGGGCCGCGGAGGCACAGCAGGCAGGTATCGCGCAAGGCGAGCATCTCTGTTGAGAGACGGCAGGACGTCATGCATCTTATCAGCAAACTCTTCAATAGAGCGTATACCGAGCCCGTAGCGGACAAGGAGTGTGGCGACCAACGCACTAGCACCGACAATAATAGTGGCCGTGCTAAACGCAAAGATGGCCAGCATAGGCCCATCGTCACCTTGGCCTTCTGTGTCTTCTGGCGGTGGAGCGACGCGTGCCTTGCTAAGAGCAGCAGGTGCCGCAGAACGCTCTTGCGTCGAAGGTGCACGCGATAAAGCACTGAGTGGCGAACCAGTCGGACGTATGTGAGACACGGGGATGGGTTTGACGGGACGCGCGCGTTTGGAAGAGGAAAAGAGGGCGATGTGCATGTCGCGGAAAATCTCCCATGCGCTCTTGTCCGGCATGCTCGATTCCTCGGTGAGGACCGGCGCCACGGCGCGCATGCTTTTGGTGGCCTGTTGTGGGGGGGTATGAAGCTCGACATGGGATGCCGCGGGAAATGGCCGTTTTCGGAATGCATACGCAGCTGCACCTACGGCGCCCAGTACAAAAGTGGCCGCCGATGCAGAGAGAAGCACCTGTTTCTTCCGAGACACATCCTTCGAACGCTGCGACGATGATGCGTCCTCGTGCATGTCGGCACAGGAAGCCGCGAGGCTTTGCCCACAAATGGGCCCATTCTTAGCTAAGCCCGCTCGACCCCTACACTCAGCGCCCTCGGTACGGAACGAGACTTGGATACATATGCGCGCCGCCACAAGGCAAAGAAAGCTAGTATGATTGCCGTAAACAGAATTATTGAGGCAAACTAGAATACCGTACATACGGGATGAAACTAGTCAACATGAGGAAGCAATCTCTTGCGCAGACACACTACACTTATGTACGGCGCTTGAGGTTTGTGCTGAGCTGCGACGGTTAGCGCTGTGGATGCGTTGTGAACATACCCATTCAAGACCCTCGTACAGACCGTCACCGCTCGTAGCGCACGTAGCTTGGATGAACCTGTGGATGTAAGACAAGCTCGAACGTACCATTGGCGCTGGCGCAGGCTGTGCAGGCCCAGCTTATCAGTGATTTCGGCAGCATTCATGGCGTTGGGCAGGTCCTGCTTGTTGGCAAAGACCAGCAGCAGAGCATCACGAAGCTCGTCTTCGTTCAGCATGCGTTGCAGCTCTTCACGAGCTTCGGGGATACGCTCACGGTCATTCGAGTCGACCACGAAGATGATACCCTGTGTATTTTGGAAGTCTGGCTGTGAGTCGTGATGTATACGTACAGTGGCGCCACAGAGGACGGATCTTGTCTTGACCACCAACATCCCACACAGTGAAAGAGATGTTCTTGTATTCCACCGTTTCGACGTTGAAACCTTCATGCATTAGATTCGTGCATACATACCGATCGTGGGGATCGTAGTAACAATCTCACCAAGCTTGAGCTTGTACAGGATAGTCGTCTTACCGGCGGCATCAAGACCCACCATCAAAATGCCTTCATTCCATGTTAGCAACAATGAAATACAAAAGCAATATACGTACGCATCTCCTTCTTGCCGAAGAGACCAGAAAGCAGTCGCGAAACAGACAATCCCATGTTGCTTGTTCACTAACGTAGACGGAGGGCAGAAAAGGGCTGACGTAGTCCGTGACAGTCAGTACTGCCACCTGATTCCACTCGGTACCTACCAGGTCGTTCTATCATGCGCCCCGAGGCATGTTGCCCCTTTTTCGCGCTGGCGCGTGCCGCAGCCTTGCTTATGTGATCGACGGCCCGATCAGGTTCTGCATGCAGTATACATAGCATGCTTCGCTGCTAGTAGCGTTGCCATGGTAGGCGCTTGCGTGTAGAAAACTCTCGCAAATAGACAGAAACAAGTTTTGCAAGATTGCTCGATGTAGAGTGTGTCATAGTTGGTTTGGCGGGCGGATCAAAAAAAAAGTGGGCGGCAGCCCGCTCCCTTTTTTTCTTTTCCACTCTTATCAGGTCTGCTATACCAAGTTGATGTGTCGACACATGGCCCATTGACATGGACGTGGACCTATATCATACGTGGGGGGCTACTAATGCGTGCCGATAGGGAACGTGTATCTCGATGATCGGGGCTGCTTCGCTGCCCTCCTACATGCTTAAAACGGCCATGGCGCGTTGGATCGTTCGTACCATGTACGCTCGCGTGCATGCAAATCCGCTCGACGGTGCCGGTCAAGTGGGGAAATGGATGATGCTGTGCACTGTGCTCTGGGTGTGACTTGTGCACGCAGTGCATCCGCCATTGCATGCATTGCGAGCGCTTGGTGAATGGCCCAGCGTACATAAGGCATCGATGTCGTGCTCTGTGCTTTGGATATGGATACGGTGGTTGTGGCTTGCTGATGCGAGTGCAAAGTGTACGTGTGCTGCTGGACTATGACTTGATCATGCTGGCGACTGATGCGTACGCTGATGCATTCTTGCTCTGTCGAACGACAGCAGTGCAGTCGAAGCTCATAATCGGCCGCATAATTACGTGGGGCCGAATACAGGATCCCCATGACGCGACTGTATGTTACTTCCTGCATTTGCTGGAGGCTCTCTGTTCTCCGTGCATCGTACCATTTCACCACAGGCGTATGAGCATGTACTCGGTGCAGCCATCTTGTGGTCAGCTGGAGAATGTGCCTTGCATCTTTGGGTATAGGTGCGTAAGAAAGGTTATCGTACGTTACTTTCGCGCAGGGTGAGCTGGTCAGAATGGCCACTTGATGCCGCGGCAGTACGTGCCAAAAGGTGCGCACGTTCGATGACTTCCATGCCGATGTCAGTGCACCGTCCGAGTGTATTTGTAGATATCCAAACTGCGTGTCCTGTCGAAGAGGTGCCAATCCGTACGTATCCAGGCTCTCGATGCCGTGCATCTGCAGACTAGCAAAGCTCCAGACATGCTGCTGCATGACCAAGGACTACGATGACGCGTACGTATCCCTCTTGAGGTGATTCACGTGACCACACGATGCGCTAGGTGTTGTTGTTGGCGGTGCATCCATTGTACGCTACCATTCTACCATGGGGCGAAAGCGCACAAACCAACTGCTTTCCGAAGAGCAGATCAGAGAAGTGCTCCAGAACTATGATATGGAGTGTGAAAAGGTTATGGCACGCCTCGAGCGGAGTGCGCAGCGGCGTTTAGAGGCGGCCAAAACTCAGATGGAGGCGCGGATTCAAAAGATCCCACCTGATGTGCGCCATATTCCCCTGCAAGAATACTATGATATGCATGCGAGTTCAGCAGCAGCAGAGCGTGGGCGATATATCCCGCCTTTAGCTATGGCGAGTCTACCTGACTAGCGACGTGCTGGCCCACGTTTGCGCTGGTTCGGGAACGACAAGGGCAGGCGGAGGTGCCACTTGCGTTGCTGTTGCTGCGATGCAGCGCCGTCCCCGTCTACGCCGTGTTTTGTGCTCTGCGAGCTCGTGCATCCTAATGAGCGCAGGATCTCATTCACGCGCTGAGTCGTCACGCATAGTTCCTGCGCCAACACGTCGGAGGCGAGGCTGAACTCTTCGAGATGCAGAGCCAGCACAATGATACTTGCAAAAAGGCGCGTATCACCGATTGCCGTCATGGCGTACCGATGCGAGCCGCGTGCCTGCTCGGCATACTGCGATACGAGATGCTCCATCACAATATCTTTTTCATGCTCGGGCAAGCGCATCTTGTGTGCCACATGGGACATGCCATCGTCGCCGCGGCTGAGACCTCGGGCATGTTTACGGAACGCCAAAAGGATGGCCACATAGTATCCCACGCGGGCAAGCTCCATGGCGCGCGACATCCCCGCGTCGTTCTGTGCTGTTTGCACGATCTGCCACATGCGTGGAAGAAGCCATGGTGATGATGTCAGGCGCAAAGCTTTGGCGAGGTCAGACTGCGACGAGCATTTCAGCAGGTGGCGAGTATGCAGGGCATTAAGGACAGTTGCTGGCACTAGGGATGTGAGCGGGTACACATCAGCAGGCTCACTAGCGTCGAGATGAGCCTGTGGGAGGGCACGACTGGTGTTGAGCGTCGCATTCAGCTCCAAGTCCGTTGGCAGCGATGACGCTGATACATCGATGCCCGATGCGACGTGTTCGAGGATGCCATCCATATTCTCTGTATTGACCCTCATGCGGTCGAGGTTGCGTGCGGCCTGCTTCTGCTTCTTGTTACCAAACGCCTCGCCAAGATCTCGGCGTGCACGTGTATAGTCCATGTTGTCTTGCGCACCATGCTCTGTCGCCGACGCGCTAAGGTGTGCAAGCGACTTGACGGACCGATTCAGCGTAAAGAGTGGCGCGACACGAAATGTGACCTGCTTCTTTTCTTTGTCGTAGGCACCGATGAGGTAGTCACCCGTGTATCCACGCGTTTCACGGCGCAGGTCTGCGGCGGCTTGGGCGGACGCACCCCATCCCCAGTTCGTGCTCGTATACTGCATGACATCCGTGCTTCCCTCTAGAAGAAGACGGTCATCCAGGGTGGCCTCGGACGATGTACCATCACCGGCATCGTTACTGGGCGCACGGTACAAGGCAAAACGTGTATGTTTCTGAGGCGCAAAGTCGGAGAGTGACACTATTGTTAGAATTCCACGACGCACTTAAAGCTGGTCCCATGGGTGCCGATGCACCATCGACACAAAGCGACACTTTGGGGTGATCGTCAGCCGCTCGCTTCTTGGCAGGCGACATGGTCGTTCCAAGGCAGGTTTTTTTTGTCACAAAAAAAGACCAGAGGGACCCTCCACATCTGAACCGCGACCGCCTACAGTATCAGTGCGAGGCTTCTTTGTGAGCCACAATGTTCTGGCAGCGCTGTGCCGTGCGTGCAGCGCCACGCGCTACATGGACGATGAGGCACTTGTCTACGAATGCGTCCACGCATCAGGGCATGCTGAAGCGCGTGCTTGTGGATGCCATCAAGGCGCGTGGACCACTGACCATCCCGGCATACATGCAGGCGTGTCTTACGAATCCCGACTATGGCTACTATGCCACGAAAGACCAGGCATCCCCAAGTATTCTCGGATCACGCGGTGACTTTATCACGAGTCCAGAGATCAGCCAAGTGTTTGGAGAGCTCCTGGCCGTGTACTTTGTATCGCGATGGCAAGCGGCTGGTGCTCCGTCGCGTGTACGGCTCATTGAGCTCGGCCCGGGTCGCGGCACACTGCTGTGTGATATGCTGCGTACTTTTTCTGCTTTTCCAGAGATGATGTCGGCGCTGCGATCGGTAGAGCTGGTGGAGTCATCGCCGCTGTTTATTGAGCATCAGGAATCTGGGCTGAGTGCCACGCTGGGTCGTATGGGCCGATCGCTTGCGAATGCCGATACACCTATTGCGAAGCTGTCACCGAAAGAAGTGCGCGTAGAGTGGTTTGCGTCACATGAGCAGGTCGCCGTCGCGCCAGATGCATGGACCATCGTGGTGGCACACGAATTCTTTGATGCACTGCCTATCCATATTTTTGAGAAGCATGTGAATGGATGGCGCGAGGTCATGGTCGACGTGGACGACGGTCACAGACCCGTGAGTGTAGTCAAGGCGTCAGATTTGAACCGCAAAGCCCCAGAGCCTGGGTTGCGCTTCGTTCTTTCGCCCGGTCCCACGGCGTGGACCCAGCTTCTCGCAAGCAATTCTGAGCGCTTCAAAATGATGCAGCCGGGTCAGCGAGTCGAGGTCAGTCCTGCTGGATGGACTGTGGCGCGCCGCATTGGTGAGTGGGTGTCTGGGTATCCCGCCTTGCGCCCTGAGCACGCCACTTCACAGCGCCCCCCGGCGGATACGCGTGAGCAGCGAGGCAAGCGCTCCCTGGGTGGATGCGGCTTGGTCATTGACTATGGTGGCATGCGCTTCTTTAGCGAGAGTTTCAGGGCATTCCGCTCGCACAAGCTCGTCGACCCATTGGAGATGCCAGGACAGTCGGATCTGACGGCCAATGTCGACTTCTCGTTCCTGATGCATGCTCTGCACACGACTGATGCATTTACGTACGGACCGCTATCGCAGCGCGACTTTTTGACGGCCCTTGGATTGTCGTTGCGCCTAAAGAAGCTCGTCGAGTCGAACGCACCAGACAGGCGCGTCGATATTGAGCGTGCCGCGCAGCGCCTGATCGAAGTGAATGGCATGGGTACGCAGTACCAAATCCTGGGCATTTCGTCCCCGGCGCGAGCACATGGCGATGAGAGCGTTGAGCCAGAAGAAGTCTATCCATTCCTCTAGACACTATAGCATTACTTGGCCTCCGCTGCCTCTTCCGTCTCGACCGGCTGCTGCGTGAGACGCTCGATGGCTTGCATTAGAGACGTCGTGTGACTAGTTAGGCAAGAGGCTTTGTCGATCACAGATTGGTACACGACCGGGCGCGGCTGGTTTATGTTGAGGATGCCATCTTCGATCGTCGCGTCCATCTTGGTTTCAGTTAGCAGCTTAGCAACCCACTGCTCGCCTTCTTCCTTGGTCAGCACAAGCCGCTTAGACAGGTCACTGATGTCCACCTTTTGGTGGATGCGACAGTACACCTCGCTCACCAACAGGCGGGCCTGCTCCATGAACGTGTCAGCTGTGTCATGCAGGAAAAAGTCGCCACGCGCCACGCGCTGAGCCTTTGCCAGCTCTTCCTGCGCTCGATCAAAGTCCAGCTCAACGTAGAGCTGGCGGAAAAAGTCGACAAACGGATCGGGGCGCAGGCGGTGCGCTTCCATTTGGATGACCTTAGAAAGCTCCTGAAGGGCTGCGTGGGTTTGCAGTTTGGAGGTGTGCGAGTAGCTACCACCCTCGACGACATAGCCGCGCGTACATTGCCGCCGCGTCACGATGAGGGCCACGACTAGGTAGCGGAGAAGCCACCAGCACGACATTTGGATCGCATTCAGGTATGACTGGCTGAGGAACATCTCCACGAGCTTGACACGGCCGGCGGGATGGTTGAAAAAGACAAAGAGACTCCAATGTAGGAGCCACACGCGCTTTTGCAGAATATGCTCATGCGACAGCTGTTGCTCATCGCACGCGCTGCTGGACGATGTCGACGCACGCTGACCGTCGATGTGATCACGCAGCACACGCAAATCATCGAGCGCACGCTCCCACTCGCCGGTCAGCGTATTACTGGCCAACTTGCCCCATAGTACCGACTCGTATACCTTGCCTGTGTCGGGCGATAGGACAGAGTAGTGGTATAGATACGAAGAGGCCTCACTGTACTTTCCACATGCGAAGCGGAAACGACCATATTCGTATAGCACATGGATTTGCTCTTCCGTCAGCTGGTACTGCTGCTTGAGCCACTCAAAATTCTGCGTCTTGTCCTGCTTCAGCGAACCGGCCACCACCGGGTCCTCAATGACCTTGAGCACATGTTCTGCCTCCTTCGACAGCTTCTCATTCTTGGCCTCCATTTCGCGCGCACACTCGGTGATCTCCTTCGGCTCAGCCTCACCAGGGTATGCCTCTTTATAAAGCTGCAGCGCATAGTCGGTCATATTGGTCTTCTTGCTCACTTCATATTGCACTTTGGCAACGTCCTTGGCATCAAAGAGATCCAAGGTGCGCAAGTGCGAGAGGAGAGGAAGAACCAGATGCGGATCTAGGTGCGCAACGAGCGTCTGCGTCAGATCATACTCTGCCATGTTCACCGAGCAGCTGACGTGCAGAGCAAGAAAAGGCCAGCAAAAATTTCGGCCCCTCTTTCTTCCTCCGACCTACTAGGTCCCCATAACACGTGGCCTCATGGCCTCGCCTGCTGAGCCTGTCGACACACTGCCATCCCCCCATGCCCCGAACCTACGCACCCAACCAGCGCATCGTGACCTTCGGTGGGACTTGGCGTGCTGCCATCTACGATGCTATCAAACAGACCTGACAGCTCCTCTCGCGCGACGACCCCCTCGAAGTGCTGGTGAGCGACACACTCTCGCGAACACTCCTAGGTGCTCTCATGTTCGTACAAACCATGCCTAGCTAGGCGGTGTATTTTGGACCACTACGTGGTTGTACATAGACGAATGCGTGTCAGCATTCTTAGTGACCAGTGCGGCGCTGCTCAGCAATGGCCGTCGTGAGGATGTCCATCTTGCTGTTATGGTTAGCAGATCCCTAGGGCGACTAATACATACCGCTTAGCACGGCCAATCGTGCCGATACGGCGCTTAATGAACTTACGCGCACGCTTGTCCTGAATATGTTAGCATCGTTCTTGCACAGCCAGACACACGACGACGCAAACAGTCGACATGCGACTAACTAAACGGTTCAACATACCCTCGAGTTACGAATCAACTCCATGGCACGGCGCTCGTAAGGAGCAAAGCCCGTCACCTCACGGATGACGCTCCGGATCGTCTTGACACGCTCGCTCGCGACACCCTTCTGGTGCACGCGACGAGGAGCCAGGATACGGCGGTTGGTGGGGTGGCCACGGTTAATACCCCAAACGATATCTGTGCGAGGCACGCCTGCCTTGTGAGCCGGGTTCGATGAGCTGCCCATGGTTGGCTTCTTGACGGAAGGTGTTCGAGATCGCTGAGCGCCGGCTGCTCTTTCCACACAGCCGCCCGCCCAGGGTCGCACATGAAAATATCACGTGATATACTACACTACCTACTATGCTGACTCATCTACACGATCATCCGTGCGCACGCAACGCGCGTATGTGCCGTGCATCATCACTCCTCCACCATAATGCCACTGGTTGCCGTAAGTGAGCCGCCCAGCGTAGCGGCAGCAGACGAGCCGGGCGTGTACGAATCAACACCCAAATCGCTGAAAGAAATCCCGCCACGATTGGTTTCGCATATGGACCCTGTTCACTTGTGTATGCGACCTGTGCCCCCCGTTCTTCAAGAGAGGGACATTGATACACTGGCGTCTGTGGGCGCCTTGTGGCTTACAGAAGAGCGTTTTACTTTTCTGCCAAGGAAAGGCAAAGGTTTCCAGGTCGACTACCCATCAATTGCTTTGCATGCCGTATCGCGATCTGTACCTAAGTATGCCACTCATGATGATTTTGGCGCAGAGATGTGTCTCTACTGCCAATTGGATGACCACCCAGAGCGTGATGAGGAAGAAGAAGAAGAGGTCGTGAGAGAAATGTGGATTCTCACGCGTGATGCTGCTTCTTGTACGTTTCATTGGCTAACCACATAGTGAATACGCTGTATGAGTCTCTTTCACATTGTGCCTCGCTGTATCCGTCTCTACCTGGCGGCGCCGATGCACATCCATTGGCGGGACTAGCAGCGATGAGCGGCGACGCGTCGAGTGAAGAAGAGAAGAGCGATGAAGGAAGGGTGCGTTCAGGCTTCCAAAGTCCAGACGTGCGCTATCGACCATATTAACAATAGGTCCAGTCATGCCCACCCAGTAACACACTCATGTTTGTCAATTTTCCTCCGGCCTTTTTCACATCGGAAGCGACTGTATCCCTGTTTCTTGATATCCTACGAGCGTATGGCCCACTCGTTGCTTGGTCACCGATGCCTGCCTTTCGACAGGCTCGGGCTGTGATGGAGCGGTCGTCTGATACTCTACAAATAAAGCAGGCTCTTGATCGCCAGGTGCTCCCACACGATGATGAGCAGAGGTACGCTGATATTGAATGACCGAAGTTCTGTGCTCCGCGTGTACTACGACCATGATACACCTCTTACGTTGCTCCCGACCGGTGAGTACGCTGTGACGCAGGCTGTGGATATTCCCAGGCCGTTCCTGGAACCGCCAGCGCCAGAAAAGGAATTTCTTTTGAGTCCGCCTGGCAGTCCGCCGGTAGGATGGGAGCAGCAAAAGGAAGATCGGCCCAATACCCAAGCTCTGTCGGACGATCTGATCAAAGCCCTCCAAAAGTTGTCTATGGAGCAGGAGGCGCCAGAGGCAGAGAAAGCAGGCACTTCTACGCTTTTTCAGGGCTCGGATCAAGCTGTGCCGGGCGTTATTCTTCATGCTACTGAGTCAAGGACGTCGTCATCATCGCGCCCATCAGGTATCGAGCGCGTCAAGGCGACCAAAGACAGCATGCGGCCAACGCCTCGACCCCCCATATAGAAATCTGTGTACATTAGCTACATCCTATGCCTTGTTATCTTCCTCATGAACATCCGCAGGCTTTTCTGTCGCCGCCGGCGCCGCTTGTTCCGTCGAGCTTAGCGTAGCCGATTCTCCGAAGTGCTCCTGAGGAACGTAGGCCTGTTGAGGCAGACCCGTCTCATCCACCTGCTCGGCTGCCTCAATGACTTCATACATGACAGAGGCTGCTTCCGGAGCCGGAACCTTGCCCATCAGCAAGTCCATTGCAGGGATCGGTTGTCCGTAGAACTGGGCATTGGCTTCCTTGCGCTCGAGGAGACCCGTGCCTTCCAGCGACACACCACCATAGAGGCCCTTGCTGCGGCTGTACGTAAACATCGGCGCAGTATGCACAAGGCTGGCGGAAACAGCTGCACCGGTGCCAATGGGTCCCACGGCGGTAGCGAGATTGCCGCCGAATGACAAGTTACCTGCCATGCCGAACGAGCGCACAGCTTCTTCACTATTCATCACAATGACGTACTCCGTAAAGTCGGCACCAATTTGGAATCCAAAGCCCACGCCGGCTGTGACCACACAGCTTGGCGCGGACCACGATCCATCGGGCAGTCGCGCCACGACGACACCGCTACCGGCCTTGCCAGACCACACGAATCCGGCTTTGAAAACAGTGAATATAGCAAGACCCTTAGCTTGCAGCAAAACGGCCTTGGGAATCGAGTTCAGGGCCGATTCAGGGTTGTTGGGATCCGCCAAGAACCCCTCAAGGATTTTGGCGGCACGCTCGCATTCGGCTGGCAGGCTAAATCCAGCATGCACATTCTTGGCATGAGACTCGAGCTGCGCATAGCCACGCTGCGCGTACATCGAAGCCTGGTTTTTGGCTTTCAGCGCCGCTGTCTTGAAACGGTCCATATACGACATGGTAAGGTGCGCCGTGCGTTGCCACTCACCACGCCACCGGGTGGTTGGTGCATCATCACGTGACATAATCTGGAGGGCATCGTGCTCGTTGCCAGGTCGGCGTTGACAGCACACGCCCAGGATGAATGGGGCGCCGAGCCGGGCTGTGGGCTTACTGCGGCCCGCGCTATTCATGGCGGTATTGACTGGATGTATATGCGTGTCTCTCCTCTCGTTTGCCTTTCTTCCGCACATGCTGCACATGCGCATGGAATGCCGCATGTCGCGCATGTATCCAGCGTATGAGGATCACAGCGAGCAGCTCCGCGATTACACGCGCTCATCGTCACCCGTGATGAAAAAGTATTCTCTGCGAGAGTATCGAGAAATGAATGCGTATATGTTGAATCCATTGTATGATCGTCCTCTTTCTCCTATACCCATCCTATTTATTCCTGGCAACGCGGGGAGTTTCGCACAGGTGCGCAGTATGGCGTCAAGTGCGTTTTATCAGTACTGGAATAGATGGTTCGAAGTACCAAGTGATGACATGCAGGATGTGCCTGGACCCACGGCCTGGTTCTCTATTGATTTTAACGAGGACTTTTCGGCTTTTCACGGCAAGACGCTTGAGGACCAAGCGTACTATGTGAACGAGGTGGTGCGGTATCTTCGAGCCATGTATTCTAAGAATGGAAACATGAGTGTTGGCATCGTGGGCCATAGTATGGGCGGCATCGTGGCACGCCTTGCATTGACGCTCCCTAACACCGAGCCGTCCAGTATCGATACGATCGTGACACTCTCTACACCCCATGCATTTCCACCCGTCCCGTTTGAGCGTTCCATGGAGCAAGTGTATGCGCGCATCAATGCTTACAAGAACGATACCATGCCACTGATCGTCTCGATTGCTGGTGGCATACTTGACACGCAACTTTCCTCAGATGCATCATCTCTCTCACTCTTCGAAGACGGAAAGGCTCCGGAACGGTCCTTGTCTACATTCACAACCGCTTTGGCATCACTATGGAGCTCCGTGGACCACCTTGCGATTGTCTGGTGCGACCAGCTACGAGCTCGTATTGCGCGTTCCTTTTTGCGCGATTATGCGTACTTTGGCAGCGACTTTGCGCACCGCACGCGGCACAGCATCCGCGATCAACGCCGCGAATTTTGGCGCTTTATGCTGGGATTGTCGGACGATGCTGCGAGCCTCACGACTCAGCGCCTCGCGCTGGATACCTCGAGTAACGGACCAGCGGCCAAGGTAGAAATGACGACACGATTTTTGGCCTCCGATTCTCGATACTTAAAACCCCTCGTGTTTATGGATACGGCAGACATCCAGGTTGATGTACTGGATTTCGTGATCCCGCCAGGCCCGCGCCAAATGTATAACGGCAATACGACGGACGCCGACGAAGCGCTGGCGTTTGAACTCATAACGAATTTGTCGCTAGGCCAAATGCGCGACTTGAGCCCAAATTCACCGCGTGGTGCTGAAATCGTCGTGTTTCTTTGCACCCACGCCGGGGTCGTGCCTTTGGAAAGGTGTCATCCGGCCCTGATGAACGGCGCCCAACCCCTGCCTTTTTCGCCAGTACCCGAGACAACCATCAACACAGCCTTCCCCAATGCCAAGATTCAGTACGATGCACCGAGTGCGACGCTCATGCGCATGCATTTCCCGGCTGCATTTCTGCAGCAACATGAGATTAGCGCAGTGCGCGTGGAGTACATCAAACAGGCCAACAGCTTACCCTCTCGCGAAGGTGTTCCCACTATCCTGACCTACGGCTGGACAGAAGACAAGCCATTGAATTTGCATGGTGCCCCAGGTTGGCTGCGTTCGCGCACATGGGCCTTGCCTGGCATCAATGTCACGTCTCTGCTCAGCTCATACGTCGAGCACGGCCCGCTCTGGGAATGGAACTTGCCAGACATGGATTCTTCCCTGCTCGCGTACACGTTTACGCTGTTCCCTGCGCCATGTGCTCACCGCCTAGATCCCCCGCCACCTCGTATGGCGCCCATGGTGCGCTTCCTCAGTGCCTCGACGGGCGATGCCCGTGTATTCCCTTCGCTGCATACCCACACACGCAACGACTTGCGTGTGGCATTACACGGCACTGCACCCTTTATGCGAGAACCAACGCATCGCGGCACGCGCATGCAGCTGTGGTTACTGGACGACTACCGCAATACGTCGTATAATGGCACTTTTGACATGAACTGCCCATTGCCCTACACGCATGTCCGTGCCTCCGTGCACTGGCGTGCGAGTATGGCTCTTTTCGTGCTGCGATACCGAATGGCTCTCCTTACGTGGCCCCTGGGCATCTTGGCTCTGGCACGTGCATTACAGCCAGCCGCACCGCCACTGGATGCCATGCTTTTCCTCATGCGTGGTCGTGGTCTGCTCATGCTGATTCTGGGTCCACTGGCTCTGCATGTCTGTGTATTCTTTGGCGCCTCACTTGGTGCACCGCGACACACACTCGGCATTGGTATCACATCTATGTCGTTTTGGTGGCTGGGTCCTACGCTCTCGGTGCTCGCTACCAGTCTTGCACTGCTCGTGTACCTCGTCACAGAGGCCGCGATGCACGTCTTGTACGTGGCTGTGCGCCGCTTTGTGCCGCGTTTTCTTCCGTCCAACTCCACGCATGTACCTTCTTGGCCGACGCGTGGCGCGTGGATCACTTGGCTGCAACAGCGCTCAACGTGGGGCACAGGCCTCGCTCTACTGGGCCTCTTCGTCATGCTGCCCTACCAGGTGCTCATTTTACTTTGTGTCATGTTACATATCGGAACTACATGCCGTTCTTACATGGTGTACCGCGAATCGGGCGCATTGCAGTTTAACGAGCATGCTTGGCTCATGCAATTCTTGCTGTGGCTCGTGCCTTTGCAAGCGCCTATGCTCGTCGTGTGGGTCCGCAACGTGCATGTCGGCATCGTCATGGGTCTCGCCCGCATCGAGAGCAATGTGTTGATTGTTGCCCCTCTTTTGTGGCTCATCTACCTTGAATGGCTCTCCTCCGTCTGGCACAGGCCATCCACATTTTACTTTACACAGGCTCATTACGCTGTGTACGGCAGCATGACACTCTGCACTTTAATATATGGCATCCGGTACAGCTATGCCATTCTTGATGCTTTCCTTGTCACTGTGGTGTTTGAGCTTGTCAACCGCATTGTGCCCCTGTACCAGGCACGTCCACCGCCTGAAACGATCAACATGCGCGACGTGTCCATGCTCGCGGTGCCGCCTTCCATCACGGACACTCTGTGGGAAGAATACCTTGCCACGCTAGAGGCGTACCTGCACGTCCATGCTCAGGTCGAGGAAGCCCTCAAGGACGGCTTTTACCAGCTCACTCGCGCCAAAATGACCATGAGCGGCACGTTTGGACAGCGCACCGGCCGCGATGTATATAACGAACACATGTCGGCGCAGGTGCGGTTCGCTCAAGCAGGTACAGAGACAGCCCCTGCATCCTCCTCTTCTGGTCTGCGACGTCGCCACGGCCGGGAGAGTATACCTGTATCATCGGGCGCCTCTCATGATTCGGACCCCGTGGCCCAATTTAGCGGCCTGCCACCACCAGCTCTTCGAGCTGCTCAGCGCTCATTCCAGCGCGCGATCACGCTGCTTGTGGATACAAATACCGCACAGGCCGCCATACACACTGTCTACCATCTCAAAAAGAAACTCGAAGCCCTTGAAGATGATATCCTACAGCGCCGTAGTTGATGCCTACGCACATGTGCACTATGTTCCTTGACAGCCTTTTCCCTACTCAGTGCGCGCCACCTTGGCAGGCTCCTTTTTGTCATTGTCTTTCTCCTCATCGTCGTCGTCGTCGTCGTCGTCATCGTCGTCATCGTCGTCATCGTCGTCGTCATCTTCGGCCTTGCGCTTGCCGGCGCTCGATTCGCTGCGTTAGAGCTAGTATCCACGTACCCTGCCTTCTCTCCTGCGCCTTCCTCGTCATCATCTTCATAATCGTCGTCGTCTTCGTCATCATCCTCTTCTTCCTCCTCATCGTCGTCTTCCTCATCGTCCTCGTCGACGACCTGCCTGTTAGCATCCTCCCACGTACAAAGTCTTCATCTTCATCTTCGTTGTACTCCTCCTCATCTTCATCTTGCTTAGCCGGTGCCTTTTCAGAAGCCTCTGTCGTAGCAATCGGTGCGGGCTCCTTCGACTCAGGCACAGCGTTCACCTGCTTCTCTTGTGTCTCTTTCGCGTCAACCGACGTCATGGTGGATAAAAAACCACGCGTGTTGCATCGGGCCTAGGCGTGCACCACCATACAGACTGTGATTGGCTGAAACTGCTTACTGGTTGGCGCGTGCGTCCCTTTCGACGTTGCGAGGCTTCTTTCCCAGGCAGGCTCGATGGAAATGTACATACTAACGGCTATGCATACCTCTGTCCTTGTCTCCTGATTCATAGGCTCTCTTTCGACTCTGGCTATACTTACTCATCTTAGACCAAAGGTAGCGCAGGGAGCGACCAATACCCGCCGTATAGAGTCCTTTCAGTGATTGAATCCTTGTTGGTTCGGATACGATCTGGACGATTTGCTCACGCAAAGCGTCCTCAAATGAAGGCTGCTGAACGACCGCAAGCCAAAATCGCGTGGAAAAAGGCCATTCATCTGCTTCCTCGCAGTCATCGGCCTCGAAAAGCTTTTTTCGTGTCTCTGGGTTATCCCGCAGTTTTCGGATATTGGCCGACGTTGCGGGCATTAATTCCTCCGGGTCCATATCCTTGCACTTGTGAAAGACTGGATGCAAGTGCGGCTGACGCTGAAAATGCTGGACGAGACGAAGGCGCAAGGTCTGAGGCAAGTTTATGGCGACGAGAGCGAGAGTGGCTGGCCGCTTGTCTTGGTGCATCGTAAATGATTCTTCATTGTGATTCACATGTACGAAGCGAAGCCTTGTGAGCAAGGTCGAGTACATGATCCGGAACCAGGGCAGCTGGTGCTTGACAATGTTCTCCACTTTGTTGCGGTTCTCACCACCCGGTACCTTCATGCGGAAGTCGCCCATGTAGCTTAGAGACGCAAGCATACGGTACAATTCCATTTCTGAGAACGATGCGGGGAGCAAGAGGAGCGATGCACGCAAGGCAGATGTCAAGTTCGCTTGTTGGGCATTTGGCACGCGATTGTTTGTTGCATCAAACAAGCATGCAATGGGTTTGTGCATACGACCACCCACATACAATGTATTCCAGTACAGCAAATCCTTGCACAAATCCTCAATCGAAATCACACCGTACTTGACAATCTCATTATTTACCTTGACGTACGGTATATACCACAGTCCTGCGCCCATCTTTTGGGCAGCACGAATGGCCCATAATCCAAACCATCGAGTCCACCAAGGATAGTGTGACTTGTTCCTGAGCATGTTGGCTGCATGCCAATGCACTGGGTCTTTTACGGCCACCACCATATCAATCATGGGCGGTGCCCCACCATCTCTCCGGGACAGTGGTGCTTGGCTAAATACACCAGATCCGTACGCAAAAGCATACTGCATTATGGGGAGGTTCATTTTGTGCAAAACTGCAAGAATATGCTTCCGGTGCTCCGCTTCTTCGGCTGTTCGCTGAGACATGTCAGGCATGGCTGTGGGCACCACGAACGAAGCAGGAAATTGCCTTGCGTTGGGAGTGACAAATTCAGATTCGATGTTCGATGCACTTTGATGATAGAATGAGCGCATCTGCATGACCCGATAAGTGCCGGCCGGCAGTCGACCTAATCTGAACACCATTCTCATCGAGGTCATGAGTTACGGCCTTGGTAAACGTGTGCGCCGGTCGTATGTTCTAATGTGGAGGCTCTCCACATGTGAGGTTCATGCTACGTGGGTACTTTGCAGCCGCTCATTCAACATATGCCTCGTCTGCAAGTGAGACATAAAGCCACCAACAAGATGTAAACTCCCAGCAACAAAAACATCTGGGACTGTATTTGTAGTACAGGCTCCAAAGTCGCGGACAGCCGTCATGACATGCTCAATACTAGGCACGACGTCCACACGGACATGGGCATTTTGAGCGGACAAAACATCCTCCTGTTCTAATCCTTGCAGCTGACACCATGAGTTTAATAGCTCTCTTTGCACAGACATATTCTCGATATCTTTAGGATCCACAGATCGCGACATCAAATCGCTGGCAGAGCCACCGTCTGCATAAGTATTGTTGGTGCAAAAAAAGACACGACGGAAAAAGGTCTGTGCGTCTACCTTGCACTTCTTCAGCTCTTCTAGCATAGAGTCAAGGAGAAAGTATGCTGAGCGTCCATTTGTGCAGTTGAATACGAGAACTTTGGGCTGCTTGTTTTGCGCCGTCTCTCGCACGAACCATTGCACACAAACACGAACGCTTTCCACCGTATGTGCCCCATCCAAATAATACGTCGCATGAAATGCTTCTTTTGCAGGCACGACCTGACATCTTCCAGGCCAGAATGCCGAGGATAATGCCACACGAGCTAGGTCAGGTACGGATGTACCAGCGCATCCCAGCTTTTCAGACGCACCAGGGAATCGTTGCTTGCCAGTATCTGAAAGAACAAATGTTCGAATCAGCTCCAAGGCTAAGCTCGCGTTGGAATATTGATGATCACCAGGCAGTCCCAATTTGACGTGCAGCAAGTCGCGATTTACAGGCACCACTTGGAATGACGAAGCCTGGACTTGTTTTGCATACTTTTGGAGCACAGTTTGTGCATTATCTGGCTGTTCTACGCTCAAAGCAGGAACACCCGGCTTAAAGATGCCAGCCTTTTGCCAGGCTACTTCCTCCAATGTATGCCCGAGAATAGCTGTATGGTCGAGACCAAGCGCTGTGACACCAGTGACCACTGGGCGCTGGACAATATTTGTGGAGTCATACATACCGCCAATACCCACTTCCAGTAGCGTGGCTGATACCTCTAGAGAAATAAACACGTGGAAGGCAAGAATGGTCATGAATCGAAAATAAACAGGTCGGAGGGGAGTCGTTTCTAGGGCTCGATGAGGATTCTGCTCAAGGCGATCCCATACTTCCCAGAAGAATTTGGCGAAGTCTGCCTCGGATATGGGCACGCCGTCTATGCGGATCCGCTCACGAGCTGCGACCATATGAGGCGACGTGTACAAACCGATTTTTCCCGCTCCAGGCGGGCGTACTTTTTGTAGAAGCGCGTCACAAAATGCTGCTGTTGATCCTTTTCCTTTTGTACCGGTGATATGTATCGCATTTAAACGATCAAGTTCATCACGCCTGTGCCCAATTCGCTGTAGGTATTCAGTCATTTCTGGCTCATTCAGCTCATTGACAGTCTTTCCACTTCTTCTGATGGCTTCAATTGTTGCAGCATTAGATTGTAGCGAGTTGAGTGCATCAATAGCAGCAGCATAGTTACGCGTAGCACTGGGCATGGTTGTGTATTGCCGCGGGATTTGCCAACGTGTCTGCCAGAGACGCGTCGCTCCTCGCTGCATAAACGCAGTGGAGCACAGCGCCAGCCAAAGTCTCGTGCAAGAGGCCAGCGCCGGCCGAATATGTACGCCCGGACCAGCTCCATTCCACGTGGCACCCACGAAGACAGTCATCCAGGCTATCTAGTTTTGAAATATTCACGTGATCTACCCTACGCTCCTTGGGTGGACTTCTTCGTCCGCGCGGCTGCTGCTGAGAAAGTGTGGCACAACCGCTCGGTTTCTACTTCTAACCATCAAGGCCGATCTTAGTGGTTTCCCCTTGGTACGTGCGATGAGCGCATTTGTGTGTGCGGAATGCAGAGAGACATCGTATTCCCATGCGAGGTAGCTCTGTTCCGTGCACGAGTGCGCGGATTTCTCATGTGTGAGAGCAGGCATACTAACCCTTGCAGCGTACCATGGCCCGCAACAGCACTGTCAGCCCGTACGTTGGTCGTCTCGGCCGCAGCCAGCTGTTCTCGAAGAAGGGTGGCTACAAGCACACGGGTCGTAAGCCCGCCGCTCCTGTCCAGGAGGAGCCTGTCACGACAAAGGAGAAGGTTGTCGGTGGTGCCAAGAACGCTGGTAAGCGTGTGCTCCCCGTGAACAAGGCGCCTCGTTTCTACCCGGCCGACGACGTTCGTGCTAAGAAGGTGAGCCGCAAGACCCCTAAGCCCACGAAGCTTCGTGAGAGCATTACGCCCGGCACTGTTCTGATTCTGCTGGCCGGTCGCTTCCGCGGCAAGCGCGTTGTTTTCCTCAAGCAGCTTGAGAGCGGTCTCCTTCTTGTTACTGGTCCTTTCAAGCTGAACGGTGTGCCGATTCGCCGCGTGAACCAGGCATACGTCATTGCTACGAGCACGAAGCTCGACATCAGCAACGTCCAGATTGACGACAAGCTGAACGATGCATACTTCCGTCGTGAGAAGGCTGCCAAGGTGAAGGCGGAGGCCTCTTTCTTCGCTGACCCCGCTAACAAGGCTCCTCTTGCTGAGAGTAAGGTTGCAGACCAGAAGGCTCTTGACAAGGACGTGCTCGCTTCGATCCAGAACGCTGACCCCGTCATGGCCAAGTACCTTTCGACCACCTTCTCGCTCTCGAAGGGTGACAGGCCCCACGCACTTCGCTTCTAAGCGCGTTATGATGCATGTGTGGTGCTCACAGATATAGTAGCGCTATCCTCGATATGAGTGTGTGAATCAGGCTGGGTGGCCTGCTACGCTTGTATCATGTTCCAAAATAGGCCGAATCTAAGTACGAGCCGCGTCCTATGTTGGTCGTGTGCTTCTTTCAGCCCTCGACGTCGCCTCTACGGTTTGGGGTTGGATTGGAAATCATGGGCCAGCCTGTAGGACGGCTGGGCAGGTCACTTGGACAGCTGCTGTTTCAGTCTTCGGTGTCCCTCACGACTCAATTCCCGCACGCGTTTCGTCATGGGATCCAAATAGCGGAGCCATCTGACTGCAGTCGTGGGTTGGGACTGTCCCTGTGACTCAATGTTCAGGAGCCCTTCTCTTTGAATAAGCTCCCGTGTCGTCTTTTGTCCAGGTGCTAGAGGCATACCAATCGCCTGACCATTTTCGCGCTCATGCAAGAACCGTTCCAAAGCACCTGGTTGCTTGGACAGTACATAAAGGCGCTCCTTTTCACGCTCATCTAGCATCTCGACATTAGGCATGGTCATAGTCCGCATCAGTCGTTGACGGTTGCGAATTTCCTGGAGATTCTGCCGAGTCTTTTTCTCTGAAAGATCGTTTCTTGGCGTAATGCAATAGTCCACATACCACTGCACATCGCTCAGTTTAGACTTGGACCGACCACAATGCATATCCTCGAGTTCCGCTTCGGTCATCGGTCCACAAAACTTGACAAAGTCCACAGGGCCGCGAACTAGGGCATTGTTCAAGTACCGATCCAACACGACATCCAACTGTAGAATTCGGGATGTCTCTGTTGACTCCACCATCACATACATGTTTCCTGTACCAGGGCGAGTCTCCATCGTGATACTAAGTGTTTCATTGGGAAAATTCTCGGTGGCCACATCGAGAATACGTTCCAAGAGCCCAATAGACATGTGGTAGGCTTTGTCTCCCATCTCATTGCTTCCAAAGAGACGCAAATTCATCTCTTCTAAGTCAATGTATTGGAATCCAAAAATCTCTGACGTGTTATGATACGCCACAAATATTCCATCCATGTGCCCAATACGCGCTTGAAAATTGTATTTGAGAAAGGCAGCACGCACCATATCCCAATACTCTCGCTCGAACGATTCCCATAGACCTCGTGCGAACCGAATTTGGTAACCGCACCCTTCAGCATAATTTGCACGGTCATTTCGAATAGAAACAACAGCACGGGTTTTGAGATCAAAGGTGCGCTTGGGCAATCGCTCATCATAACAATCTAGCTGTGAGCGAAGGAGAAACTTCGGCGACTGTGCATAGTGATATGCTTCTTGCTGCTCTCGCGCTTCTGCACCAAGCTTCCAGCTATTCACACGCTTGTGCTGTGCATATTCATCGGGTGGAGATGTAAGAAACTTTTCCAGACTCTTTCCTAGTGTCGTGAGTAGGTAATTAGTATTGTCCATTTCTCCGTCCGAGTTCTTATCGGCATCAATGGCGTAAAAGCCATCCGTCTGATAACGCAGCATAATCGAGACGGGCATTTTGGAGCCTTCGCTAAATCCTGTGAGCAAATTTTGGAAGCTGGGACTGAAACCAGTGAGATTTGGCTCTTTCCAACGGCTCAGCAAAAAGTAACAGTGACTCAACAAACCCGTCAAGCTACTTGTGCTTCCACAGTACTTTTTCTTTTGCCGCTTTGTGATTTGCAATAGCTCTTTATCACGACTCGAAGTCACGTACGGAGGTAATGTGGTGTAGTCAAATAAGTCAACATCCAATACACGTTGTATATCTGGAGTGAAGTTAAAAGTACCTGTTCGCTGGTCACGCAGCCAGTGCACGCCTGGGTTGAATAAGACGCGATCAAGGCCGTGTTCTAGTTTTGCCACATGCATATTCCTGAGTGGCTTGACAGGTTCCACCGCTGTATCCGTGTCATGTAGCCGACCAAATCGGTGAGGAATATCGCGTTCTTGTTCATATTGCTCGAATCGAACTAAGCGAGCCTTTCGTGCCTCTTCACCGTGCAAGAACGTTGTCTGTCTTGATCTACTGTTACTTGAAGTCGCGTCCTTATCTATTGAGACAGCCGTCTTGAGACCCGAATTTTCCGCGGAGAAAGGTGCAATGCCGGGCGGCTGAGTGTCCGTGAGAGAGACTTTCTCTTGTTTTTTTGACTTGGAATCACTTGCATTCACTTTCTTGGGTATCTTTGGGGTATCTTGCTCATCTTTGGTTGTCTTCTGCGATGACCGCGATGAAGTGCGCGATAATTTACTTGCTCGCGTGCTTTTATGGCGACTTTTTTTGGCCATACTGATCCCATGATGATGCGATGAGTAAAATGGAATGAGGGCCGCAAATGCGACTGTAGACCATGGCCCCGTCAGCCTTGCACGCTTTAGTATCAACATGCAAGTGCCGCGCGAAGGATAACACGTAGTTCAAACAATTCTGGACCTGATGGCTTACTAAATAAACGAACGCGCGTATTGAGGCTATCACGGGCTTACACGAGGGGGTATGAAGACGAAGCTGCTTGGCTCACCCGTCAAACAGGCACATTTACTGCGCCACTGGAGCCTCAAATAATTCCATCCTGGTACTGTGAGCGTCTAGCTATACGCACCATCTCTGTGGCGTTCCGATCCAATGGTACCCAAACGACGGCATCTCACGCGGCCATAATTCTTCTAGAAAGTAGTATAAATGGCCCAAAAGCAGGCCCACTGCAATATCTTTAAACTCCAGGTTACTTTGAACAAGTGTGAAGAGGAGCTCAATGAAAGGGTAATATGGTGCGGTTATCGTGACGACACCTAGGAAGCTGACACGCATATGCCGACTTTTTCGGCTCCATATATATGTGAGAATCCATGAGAGCGGGTACGACATAAACCGTATTGAGAGCAAAGATCCAACAAAAAGGAGTGATAATGATGAGCAAAGGAGGAACCAAGCGTATTGTGGGCGCCGTGTTGGACCGAACGTATGCGCCTCAAGATCGCTCGCAAAGCGAACAAGTTCGAGAATGCGGATTGCGAAAATCAATCCAATTTTACCAAAATACATGAATGCAGTAACAATACGCCAATACTGGTGCTTTCGAAATACATAATATGTCGAAAAGAATAACTGATGTTCTGATACGAAGCCAAGATGCTCAAGCATTGTTAAGCACAAAGCACCTGCTATCCATACAGATGTAAATGGAGGAAGGTTTTCCAGATCCATGGCAGGTACTGTCAGCGTGGGGACTGTGAGCCTGCGCGTGAAAGTAGGCTGGAATGAAACAATGCTCCACGTCGTGTTCTACCCCATCCTTGCGTGGTCTGTGGAGCCTCCACATCTAGCACGCACCCGCCCATGGGAATCGACTTTAGGCTGTGTCTCGGATCTCCATTCGTTATGACGTGTTCTCGGGATGCCGTACAAGCATGTGTAAACATGCTTCTCCAAACCCCGCCTGGACAGGAAAATCAGGTCCTACATGATATCAAAGGTATTCTGGAAGGTACCGTATCTTCAGACCAAGTTGAGGACCATGCACGGCCTGTTCTTTTGCAGTACGCTCATGAACAATTACTGCCCGTATCAATAGACTTGGAAGGTCAGAGTGATCATGCGATTGTGTGTGAAGCGGCAAAGCTAGATGGAAAGTACTACCATCCACGTCTGTCTTGTACATTTGTCTATGATCCTTCCCAGGCGTCTGCTGTTCAGGTGACGTCTATACCCCGTCCCACTAGCGAGGCGGAGACTTTGCGCTCAGCCGTTGATGAGGAACTTTCCAAGTATATGTGCCGTCATTTTCATGCAGGAGTGTGCAGCACTTTTCTACCCAGTTCTTACATTTCTGCGCGACAGGCAGCTTCAGAAACCGCATCTATTCAGGACGCAGATGTCAAGGGACGAAAGGAAAGCTCTGCTTCATCTGTTCATGCAGCAACAACTGAACAAGCGGAGAAAACCAACGATGAGGCGTCTCAAACTTGTCCTACTGACCAGGAATTCAAGTCTGAGGTGCTCCAGAGTCCACGGACTGAGTGTGCGCCGTCCACGGGAGCCCCAGAACCCGTCTCCACCCCAACCTTGACACTACACATTGTCGGCAACAAGTACAATCTGCGAAACTTTTGGTCAGGCCGCTGGCGCTCGACGTATGTATTTGATTTGTCAACGAAAGCATTTACCCGGGCCGACATACGTGTCCAGACACATTACTTTGAGAATGGCAACGTTCAAATGCAAACGCAATACTCGGATGCCATGCCCGTCTTCCAATCCACCGGCTCTACCGCCGCTGACGTGATCCAAGCGATTGAAGTCCATGAGCAACACTATCAAACCAAGCTCTTTGAGACAACGGACCTGCTCCGCGAAGATGCGTTCAAGGCACTGCGCCGTACTCTACCTATCACGCGCGAAAAGGTCGATTGGGATAAAGCCGTCAGCTACAAGATCGGCGCCGAGTTGACCAAGTAGTCCATCGTGTCGTGATCACATTTCACGTGATACGCATGTCATTGTGAGGCTTGTCCCTCGACACAATGAGCGTTGTGCGCAAGTCGACGTAAAAGAGCAAGGAGGCTATGCGCGTGGCTCTGTATGCTTCGAAGAGATGCGATTCTTGAGCACGGAGTGTGGCAGTTTGAGGGGGCTAGGCCTGTGGTCCATGCCAACGTATCGGCATCTGCGTGTCGCACCTGGCGGGCTTGGTCCATGCCATGCTTATGGAGGCATGCTATGAGTCACTGGGACTATGTCTTGGTGCACTCGGACGTACCATTCCATTTTTATGCGCATTTGTACGCCATCAAACCGCACAGTCTAACCGCGCATGCGTGTCTAGAGATTCATACGAGTACCAAGCTTGAACTGCATGATGTCCCAGGCACTGCCATGCCATGGCATTTGCATGTTACTGGCACTGAACGCGGCAGCAAAGTCCAATGGATCATGCGCTTATGTGGCGATGAGAAACAAGCTCGATTATGTTATCGCGTGCTTCAAAACTGTGTGCGACGTCTCTGTCGTCTGGTCTATGAAATGCAATGCGGCGAAACAACGCGGCTGTACAAGGACGCGCGTCATTCACCTTACAAGTGTCAGGCCGAGTGGCTCCTGCATTCAGATCGGCCTGTGCTTATCGAGTCAAGTCCTCGTCATGCGAGTCGCCTACCGCCATTGCAGATGCCCATGTCGCCTACGTGGACGCCAAGAGCCCTCTCTAGGTCGATAGAACCTCTGACACCGCCCTTGTGATTCGCGTCGCACGACGCGAGCATGGTCAACTACGACGTACTGTGCTGACTGACGTCGCCGACTGCCTTGGCTGCGCTCATGTACCGTACATGACGTCATAGTATGTATCTATTTTTTAAGCGCCACGAGACTGGGCGATGAATGTGTCAAGGAATCGCTTCAGAGGCTTGACCTCGAGCGATTGGACGCTTTTGGTGAGCTCAAGTGCGAGCTCTGGTGGGCACTGGACGCTGGGCAGGTATACGGTCGACAAGTACTGGAGAAACTCGTCACCGCGTGCGGTATAGAGCGACTTAAGCAGGCCGGCAAGCTCCGAGAGCACGAGCTGGGACTGAGCATCCGACGAATCAAACGAAGGCTTCGCAGGTACCTGGAACACAAGTGGCAGGATCGCATCATACACGAACTGCTCAAAGCCCATGATTGCCTTTTCGTTCGGACGCGCCCACAGCTGCACGAGCTGCGACAAGACGCTGATGGCCGCACGCTGCGTCACAGGCTCGCCATGCGTGACATAATACACGTGGCTCTGGAGGACGGCCTCCAGCTGTGCTTGGTTCTTTTCCGACACCAGCACGTCGTCCATACCGGCCTGCAGGAGGGCATGCACCAGGCCAAAGTACGCACGCTCTGTGTCAGAGCGGCGTACGAGATCGTCTGTACCCTGTACACCTTGGTGCAGGAAGGAAAAGATGCGCGAGACAAGTACGCCAAATACATTGTCCATCACGCTGCGGACATTGTCCTTGTATTTGTTCGTGATAAGCCCAAAGAAATTGAGCAAGTCCACAAGCTCAGCTTCAGTGACATGATGGACGAGCGCATGGATCAACGTGGGTATGTAAGGCAACACAGCAGGCCCCGCAGATGCGACGATGCGCGCGAATGCGCCGCGTGCAGCCTCGCGTACAATCATGAAGCGATTCAGTGCCGTCAGGGCCATCAGAATCTGCTCTGTGAGTGGCTTGAGTTCCTCAATCCATGCCGGCTCGTGCGCACGATTCGCATCATAGTCAGGGAAGCCTTTGGTGATGGTGCTAAGCGCCAAGATCAAGTGATGCACTTGCAGCACCAGCTGCAAGTTGTTCGGGTCAGCGGCCTGGACACTTTGCTGCAACTGCTCCGCGAGCGGCTGCGTAATCAGTTTAAACAACATGACCTGTGTATCGGGCATGTGGCCCAACTGCGCGATAAGCAGACCACTCGTGTCAAAAAGGTACAACTGGCTGTCAAATGCTGACGCTTTTTCTGTGGCCTTGGCCAGTGGGTCCTCGTCAGCAGACACCTCTGGTAACGTGGCGGTGACGGCCAACGGCATGCTCTCCAATAGACGCGGCACGATCTCAGATGGGATAGCCGTGCGCGTGTCACGCACGAAGCGGTAAAACAGGTAATTGATTCGTCGTCGCATGCCATGGTGCGGATTGCACAAACCTCGCGGTCCCAAAAATGCCTCGAGCGCTTTCGGGAGCAAGTCGGGCCACAAAACAAAACTCGTGGCGTACCGCACCACACATTCAAAGTACTGCAACTGCACAACAGGGTGAGGATGCTCACCGATCTGCGATCGGAACAGGTGCTGCAAGATTTCCCCCAGCGTATTCGGCGGAAGTGCCTGGTATACACTCAGCGCCTGGCGCACATTACGAGACTTGCCAGGCTCGACAGGAATCTGGACGTACGAATGTGCACCCAGGCCGATCTTGTTGCCGCGCACAGAGGAAAGAACCTCGCCGCACGAGAAGGCCGCATACAAACACACCTCAGCCTGCTCCCACGGCAAGTCGGTCGGTGAGCCAACAGCCGCGAGTGTGTTGATGACCAGCGCGTGAATCGTGCTCGATACAAGAGACTCATCTATCGCAGCAATCGCACCGAGCATCACCTGCAGCTGCTTTCGTAGTTCATAAAATCGCACCAGCTGCTCGTCATCATCTTCGGACTCTTCAGCGTCACCATCGGCAGCGCCGCCCACCAGTGACGAATCTTGCCAGTCAATATCCGCATCAAACTTGAGCTTTTGCACTGACAGGGTAATGAGCTGAGACACAAATTCAGATGAAGGCGCCCCGAGGGCAGGCAGACCCAACGTCTCGTTCTGGCGCTTGGTTTTTTTGTAAAGGCTCAGCACCAAGTGAAGACAGGGCAGAACTTGCTCCACTGGCTCATCGTACTCATCTGCCAGGAAGGCCAACACCAGTTGCAGAAATGTCAACAGCTTCGAATGCGCTGCCTCTCGTGTTTCGGCTTCGGCGCCAGCGGCATCCTCGGCAATCTTGCACAGCTCCGTGCATAGTGCATTTACAAGTCGTGCGAGATGCTCACGAAGTTCAGTCTGTGCTTCACCTTGACCCCGTGTTGTCGATTCAAGCTGCGTCAGCACAGCATCCAAACTTAAGCCCCCAATCAGGCTTAGCTTGTCGACTGGCTTCATACCCTTTGACACAATTTCACACAAAGTGTCAGCCGTTGCGTACCGCAGAGGCATATGTGGCGCATCAAGTGCACTGTAGAGAATCTGCACCGTTTCCATCGTGACAACCAGCCCGATATCGATCCAAGAGGCGTAATCACCCACGACAGCCATGGCCAGCGAGGCCAGCGGGCCTGCTGTCACGGCATTCAGGTGCCGTGGCGAAGCACTTCCGTCTGCACCCTGTTGCATTGCATGAAGCGAGTCTTGAATTACGCGCCAAAGCAGCTCAGCTAAACTGGCAGCATGGTGCGCGCGGATTTCGTCGCGCACGATCGCATCACGCTGCAGACGCTCTTTGCCACGCACGGAACGCAGCGTCACGTCCGAACCAAGGCTGAGCGACATATCGTGTAGCACACGCATCGCAAGATCAGCGGACACCACATTTATGCTTTTATCGTCAGCCATCGGATGCGCTGTGCAAATCGAGAGCATGGCGGTGAGAAATGTGTAGGAAGACGTTAGGCTGTACGTTTGAACAATCAAAAGTGAAAGCGTCTGCGCAAGCTTATTTTTCATAAAGGGAATGCCTTGTTCGCCCTGTCCACTTACGAACTCGCTCTGGAGATAGGCCAGGGCGCTTTCCTGGAGCAGTGTTAGCACCTCGGCCGCCTCAGGCACAGCCTGAATGCGCTTATCCAGAAAATCGTCGACAAGATTCAGGCCAAAGAGACGCGGCGCGTGATCATACTTGGGTGCAGAGCCATCGTCAGTACGTGCTGTCCATATGGCCCACCCTATACTCCAGCTCTCTTGCGTCGCCTGTTTCAGCTGCTCGAGGTACGCCAGCGCTTGAGCGACAAGATCAGCATCTGGCATCGCAGCCGCATTGGACGCAATTTCCACGGCTTTTACCAGCTGCTCCTCCTGCGTAGCTGCTGCCATGACGTAGGGAAGACGAGCTCACGATAGACGATGCAAGATGAAGAAAGGGGTGCGGATTGGTCGAAAAAATAACACGCGATATCTTCTGACTCCCAACTGGCGCGCAAGAAACCACCACGAGGCATCAAAGTAAATTCACGTGACACCCACGTGAGGTAGATGGGCGGACCAGGCCCCTCCGGCTTATCAATCTCGCGTCACGCAGCGGCGGCGTCGTTGGCGGGACAAGTTGACATCGTATTTGTAGCATCATGCGCTGGATGACGGGCTGGCGCACATTTTCCACATCGCGAGCGAGCTGGCAGTCGCGGCCGCCAACTGCGGTCGTTATGATGAATATGGGTGGGCCGTCAACCTTGGATGAAGTCCAGCCATTTCTCACGCGTCTGTTCCTGGACCGTGACTTGATGCGGCTACCTTTCCAGTCGCATCTTGCACCCATGATTGCCAAACGGCGCTCACCGAAAGTTCGCGGTCAGTATGAAAAAATTGGCGGGGGATCTCCGATTTTGCGATGGACACGCACGCAGGGCGAGGCCATGTCGCGTATGCTCGATGAACTGAGTCCCTCCACGGCCCCTCACAAAGCGTACGTGGCCTTCCGGTATGCATCACCGCTCACGGATGAATGTCTGGACGAGCTTGCTGCAGATGGTGTAAAGCGTGCCGTCGCATTCTCTCAGTACCCGCAGTACTCGTGCAGCACGACAGGTAGTAGCCTGAACGAGCTGTATCGTGAGATTCAGCGTCGCAAGGCACGCCACGCGCCAGAAGGTCAGATTGAGTGGTCTGTCATTGATCGGTGGCCTGTACAATCAGGCTTGGTCCAGGCGCTTGCGAACCGTATTCACCAAGCCCTGTCTAATCTGCCGGCCGAGGTCGCTCACAAGACGCCTATCATGTTTAGTGCGCATTCGCTGCCTATGCAAGTCGTGTCAGGGCGCGGCGATCCATACCCACCCGAAGTTGCAGCCACTGTCGCTTCCGTGATGCAGCGGCTGGGATGGTCTAACCCTTACCGCGTGACTTGGCAAAGCAAGGTAGGTCCTGCTGCGTGGCTTGGTCCGCAGACCTCCGACACTCTACAGGGCTGGGCCAAACAGGGCCACAAGCATGTGGTCGTGGTCCCCGTGGCATTCACGAGCGATCATATTGAAACGCTTTTCGAGCTGGATATCGAGCTGCAGCAAGACGCCAAGGAAGCTGGCGTAGAGCTTATTCGCTCGCCGTCGCTCAACGACGAGCCTGTGTTCTTACGAGCATTGGCAGATATGGTCTCGGAGCACCTTGCCTCCGACGCACGAGGCACGCAGCCTTGGGCGCAGGGTAAAGCGAGCCACCAAATGTCGCTCCGCTGTCCAGGATGCCCGAGCCCAGAATGTGGCCAGCAGAAGGCCTTTTTTTGCACTGAATAGCTCGGTCTAAGTTCCCCATAGCGCGTTCCATGCCCGCTGCAAAAGACTAGGTTGTTCGCCTGACGCATGACCCGCATCGTCTTCTGAGATCTCGTCATCCACGCCGTCAATGTCGTTCAGCGACGCAGCTGCATCATCCTCTGCCTCGTCTGCAGGGACTGGTTCGACTACCTGCATCAGCATGTCGCGTGTTCGATCATCAACATGCTCGAGCAGCTCTTGTACGTCGTGCACACCGAGATTCTGCAGACGCTGCAATAGCTCCCACAGGGCATTGTGGGGTCCTCCGCCACGCTGCGTCATGGCGGGCAAGACACTACCATAGTATGTCTCGTCGAAGCGTGAGCCATTGCTGGGAGGGAGCGGATCAAACGTGTCAATACCACCGGGCGGGTTCCGCACCTCAGGGGGCACATATCGCAAAAGCTGTCGTTGTTGCGCCTCAGGCAAGTCAGCTACAACGAGGTGGCGGTACACGCCCATCCGTGTCGAACTCTCAGGAAGAGATTCACGATAAGCACTTGCATCGAGCGACGGCCATGTCTGAGTGGCCACCTCTCGGAACCACGCCAGCGTATTGGCTTCCTTCCACACACTCAACGAGCGATGCACATACAAATGGGCAAGAAGTTCGTTCAAGGCAGGATGCGTGGATGTATATGCCCCGTGCATAGGGAATGCACGCACCACTTCGGGGGGTACGTCGACCTGCAGCTTGTCTGCCAGCAAAATAGCTGCATGGGGATGGCGGATTATGGCGGAGGCTAAGGCCTGGTCGGCTTGGCTCGCCCCTATAGCCCGGAGTGCCAAGGTGCGCGCGTATGAAAGGCCAATGCTCCAGTCTAATATGCCATGCAGCTCTTGTAGCACGTCTGTCAATTCCAAAAGCCACTTTTCTTGACGACTTTTGATGGCTAAGAAATCCATCCATAATAGGATGCCGTGTGGATCCGAGGTATCAAGAGCAAACAAAAGCTTGCACCATTCTAGGGCCGTGCGCCACGTACCCTTGCGGCCATACAAGTCAATATTTCGGTGGACGGCAAGCCAAAAAGCCCTATTTTCTGCGCGCAGAAAATCACACATGGGCGGACCTGTTTGCGATGTCAGGCCCGACACGAATGTTGAGGCAGCGGACCGCTCCATAGCAAACAAAGCACGATCAATGAAGTCAGATGCTTGTCCCAGGTCTCCTTGGTATCGCGAGACAGCAGACAGCTGTAGCAGCGTATCAACGTGCCACGGAAATACGCGCAACAGCGCCACGAGAGACTGTGTGTCAAAGGATGCAACAGCCTGAGAGAACTGGAACTGTGCCTGCTTATACGCACGGCTATGTTCCCAGCTGTACACACGGACACCCTGATCACGCTCGTTCGCTGACATGGACATGCCGACGAAGGAGCGGTTCAAATCGGGCCACGTTGGTTTGGGCGTCGTCAGTACGGTGCGCACGCGCAAGTTCGAATTAAAGTGAGCACCGCGGTTATCACGATTCCTTGCACCAGAGCGGCTAGACGTGGTGCTACTGCCTTTTTCACGCTCATACGCTTTGATAGCCGATGCACCAAACTGGCGCCGAAGTTCGTGTGCTGGATCCAAGTGAGAGGAGTCTAGGGCGAGTAACGCTCGCAGTACCAATGATGGGGCATGCTTGCATGTCGCATCTGCCACCCCCAAATCTTGCGCTGTATTCGGCGTCACCTTGAACTGCTCAGTCGATTTGGCAATAACGTCCGACATTTCTTCCAACGACATATCGTCAACATGCGTTGAGTATGGTTGACCTGAACCTTTCTTCTTTTTCTTGTTGTTCTTTTTCGACTTTTTCGAGCCACTTTGAGTCTGCATAGCAGCTTTCTCGCCATCACCAATGTCATCTGCGATCTCTTGACCGTGATCGTCCGGCTCATCCAAAGACAGTGCAGCAAACACGGATGAAGCCGTACTTCGCGACTCGTGTATATTATTTATTTGTTCAGAACTTGCATCCTCTTTCCCAGAAAGAGCATGTTGGAGCTCACCCAGTTCCTCCAACTGTCGTTGCTGCCTTCGATGCAGCCGGCGGCTCATCGCAGTCGTGATGGCTTGAGGCAATGGAGGCCCTCAGTCGTCGGCCGAAGTAAGCCACTGTGCCTGACGACGCGATAATCCAACGTCGCTTTGCGCCACACAGCTACTAGATGATTTCTTTCAGACACGGGATGCTACGCGCTTTTCCATCACGCGCACGCTCTCTCGCTTCTCCATGGATGCGAGCTGGACCTGTGCGCATGCTCAGTGTGCCACCACAGCAAGAGAAACCTAAGGGAGCTAAGACACCTATTCAGCGCGCTAGTATCGGTGTATGTATTCTTTCCACTAACGACAGCCATTCAACGTACCAGCCGCTGTACTTTTTGTTGCCACAGGAATTGGTCTATACTACTACTTTAAGCACGAAAAGGCAAAGCTAGAAGAAAATAAAAAGCGGAAGCTGGAAAACCAAGCTATGGGAAGGCCTCGGATCGGTGGTCCGTTCTCGCTGGTATCTTCCACTGGACATCCTTTCACCCATGAAGATTTGCTAGGCAGCTTTAGTTTGATTTACTTTGGATTCACAAATTGTCCGGACATTTGTCCCGAGGAACTCGACAAGATGTCAACTGTAGTGGATGAAGTCGCTAAGACTCATGGTCCTGTTATCAACCCTGTGTTCATCACCTGCGACCCTGCGCGGGATCGGGTGCCTCTAGTGGCCGAGTACATTGCTGACTTCCATCCGCGCATGATTGGTCTTACTGGCACGTATGATGAGATCAAACAGGCGTGCAAGGCGTACCGTGTGTATTTCAGCACGCCACCTGGTGCGGATCCGACGACTGATTATCTAGTCGATCACTCCATCTTCTTCTATCTCATGGATCCCGAAGGCAAGTTTGTTGATGCCTTCGGTAAGAGCTCGACAAAGGATGAAGTGCTCGGCAAGGTACTTGACTATATTCGGCGCTGGAAGAACACAGGTATACCGCTCTTGGAGGCAAATGCAAAGGAAAAGGCTGCGACCGACGGTCGCCCAACATCGAGCGAACGATCACTATTTGAGGAGCCGAGCAGTGAGCCCTCCATTCCGCCTGCTGTGCTGACGACTGAAGCGCGCATGGTCTAATTTACAGCTGCAGAGAAAATAGCCTTTATATCAAGCTTGTCCTGGCATGTACCATAACAATTACACTATCCGGCAAGTATGAGTGCCACGTTGTGTGACGCATGTGGGGTAGCGCGTAGCCAAGCATCATAAAGGATGGTTCTATGTACACAATATATATGAGCAAGTTACGATATCATTTTATATTGTCATGCACAGCCGATAATCAAACAACAGACAATCCCTTGAAAGAATGCACCGCCATACACGAAAAAAATTTAAGTGTGCTACGATTGCGATAACGCTTTCTTTGACTTGGCTCTGTTTGCCTCATCATATGAATTTCAGCGAATCATGAAGCCAATATCTTCGTAATAAACTCAAATAGGCCGTGCGCCTACCCAAAGTAGAAGCGTGGTCAGTGCGTGCACAAATGTAGCCAATCATGTAAGGCTGATACGCGCAACTCGAAGAACACGCGCCGGTGACCCAATAATTATGTATTTGTGGTGCGCGCCTAGTCCATTTCGCTTTGCCCGGCCCGTCTTCTCAACATTCTTCCGTTGGGCGCATCTTGGACAACTCGTAAGGCAAGATCATGAACTTTGCTGCGCGGCGTCCTATGCCGATCCCAGGCGGTCATGCACCTGTGATGGAAAAGAACTCCTCTCAATCTCCCGTGGACTTGCCAACGCCACCGGACGATGTCACTCTAAGTGAGAATGCGTCCATGGTGCGAGATGGTATTATGCATGGAACACGCAAGAATCCGCTGCTCTATACACCCGCATATCGCGCTGAGTTGCCCAGGTATACACCCATGTCTTATCCGAACACGCGTTCCTACGGTGTCGGCTTGTCTTCTGCATTTCAACTTTCAGCAGAACGACAGAATGTCTCACCCACTGCCACGGAGGATGCATCATTTGACAACGACATGTCTGTGGACGACGTTTTTGCTGTTTCAAATAAGGCAGATCACCGCAGATCGCGAGCGACTCACGTGCAGGGCCTGGGGATCGATGATGTGAGTCCAGGCCTTGTGCCGCTCCTCGAGAATGATGACGTCGTGCCGTCGATCGATCAAAGCATGGCTCGTTCTATGCCTGAATCATTAGCGCGCTCGCCATCATCGCGACGATCATCTTCACTCGTGCGCACGCCAAGCACTAGCTCTCGTCGTGTGCCATACAATGTGCCATCTCGATCACCTGGCTCCTTGAATGGTCCTTTGAGTCAAGCGTATGCCATGAGCATGAAGCCCTCGTCAAACTCACGTTCGATGCGACGGCCATCTTGGTCACCATATTCACGTCCACTTATGATAACGCGAATGGGCACATCTATGCCTGCCACATCGTATGCCATGTATTCGACATATGATGACGACGAAACGGACGATGAGATGACAGGTGTTGACGATGATGGAACAGACGACGAAACAGACTTGATTCCAGCGTCCAAAGTAAGGCAGAATATGCGATTCCTCGGCAAGCCACCAATGCACTCATCATCATCATCATCATTAGCGCGGTCATTGCCCATAAGTCATATGCCATCGTTCTTACCGCGGTCAGCACCGGACGATACATCTCGATCTCAGGTACACATGGCTGCCGCGGCACTGGATCGCCTTTCGATGACTTCAACGTCATACGATGATGACAAGCAGCGAGCATTACGTATGCCAACGGGTGATGAAACAGATCAAGTCGCAGCTATCCGTGATCGATTGGGTGGTGCTGCGAATTGCTCGGCTTTTATATCCAAACTGTGGCACCTCATGATCAACCCCGACTTGTACGGCAAATACATTTACTGGAGTCAGGCAGGTGATGCCATTATAATCAACAGCGAGCCGGACGTGGCCGCTGAATTTGCTGCTGAGATACTGCCCAAGCTGTTCAAGCATGGGAACAATGCCTCGTTTGTGCGTCAGCTCAACTTGTATGGCTTCCAGCGTGTGTCGTCGTCACGACTCCTTGACGCAACTGAAATGCGCGCTGTAGCTGCCAGAACAGGCACCTCAGGTCACTACGGCACATCAGCACCCTTCAACACAGCCATGGAATTGTATGGTGTCCATTCCAGCTTTGCTCACCCGCGCTTCCGACGGGGCCAGGAAGCGTGGCTTGTAAGCATGAAGCCACGCTCATCCAAGAAACCGAAAAAGAATTCTGCGGGACCCTCCGATGAGACAAAGTCATAGTCTAGTTTTGCGTAGACGCATACGTTGGCTGATGCATCACTTCCTCTGCTGCAATGGGAAGCAGGGCGCGCGGTGATTGCCCCGCATGGGCAGGCTTGGTTAGCAGTGCCTTCCATACGTCGCCGTCCCTGGGCTCGGCGAGCTCAATTTTGTCCAAGAGATGTGCGCGCTGAGTGGCTCCGTCGGGTTGCGTGCCTTCAAAAGCATACCACCACGCCCATCCATCGCCCCACGAGCGAGCTGCCTGTACGGTCTTGGTGAACCAATCGCGAGCCTGTGGGTAGCGGCCCTCGTCCCAAAACAGACGCGCCACTGTGCAGATCACGTATGGACTATCCATCGACCGCCGTAGTGCTTCGGCAGCTCGTCCCTTGCGTGCTGGACGCGGTTCCAGCCAAATACTGGCACTCAGCAGACGACCGCTTGATGGACATACCTGCAGGCCGCGACTTAGAAGCGTCTTGGCTTGTGCCATACTACCAGCGCGAATTTCGACAGCAGCTGACTCCATCCACAGCTCGTCGCTGGTTGGATGGACTTGACGTGCTTTCTCGAGAAGGGCACGCGCACGAATGAGGACACCTGCTGACTCTTCGAGTCGGCTGCTCAAGAGCCACAATGCGACGGACGATGCGCACGCCCGGCGTCCAGCCGCATATGCCTCACGCGCCGCCGACACATCCTGCCGCGCTTCGTGCAGGCGTCCATGCGTCGTGTGCAATGCTTCGGAGGACGCAAAAATATCAAGGGCTTGCTGGACCAAGGCCAGCGCCTCGTCAAATGCCCCCTGCCGCCACGCCATGTCCACGCTGGCCGACCAAATGCGCTCAGTACGGACCTCCTTACGTGCACGGGCAAGAATGCTAGTTGCAGAAGCCATATCGCCCGTTTCCGACTCAAGCTTGGCAGCTGCAAGCGAAATGGATTCTGAGCCCAGATTTGCATCAGAAGCACGGGTGAGTACTTGACGCGCGCCGTGCAGATCGCCGTCGCGACGCCGATCATCGGCATACATGAGCCACAAGAACTCTGCTGTGGGACACTGCGCTACGCCGCGTTCCAGGAGGTCTGTTAGCGAAGCATGTGTACCATGCAGCCGTTCGAGTCTGGCAGCTTGCTGCCAAAGCTCAAGCGAATCAGGGAACTCGTCCAATGCGCAGGCAAGAATCGCGCGCGCTGTGGATACGCGCCCATGATCGAGACACGTATCGGCATCTTCAGACCATACTCGTCGCCGATCCTCGGCATCAATATCAAGGTGCACGGTCGCCCGCACGATGGCTGCACATGTCGTGGGACTACCCTCTTTGTCGACCTGCTCGGCTTCACGAAGCCACTGGTCGCGGCTAAGTATTGCACCAGCTCTGTTGAGCGATAGTACAGCGGTCGACATAGTTTTGTAAATTCGTTCGGCATCCTCACCATTCTCTTCTAAGAGCCGTGCGGCAGCAATCCATATTTCATGAGATGTGGGAATTGTACGCCGAGCTCGGTTCAGCACGCTCTTGGCGTCTGTTTCTGATGAGAGACGCGCAAGCGCAAGCCATAACTCCACGCTCATGGGAACAGCCTCAACTGCACCTGCCAGCAACACGCGTGCATCTTCGGGGGTTTCTTCCAGGTTCACGAGTTCTTTCCATAGCTTGACAGAGTTCGGGATGTGTTCAAGAGCCTTACGAGCCACGCGTTTCTTGCTTTCGAGATCATTCTCCAATGACATAGCACGAAGCCAGATATTGACACTCTGACTTTGGAATTGAATGGCCTGGGCCAAGATGACCTTGGCATGATTCGGCGTATTAAGCCGCGCACTTTCAAGCCACACGTCTTCACTGCGTGGACACTGTTCACATCCCTGAGAAATCACTTTGCGCGCAATAGACATCCTTCCTGCGACCTCCTCCAGACGTGCCGCAGCGATCCAACCTGGAGCATGCTTCGGGTTCGTCTTGATGACCGAATCGAGCAAACTGCGTGCTTTTTTGATATCGCCAATCTCCACACTCGATTTGACGGACACACCGGACAGTTCCGTAAGATACCCTGTTGGATCAATCGTAGAAGACGTGCCAGAGGCAGCGATCTGACTTTGTGTTGAGGCCTGGTCCAGTTGATGTGAAAATACTTTATTACGCGCTTCACCAATGTCTGTTAAGGAGCTGACCGTACCGTCTACATCGGCTGCCGTATTTTGTATTTGATTGCGATCTCGTGCAGATACAAGCACACTGTCAGGCACGGCAGTTGTCCGATTGTCACGGCTCTCACGCAGCGATGCCGCTTTGCGTCGCTTACCGGTCAAGTTGCCCGGTTCAGGCAGATTGGCCCACTCTGCCTCGGTCACGCTGGCTAAATTCCGCTTCAGGTCCGAAAACTGCGCCTGAATTTTGGGCTGCGATTGTCGCAATTCTTCGCGTTCCGCTGCCTCTTGCGACATGCGCTGTTTACGCCGTCGCTCATCCATGTGTCTGTCGACACTTTCCCAGATACGATCAGCTTCTTCGTCATCTTTCTCATATACAGCGGTGGCGAAGAGACCTCCCTCCTCTTCTGGATCCTGGAATCGCTCGTCATCATCGTCTTCGTCCTCTTCACCCCGCCGCGCACGTGCAGCGGCCACGGTCTCAGCGGATGGACCTTCACGCGCAGGTCCGATATCGGAACGCGTCGTGAATCCAGTTGCACCGCGTCCCAAACCCGCCACATAGCCATCTGGGGCCTGCATCGACAGGAAGGCCAACTTGTCAGGCCTATTCATTGCCATGAGCGATGGGTGTGCTCCAGGCAAGAAACGCCGTGATGGAGGACAAAAAGTGCCCTGCACGTGATGGGTTCGTGCGAGCGAAAGGACGCGTCTTGGCATCTGGGGCGGACATCGACGTCACCACCATTAGCGACAAGCCAACGAGTCAAGTCCAAGAGCCCGATCCGTCCAAATGGCCTTCCGAGCTGTCAAATTTATTTTATACTTTCAAGGCACTCTGCACAGTCTACACGTTCCTGTCGATTCACAAGCATGCAGCGCCCTTGATCCACACACTGCAGGCTAGTGTGAGCTCCATGACAAAGCGGCCTCTCGAGACGTCTGACTTGGCAAAGATCAAGGCTTTATGCCCTCAATTAGTTCACTTTGGGTACGTTCAAAGCTTAAGGTTGCAAGAGGGCCAATCTTCTAAACGACGTCGGCGCGAAGATGCATACCAGCCGGAGCGTCCTGTGGATGACTACATTCTCACATTCGAATTTCTTGATCGTGATAATTCTTCCGATAAAGCGACCTCAAGGCGCTATGTGCCTTCATCAAAGCCTCGACAGGAAGCTGCCCAGGAACTTATTTCACGACGCACGAACACCTTTGCTAGAGCCATGCAGGGTTGGGTAGACCAACACTGTCAGTACGACCCTGTGGAATGTTTGCGCAGTAAGAGCCAATCTTTTATGCCCACACACCCAAAAAAGAATATACCAGCTATCTCCACGCGATCTAGCATAAAAAGCATTCTTGAAACAATATCACACGTCTCCTGGTGGCGGGATCAAATTGTTCCGGGTGGTAGGAGAACATTCCCTGCCAAGCTAGCCAAGTTTGCGCAAACAGAACCACCTCTTGATCAAGAAATGATGGATGCTCTCCAATATGCTCATGGGATTCAGCAGCTATATTCGCACCAGGCATCGGCATTGACGCATATCCAGCGGGGTAAGCATGTTGTTGTATGTACAAGCACATCATCGGGCAAATCACTCGTGTATCAAGTGCCCATTGCGCATGCGCTAGCTCAAGACCCAAATGCTACAGCGCTCTGCATTTTTCCCACGAAGGCCCTCACGCAGGACCAACTTAGCTCTCTCTGCCGTCTCTTGCGCCACCACAACAGCATCAAAGATGCAGAAGCGTATACTTATGATGGAGATACTCCGGCTGATGAGCGCCGCAGTATTCGAGATCGTGCGCGTGTCCTGTTTACGAATCCAGACATGTTACATCAAGCCATTCTACCCCATGAAGAAAAATGGCGTCGATTCTTGAAAGGATTGCGCGTGGTGGTGTTGGATGAACTGCATGTGTACACGGGCATTTTTGGAACACATACATCGCTTATATTGCGCCGTCTACGTCGTTTGTGTGCTGCATTGGGGAACGAATTATTACAATTTGTTAGTTGCAGCGCCACCATCTCTGAGCCCAAAGAGCATCTGAAGCAGCTTTTAGGCATGAATGTGGGCGAGATTGAAGAAGTTGGAAACGACGGCGCCCCATGTGGGCCAAAAGAATGGATATTGTGGAATCCGCCTCTCATTGATCCGCACGATCCAAGTCACGGACGCATGTCCGCATACAATGAAGTATCTCAGCTATTCCGGCACCTCCTATCAAATGGAGTGCGCACTATCGTTTTCGCTAAAGTCCGTCGTACTTGCGAAATTATTACTCGCAAAGTGCGCGACGATTTCGTGCATGATGGACGCCCCGACTTGGCGCATCGTGTGCATGCATATCGCTCAGGGTATGCACCATCAGACCGGCGCCAGCTGGAATATGAAATGGCACATGGTCATGTCATGGGTTTAATTGCCACTAGCGCCTTGGAACTCGGTGTCGATATCGGTGTTCTTGATGCTGTTATTTTATTTGGTGTGCCATATTCATCGGCAAGCATGCGGCAGCAAGCAGGACGAGCTGGACGTCGACAAAAAGAGTCACTCGTCATTTTGTTGGGAGAACCATTTCCTGTGGATCAGTACTACCTGCGGAATCCTGAGCTGGTGTTTCAACCTCCCATAACAAAGCTCTGGATCGAACCTAGTAACGAGCTGATTTTGGAAGCGCATATACGATGTGCCGCCTTCGAAATGCCTTTCTCTCACTCTGATTCTCGCTACTTTGGTGATGCTGGCTGGACTATTGCACAACGGGTGTGTTTCAGTGATAAAGCTGGATATTATCAAGTCCAGGATACCGAATCGCCTGCCTTGAACATACCTATTCGAGGAGCTCGCCAAGACACGTACCAATACATTGATGCCATGATTGGGCAACTTTTGGAGGAGGTTGAGATTGAACGTGTATACTTTGAGGCTTACGAAGGGGCTGTGTTTATACATCAGGGCGTCACGTACATATGTCAGAGCGTTCATCATGACATGCGTGTCGTGTATCTCGCCCGAACCCAAGTGCAATACTATACTCGTCCACGCGATCTCACAGATATCGATCCTTGCGAAGTATGGCGTATGCGCACATTGAAGCATAAGGACATGTACGCATTTTATGGGCGTGTGGACGTGATATTTCAAATGTGGGGCTACTTCAAAGTCGACTGGCGAGCGAATATTTTAGATACTGTCGATATTGACGCAGAGCCATTTGTACGTCCGACACATGGCGTATGGATTGATGTACCATGGCATATTGTTGAAACGCTTACTGAACATGATATTCTCGCGCCCGCGGCGATACACGCTGCAGAGCACGCGATACTGAACTTAACCTCACTTTTCGTGGCGAGTTCCGCTGACGACGTTCGTACCGAGTGTAAGATATCGCTTCGGGAGTTGAGCGGACGCAAAACGCAACGCCTTCGCCCTTCTCGGCTAATATTTTATGATAAACCAGGTCAAAATGCCGGAGTTTGTGCACAAGTCTTCGAACACCTATCTTCTTTGCTGCAAATGGCTCTACGTGAAATGGAATCGTGTGAATGTACAGATGGATGTCCTGAATGCATTGAGGCGCCCACTTGTCGATATGGGAATTTGGTGTCTTCGAAACGAGGGGCGTTGGCTGTCTTGCGCGGTTTGTTGCACCGGCCTCTTTTCGACAACGAAGACGCTTTGCCAACTCGGCAGAGTGATCCAGGGGTCCTGTCACAGACGCTGTGCGAACCAGAACCTGTCCCACAGCGTAAAGGAACTCAAATTGAATATATCATTGAGGAGCCTTGCGGTGAGCAAGACAAAAGGTCAAGGTGCTTGGATCATGATAAAAGCTCGTTGTTTTTTGAGGATGCATAGTTATACCCATATTTGTTCCCGGAGATCATCGAGAAGTCGCTTCACATCGTCCCAAGCATCCCAAGATGATGTGTACAGCCATTGAATGCACGTCCGTTGTGATATAGCATGTTTTTTGAAGGCTCTTTGCAAATCTGCGAGCATGATAGGAGAGCTTGACACCTTAGCAGACGCGCATGGGATCACGACCACAACCATCTTGTCCACGACTTGCGCTAGCTGGTTAAGTCTTGTAAGATAAGCAGCCATGTCGTCATTGACATCCCAGGCCACTTTTTCGTGTTTGTCAGTAAATACACATTCGACATGGCACTGAGGCAACAATGCACGGGCTAGCATGGCCCGACCTTGGGCTTTAGAATAGAGAAGAAGTCGCTCAGAATTTAGAGGTGGCGAAATGCCATCTGGTGCATGTACAATGACATACACGGTGAACTTGTTTTCAAGAGAATGCAGCAAATTATCGATCATTTCCGGTGCATGCTTCAATTGTTCTGACCATGCATCATCGTAAGCAAAAGATATACAGAGTACTGGCTTTACAACAGGTTGGGTGCGCGAGGTAGAGTCTTCTTTCGAGTTTGATTTCGAAGCCCATGACCATGCAAGCACGCCCAGGGCTATAACACTCCCGAACGCTACAACGGGTGCCGCCCAACGTTGTCGCCGCAGAGCGGGTGACATGCTCTGTGGAGAGCAACACATTCTTGCGGGACATGTCCAGACCTAATAAAAATTTCAATGCTACGTAATCAGAAACGGTGGTAGAAAAACAGATTCCAAGATGATTAATGAGAATAGTCAGGGAGCCACATGCGAGCACCAATCCATTTGTAGAGATCGTCATCACTCATTGAAGCAGTCAAGCCATTATCGCGGCACAATCCATCGCGAATTAGAATCTTGATGCAACGGAAAGCAATATAGTTGGAAATCTCACGCACGCGTTCCAACCTCGGGTACAGACGGTCAGCATCAGTTTCTTCTTTGTTCAAAGAGTCCGCCAGAGCAATGGCCGCTTCTGTGATAACATTGTCGTTTATATGCTTGGCCTGGACAAGAGCTCCAGCAAGACCTAGCGCAGGGAAGATGTAGAAGTTGTTGCCCTGGTCGGCAACTCGCGTCTTGCCCTGGAATGTAACGTCTGGGAACGGTGAACCTGCCGCAAACACGCAACGACCGTCGGTATGAGTAAGAGCTTCTTCGAATGTACACTCTGACTTGCTCGTTGGGTTGCTCAGAGGGAAAATAATGGGGTGCTCATTGATTTCAGCCATTTTTCGCAACACTGCTTCATTGAAGTAACCATGCACAGTGCAGAAGCCAAGGATGACCGTTGGCTTGACGTAATCAATCACATCCATGAAGTCTTTCAATTGCACATCACCATTGTCGGTGCGTGCGAAGTACTCCTTATATGGAGCGATTTCATCGCCTCGGTTCATGGTCACGAGACCCCTAGAGTCTGTCGTCCAGATGCGGAGACGCGCTTCTTCCTCAGACAATCCATTCAATGTGAAGAAAGACATGAGCTGCTTGGCCACGCCAATGGAAGCAGATCCAGCACCAGCCATCAAGATACGGTGATCGGTAAGGTCTTTGCCAGTCTTTTTAGAAACCATGCGTGCAGCATTGACGAGACCAGCGAGAATAACAGAACCCGTGCCTTGAATGTCATCATTGAACATAGGATACTTGTTCTTGTAGCGTTCCAAAAACAAGAACGCATGTTCACTGCTCCAGTCTTCGAACTGAATAATCAGGTTGGGATACCGGGCATTCAGCTTCATCATAATCTCATCAACGAATTCCACAAGTTCTTCCGTACTCGGTCGCGGACGACGCAGACCAAGATACAGAGGGTGGTTGCGCAGCTCCTCGTTGTCAGTGCCAACATCGACAACAATCGGCATTGTCGACTGAGGGTGCACACCAGCACCAGCCACATACAAAGAGAGCTTGCCAATGGCTATGCCAAGACCATTCCAACCCAAGTCACCAAGTCCTAAAATGCGCGAACCATCAGTAATAACAGCCACACGAGGGGCATCAGAGGGGCGAGGCCAGTTCTCGATACATTCTTCTATCGTGCCCTTGTCTTCAATAGAAAGCGTAAGGCCCTCTGGGCGGCGGAACATCATGGAGAATTTTTGGCAAGCTTCACCTACAGTAGGAGTGTACACCAGGGGAATGTTCTTCATCAAGTCCGACATAATGTAGAAGTAGAACAGACGCTCATTTCTTTGGCGTACGTTGGCAAGCTCAATGTGTTTAGCAAAGTTCGTCTCCTTGAGATCAATTTGGTGCTTAATACGCTGGAATTGTTCCTCAAGCGTATGGACAGTGGGGGGCAGGAGACCCTTTAAACCGAACTTCTTGCGCTCATCCATCGTGAATCCTGTACCTTTGTTGGAGTACAAATCACGCAAACGAGCAGCGCCACCATGCTCATTTTGCCTGATAGCATACTGCACGGAGTCATGCTGCGTATGGACGCGTCTCGGCTGCGACATAATTGAAGACGTTAAACGAAATTGGGTATTCAAACTGAGGCCTTTTTTTAACCTATTAAAGGTGGCGGTAGAAGCCATCGGTACGAATGATTGTTGTGTCTCCATTCCCGTATGTCCGTGCGTTTATATCACACGTGTATTAGTCACTCGGGTGCGTTCGGCCGCTGAAGGCAAGCCGCTTACGCAAGCTGGCGGGACGGAAGTTAAGCCTTAGCCGAAGCTGTATATCCACCCGTCTGATCAACTACGTCCATCATGTTCGCTCGCAGTGCTCTTCGTGCTCCCACCCAAGCTATCCGCACCCCTGCCTCCTCGCGTCTCTTCTCGCAGACTGCGACAGCTAACCGTAAGGTCGCTGTGCTTGGTGCCTCGGGTGGTATTGGTCAGCCGGTACGTATATATCACTAGGAATCTTGCGCTAATACCTTCAGCTCTCGCTGCTTCTCAAGCTGAACCAGAACGTGACAGACCTTCGCCTGTACGACATTCGTCTTGCCCCGGGTGTAGCCGCTGATATCGCTCACATCAACACGCCCAGCACCTGCACGGGTTACGCTCAGGAGAACCTTGAGCAGGCTCTTGATGGCGCCGAGGTCATTTTGATCCCCGCCGGTGTGCCTCGTAAGCCCGGTATGACTCGTGACGACCTCTTCAACACAAATGCTTCCATTGTTCGTGACCTTGCTAAGGCCGCCGCAAAGGTGTCACCCAAGGCCCACATGCTCATCATCTCGAACCCTGTGAACTCGACGGTCCCTATCGTCGCTGAAGTGTTCAAGCGCGCCGGTGTCTACGACCCCAAGCGCGTGTTTGGTGTGACTTCCCTCGACATCGTGCGTGCCTCGACATTCCTGTCGGGTATTGCTGGTTCGAAGCCTGCTGACACCAACGTGCCTGTCATCGGCGGTCACTCGGGCGTTACGATCGTGCCCCTTCTTTCGCAGGCCCAGCAGGGCTCGGCTGTGTCAGCTGGCGAGCAGTACGAGAAGCTTATTCACCGTATCCAGTTTGGTGGTGACGAGGTTGTCAAGGCCAAGGACGGTGCTGGCTCTGCCACGCTCTCGATGGCCTACGCTGGTGCCGTGTTCGCTGACGGTATCCTGCGTGCGATGAACGGTGAGAAGGGTGTCAAGCAGTGCGCCTTTGTGGAGAGCCCTCTCTTCAAGGACCAGGTCTCGTTCTTCGCTAGCCCTGTGGAACTTGGTCCTGAGGGTGTTCAGAACATCCCTGCCTTGCCTCAGATTACGGCTGAGGAGCAGAAGCTGCTGGACAACTGCCTGGTTGACCTTGCTAAGAACATCTCGAAGGGTGTTAACTGGGCTGCCGAGAACCCTTAAAGTATAAGACTATGTGTAGTGGAAAATTCTTAACACGATAGTCACTGTGGTAGGTTGAAATACTTCACCACCATCTTCAAGATCACGCAACACTGATGCATAGATACTCTACCGTAAATTAGTTGAATGAGCTAAATTGCGGTTCCTCAGAAAAACATCATGCATACATGAAGCGGTTACTCTCGACAATGCTTCATGTTGATCAGCGCATTAAACGTATCAGATGCTTCTTCAGGATCTGGTATCTAATTATCATTCCGAAAAAGAAACTTGATTCGTTATGCTCTTTAATCTTTTCATCTTCATAAATGTACAACATTTTCGAACATATTTCAATAGAAAGTCTGCTTAGTACATTGATTTGTGAATCACTTTGATTGATAGGACAAGCGCCATTAAGTATAAGTGTGTCAAATCATCTCGATGAGCTAGATCATCCAAATTTAGTGTGTTGTGGATACTTTCAGCGATGATCCCAGCTAATAAGGCATATTCTGCATATACTTTTCGGTGATGTTCATCAATCCGTTTGCGGTATAATATGGCCTTTTGCAATCAAGTTTGAACAAAGTTTTTGGTCAATGCCTGGGCATCATCGATATTCTGACCGGCAGATCGAGAACGGTCGAAAGTTTCGAACAGTTGGTCCGTGCCTGAAGCTACTCATACCCATCGACCATTGAGTTGATAGTCGGAGTAGCACGAGTGTGATAATCAATTAGCATTCAACTTTTTCTTGCTAAGTATTCCCCAGCTTTCAGCGCAGGTATCTTGAACAAAGATCTTAGGCTATTGGAATCAACTAAACTAAGACAACGTCAAGGTCACAAGTGCACGTCTTATATCGGCCAAATATCTCCACTTTCGTTTGAACGGGGCTGACGGATCTTGTCATGAGGAATAATCCTTCGCCAGGTCAGTTACAATCGAGGCCCACCAGGTTCGTTTTCCAGTCACTTCTTCGCTTCGCCAAGCATCGTGAATTGGAACTTCTGTTCTCGAATTACGTCTTGCAGCCAGAGAGATCTCAGTGAAAAGGACCGGATCAGAGAAAAAACGATCGAAATAGTGCAATAGATATACGCCACAGTCACTAAAGTTCGGCTGGTCAGGCACACGAACATCCACATGCAGTGGATCCCCGAGTCGTTTTAAATCCACATCTGGTCTTACATGACCTTTATCACGCGCCTCAAGACGCAAATAGTCACGCAAAGCTGTCTTGACAGGGCCATGTGTGATTCCTAGACTATCAAGCACCATAACATACGTTTGTTCTTCTTTGAAATCTGAAGGATTTTGGCTGAGATTGTCTCCATGTTCTGATGCATGATTTACAGAGTAGTTTTCCAATTGGGGGCCTGAAGAGTCCAATACACCCGGGGCTGCAGAATTTCCTGTCGATGTGCGACTAGAGCGACGAATTGATGAGCTTGCCAACGACAACGGTCGTTCATTTATTATCGCCTTGGGATTTACAATTATAGCCATATACCAATGTAAATGCTCATTGATGGGTACGACAACATACATCTTATCAAAAATGTTCACCTTATTTGTCCATTTTCTGAGATGCTCATAAGTCTTGCTTCGGTCGCGACTTTCTGTAAGTTTATGATAAAAAAACGTGTTAAATACATGGATTTGCTGTACAAGTGAGGGATTATTTCGTTTAATTCGTTCCAACAAATATCGAAGCCCAAATTCAATCATCGTGTCATTGAGGTATTCTCCTTCTTTTAGGCGTTCTAAGTCGCATTGTAACAGCGTCACTGCGAATGGTCCAGAGGTAGGGTATCGAAGAATAGGTTTCGTTTCTTTGGCTTCTTGAAGCGATTGCTCGGATCGTACACGAGCGCGGGTTTGATGGACAGAAGATGAGTCTTCTACCGCAGGAGAAATAGATCTTGTGATTTCTCGTCTTTCACCAATCATAATCGGGGTAGGTTTTCGTGGCGCTTGTCTCGACTGGCTCATTCCAGGAATGTGAAGCGGCTTGGTGTTTGATCGCATCGCGTCATTATACAACGAACAACATGCCGTCTCGTTCAAAATTTCTGCAGAAAAGCAGGAATTCAACCTTTCATACAGAGCAGGCCATTCTGGATCATTGGGCTGCACGAAGAACAATAATGCGTACGTGTCCAAATGTATTTCACCACATAGCGACGCGATACTACGCGCACTAGAGCTTTTTGTTGATACATATAATGCCAATAAAGCATGTTCTGTTCCACCCAATTGTATTGCTTGAATATCACGAAGTGCCACCTTTGCACATTCTGCCAAGTCATGTAAAAGAGCCATATGGGACTGAAAGCAAACAAGCTCTAGGCCGCTTGAGGTAGAGCCATAGGCGTTTGAAACAAATACAGCTTGCAATTTGATACAAGTACTTACAGTAGAATCCTGATTTTGGATCGTTGGAGTACGTTTCGGTACCTTTCCACGCATACGCTCATGTAGACTTGGTCGGGGTGTCAGAAAGTCAATTTCGTCTTGACTATCATCAGCACTGTGCATCAAACGTCTCCATTTTGCTGATTGAGATTCAGAAAAGCCAGTATTCGTGCGCTTCTCTTTCCTTGATTGGGTGGGACTTTTATAGAACGACGTGGGGGATATAGGCAATCGATATGGCGAAGCCGTTAACGGACTCCGTGTGGGACGTGCAGGTTTTTTCTGCGCTTCTTCACTCCGAGACGATTTTTCAACCATAGCTTGTTGTACATATGCTGCACGTCTATCAGAGTGTAGGTTTTTTCGCTCCATTTAGAGGTGCAGAGGTTGAAGTGCTGCTTAGTTGCTGCGCAGGATTCACAAAAATGAAATTCCGCAGTGATATGCCTCCACTAAGGACATTCATAGCTATGTATTCACTGTGACAGAGGCTTTATCGTAATCGACACCTCGGCCCACCCAAAGGGTGCGGCGCTTTTGAAGCAGTGCTGTGAGCCATCTTTTTATTTGCGGGTGCTGGATTTTTGGTGCAGCTCCATTCCAGAATTGCTGGAGATCTTCAATGTTGTGCGTCTTCTCGTACTCATAAGCCTGTAGACACAGTTCAAAACAGTCCAAGTCCTTCACAAGCTTAGACTCGAGTGACTGACGCTGTTCATATTCAAACCACAGCTGAAATATTGTGTTAGAAGCATCTGTGTCACCAAGGAGATCATAAGTGAGAAAATGAATCGCGTCAAGTTCACGACGTGTCTTCTCATCTTTATCAACTTTACAATGCGGTGTCAAATCACCAACAAGCGCTTCAGCCAAATCATGTATAAGTGCCATCATAACACATTTTTTTACATCGACTTTGTCTTCCTTCAGCAAGATCGCCATTATTGCCATGCGGTACATGTGATCAGAAATCGATTCAGGCTCAGGTACCCTATGATGATACCAGCCTGTTCGCTTACAGATCTTCAGATTCTGCAAGTGATGCATGAAATACAAGACTTTGGTTAGCTCAGCATCATCGGGGGTCGGTGAATCTAGTATAGTCGAAAGAGCGTGCGGAGCCGCTTCTTCCATTGGCTCGAATTGTAAACTCCGACTAGGTGCTAGGGGGACAGGCGGCAGATCCGCTGTGATAGCCACATTTAATGCCCTGCTTGGCTTTTTTGTTTTAGCGGATGACCGAGACGATGTCACATTAAAACCCACTGTGCGTTTTGCTGAAGATAAGGAAGGTGAGTTTTTCTCGCGTAGAGCCTGCAGCAACGATGGCACCATGCGATTTTCGTTGTACGGCAAGCTTGTCTTTGGCTCATGGTCTATGCTTTCCATACTTTCCTTATCCTTATTATTGTGAACAGGAATCATGTTTAAGCTTGGTAGTGAAAATGCTAAAGTCTTGGTGTCCTTCAAAGGCGCGTGCTTGCGCGTGTTTTTGAACATTGATGCAAAATGTTTGTCTCGATGTGATGGCGCATTAGCAAGGGCAGCGCCAGCCAAAACAAGTTCTTCGTCGTGTTCATGCGATTGTCGCATAAAGTTAGGCCTGTTACTACGCCCAAAATGTTGTTGCGTTCCAGCTGTTTCATATCTTTGCACATCATAAACACTCTTTGCTGTAGGCAAGTCGTCAAGTGGTAATGCAATATTGGTAGGTTTCCGTTCAGCAACGGTCATGGCGGAAAACGAGGTAGCAATACCACTATTAAAAAGCTCAGAGACCTTTTCAGTGCGTTTTTGAGGCTCATTGACAACAGGAAATTTTGATGATGAGTTTCTGCGATTTGTGACATGGTTAGAGTTGCCAGCCTTTATGTCTTCGTCCGTTTGGAACATTTGATCTTCATTTGTAAACTTCGAATTATCTTCCTCTGGCACATTTTCGTTTTCAAGCGCCTGCTTGCACGAATCAGGCGGGGGCAAAGGTGGATGCTGAGATTCTTGTGTCGGCAAAGTCACTGGCACGAGCTCTTCGAACGTCAAGGGCTTTCTTAGCGGGGCTGACGGCGTTGCGCTATCAAATCGCGCAAGTGACGCTCCTAGTTCACTTTTCGAAGAATGTGCATCATTTACTTCCCCAACAACTCGCTTTAAAAACAGTCCGCTGTCTGCTTCTCTTTCGGAGAAGGATGCCGTGGATTCAGTCTTATTTGTTTTGTTGGTACAAATGCTCTTAGCCAGAATTTGCAAGTCCATCCGCGTTCTCTGAGCGGTTTCAAACCACTCTTCCTGCTTTTTACGCAAAACGAAAGCCATGTCTGCCGCAATTTTCAACCTGTAATCCTCCAGAAGTTGCCAAGCATGCTCGTCAACGGATTCTGTTAAAGCGTTCGCAGTAGCCAGCAGCTCTGTGTTGTCAAAAGAGGCGCGTGGTATAGGTGTAAAAAATGATTCAACATCTTTGGAATCTCTCATATAGGGAAAATTGATAGGTCGAGACTGACGGCAGTCATCTGAGCGAGGTAGAACCACATTAAATACACGAGAGTATGAAGAATCTTGTTTTCTCTCGTCGATAATATTCCCAGCAATACATTCCCTCGTCAGAAAAACTTCATAATTTGCGGGAATGAAGCTTTTTTGGTTCCTTTCGACTTTCGCTCCTTCTTCCTTTTTGAATGCGGGAGGTGTGTTCGATTCTTGCATTGTGTATACGAGCTCATGGCACAAGTTGCACCTGATGGCAACATCAGATTCAGTATGATTTAGCGTCACTCCTTTCAATGAGACGGATTCACGCGATACAAGTGGCGGGATAGACTATCATGTTAGTGAAATCACGCCACGTACAAGCCTCAGGCCATTGTTCTGGTCTAGTAAGACCTTGATAGGCGACATGTCTGCTTTTTCACTCAAAGTAATACCGTGCAAACGCACATTTAAGCAAGGGCATGCCCACATGCTCTGGCTGGGCATCGAGCCCAAATCAGTCATTGCTGCCTCTAATAACGAAGCGAGGTCGTGTCGAAACCTTTCAACAAAAAATCACTGTTGCGATCGGGACGCGATCGGGCTAAAAGTGACTCGTAAATTACACATGCATCGCGCACAAATAAAGTTGAGAAAAATCTATGTATCGTTTTAAATGACGACATCCGTATCGCTTACACTGACAGGGGGCACGTCTATGTAGCTCTTTTAGACGATGCATTCGGAATTAACTATGTGATGAGAATGCATCAAGTGCCGTCGCTAGCTCAATATTCGTTCGAACATTAGGTGCTGCAAAGTCAACGGTGATGCGTAGATTGGCCAGCTGACCAGCCGTCAGTAGCTCGTATGACCATGACTCACCAATCATGATTCCATACAGTCCTGTAATATCGCCTAGACTGTATTCTCTGTGAAAGTCTGGCATTTCGGCTAGTCACAAATTCGTTTGAATGCCTTCGAAGAAATTGATATCGTTCTTTGATACGATTAGCCGCTCCGTGGTCAACTTTCCTGCATGGCTCCAAGCATCCGAAACGTTTGGCGAAGATTCAACTGTTACATGAAGCTCATTCACTAGCGCTCCGACAACAACAATCCAGACCTTTGATTATAAATCTTAAAGCACTACTACACCGGTCATGTGGCTCGTGAAAGCAAATTCGGTCGTACTTCTCCAATACTGACATAAACGACTCTCGTCGAACTAGCATTCATTTTGCAACAATAGACGCTGAGAACGAGGCAGTATCTGTGCTTTTTCTTCGCTTTTCCAAAGGAGAACAAGCAGCATCGCGCCGAGCGCTCCATCCAACACAGATAGTAGAAAATATGCTGTGCACGTACTGCTTTGAAAAAAGTTAATGGCGACAAGTAGCGCATCAAGCACTATACAGGACACAGCGTAGAATGTAACAATGGTTGGGCGATGCATCCCAATCGTCAGTAAATATGGCGGCAAGTTTAGCTGCGATGTTTTGCGTGAAATAGGACAACATCAACAAGCATTTCTCTTGGAGACTGGATGAACTTCGAACCAACGCAGGAAAATACCAGTTTGCTTAATATTGTCGCAGCATGGAACAAGGCGATGCTTTGTGATGTAAGTCAATGGAAGATCGTAGCATTTGCAGGGCAAATAAGAAATCCTATGCATGAAGCATGCGAGATATTCATGAATGTGCCCAGAACGATGGCAACATAGGCAGGTTGAAACCGGCGCGGACAAGGAAAGCGCTCGTGCAGGATGCCTTGTGAGTTGCGACGAAGATAGCGCTCATGTGAGCTGTGTCAATTTCCATCATTGAGTGCGGCAGATGACATCGCATGTCCAGGCAGGGCGTCTATCTATGAATGTCGACACATCAACAGGGATGCAGCTATCAACTAGGAACAGACCCAACAGCATTTCCCCAAGTGCCTTAGCACGCTTATGATAGAGGTGTGTATCCATCTTAATTCCACATTCACTAGGCGGTCATATCGAGACGAACAATTTTAACACTTTTTTTTATCAGTCGAACGTCATGCTGCACTCGGCCCACGCCGAGATCCGGATTGTGTTGGTGGGTGATGTCGGCGTTGGAAAATCATCACTCATCATGGCCTTGTTAAAAGAAGGCTTCGTCGAGGACGTGCAAACCGTTGTGCCGGAAGTCACGCTTCCATCTGAAGCCTCACCTGCAGGTGTGACGACCAAAATTCTAGATACAGGCTCTGGTTTTGCATATCAGGAGCGACTGGAGACGGAGTTACGCCGTGCAAATGTGGTGGTTCTGGTGTACAGTGTGACTGACCAGGAGTCATTTGAGCGCATCACATCGTACTGGCTGCCCATGATGCGTTCGCTTGGCATCAATGTGCCAGTGATTCTGGTCGGTAACAAGGTTGATCATCGCCCCTCGGATATCGAAGAAGATGCGCTGGAAGATGAAATTGCACCTGTTATGGCTGAATTCAAGGAGGTCGAGACATGCATTGAGTGTAGTGCGAGTCTTTCACTCAATGTTGGTGAAATTTTCTTCTACGCTCAAAAAGCTGTGTTGTACCCCACAGCACCACTGTATGATTCACGCTCACACACTTTAAAACCAGCTTGTATTGATGCTCTGCGCAATATCTTCCATCTTTGCGACGCCGACAAAGATGGCGTGCTGAGCGACGAGGAAATCAACAATTTTCAGTATGAATGTTTTGATGCTCCGCTTCAATTACAAGAGCTTTTAGGTATCAAGCAACTTGTCATGGAAGGTTCTACGCCGTATGATTCCGCGCATCTTCGCGACGATGGCCTTACTCTTGCCGGCTTCTTGTACCTCCATACGTTATTTATCCAACGTGGCCGTCTTGAAACGACATGGACCGTACTGTGGTCATTTGGATACGGCATGGATTTAACCTTATCCAACACGTATGTATATCCCCGTTTTGATGTACCGAGCGGTATGAATGTGGAATTATCCCCTCTTGGATATCAGTTCTTTACTGAGGTATTCAAAGCGCATGATAAAGACCATGACGGTGCTTTGAATCCTCATGAGCTTGAACAATTGTTCCAAACTGCACCAGGTGGACAGCATCCGTGGGGGTCATTGAATTTCCCGTCTGGAACAGTTACAGATGAGTCAGGCGCTGTGACACTTCAAGGGTGGCTGGCACAATGGAGCATGACAACGCTTCTTGAGCCACGCACAACTCTTGCATATCTTGCTTACCTCGGGTATCCGCTGTTTGCACATGGTATCAGGGCTCATGGCACACCATCCTCTTCTGGCATGTCAACACCGCCTTGCACGAGTGCAGCACCTGCTTCATATGCTTGGCTGGATGGAACAGCTGTAGGCGTGATGTCCGGGAGTCAAGCTCGATTCGTGCCCACGACGTCTGCTCTGAAGCTTGTCCGTCCACGTCGGCCAAGCGAACGTCGGCGCTCAAATACTGAGCAATGCAGCGTATTCCTTGCACTTGTTTTGGGTGCACATGGAAGCGGTAAAACCGCATTACTTCGTAATCTCGTTGGAAAACCTTTTCAGGGCAAATATACACCAACGCACCGACTTCAACGTGCTGTAGCTGCCGTCGAACAAGGTGGTGCTGAACGGTATCTGGTCCTCCAGGAATATGGTGCACACAATGAAGCCGAAGCTTTGCGGAAACCATCGAAGCTGAATAACGTGAATGTCATCGTGTTTGTGTACGACTCGAGTGATACAAACTCGTTTTCGTACATTTCGAACCTAAGACAACAATACCCTTACCTCGCCTCATTTCCAACGCTGTTTGTCGCAACAAAGTCTGACCTTGACCTTGCGCGACAACGGCATGAGGTTCAACCGGATATGTACTGCCGCAAGCTTGGACTCAATATACCGCACCTCGGAGCTGGGCCGTTGAATGTCAGTGCTTATTTGGATGAAGTGGCTCAGCTGTACAATATCCTTCTTAGCATCGCCATGGATTCCCGTGGTGCTGTCCCAGCGCACAGCGGTTCACTGGGTCCTGTACATTTCCGTTGGCGCATAATGGCGCTGTGGTTCGCCGCTGCCACCGGATCCACGGCTCTGCTTTGGGCTATGTGTCGCATGTTTTCCCCTCGCACAGGTTCAAGTCTAGTTGGCTCTTTGCGCGTTCCGTGGGGCCCATGGTGGAAAGGCACAAGTAGCGGAGCGTCGAGCTCAGCCACGCTGCGAATGGACCTGTGATCTCAACACCAATCCTGTATCAATAGCTATCATAACTTCACCTCTATTCACCATCCTTTATGATGAAATGATCCTTCATCATCATGCGGCCGAAAGTGCTCCAGATGGACGACGCTCGCTGATCTGCGTTGAGGATGTGCGGTAGCACCAGTCGAAGATTCTGATTTCGTCTTCATACACCTGTTTTGCAGACCCAGCATACGTTCGCGCGACTCGCGCTGCCAGATGAGATTATCACGTACACTTTGTGAGAGTTCATCATGAAGCAAGGCTTGTTGTAGCGGCTTGTTTGCGACTTGTGGCAATACTCGCGACAAACGCTTAGGGGACGACGTCTCGTCCATCGGACCTGATTCGATAAAGGGTTGTGGTACTCGCTTAACACGCGGGGCCTGATGATCGTCTGCCCTTACACCAAGCGAAAGGCCGTCATCATTCTCTTCATCGGCTGTTGACATACACTGGGGCGATTCGGAGCGCGTGATCGGCGTCATCAAATTACCGATAGCGCTGTATGAACGCATAAGAGATGAAAACTTTTTTTGATCAGTTTCTGACGATCCACGCTGCGCAATGGCCGAGAGACGCGTCAAAGCCAAATTGCTTTTTGCGCGTTGAGGACCCGACGTCGCACCTGCTTCGCCATTGCCTTGTTTTGTCATCGCACCCGAGGACTCCGACATGTTGGCAGTCGTGGTAGAAGAAGTTGGACGTCCAGATGAAGTACACGAGTGCAAAGATGTTAGATTTAGCAGCGGAAGAGCCAGCACACTCTTGCTGCGGTTCATGGTGTTCTTCGAGGAATTTCCAAGACAAATACTTTGATAGCTCGGTGCGCGTGGCATGCAACTAGGCATGGATGTGTGGCCTACACTGGCATCCATATCGTTTTGATCAGCTGATGCAAAGTGAATTGTTTCATTAGCCAGCGTGTGCGTTGGCGCTGATAATTTGGAATCTGGATCGGACGGCTTTAGAATGGTAGAAAGAAGACCACGTGTTGCGGTCGCTTCCAAGGGAGGCACCATGGAAGATGTAGCATGCGGCAGATCCGCAAGACTCACAGAACGAAGTGGCCTCTTTTTGAACATATCTTCGCGCTCGCGTTCCTCTTCCTCCGCTTTCCGAGCAAGTTCAGCCTCGGAGCTCGTTTTAGCTAGGGAAGTGTCGTCTTCCTCTTCACTCGACCATGCATCGTCATCGTCTTGTGGAACTTCGTCTTCTTCGGAATCACCACCCACCATAAACACGATTTTCCCTTTCTTTTTCGGCTTTTCACTTTTAACATCGATGTTAGTATTGCTTGTGAATATATTTGCACATCCTGCTTTAGCAATAGCGGACTTGGACTGACGAAGTCCAGGTATATTATCCATACTCTTGAGAGAGCGCTGTCGCCGCGAGCGGAGCTGCGGCTGCGCGAGCTGCTGTAGCTTGGCCGCAGAGCTTGAATTTTTCTCACGCTGTGAAGCATTATTGTTTACTGATCGCTCTTGAATAGGGTCGTTGGCAGAAGGCATACCTCGGGATGATATACGCTTTCCACCATCAAACAACTTCCCAGACGTGAGAGCATTCGCGCGGTTGTTTTGAGAAGAAATTGTATCGTGTGCTTCATTCAGCTTAGATCCAAAGTTTTGCGACAGAGGCGATATACAAGTAGAGTTGGCACGCGAGCGAATGTGAGGAGTGATAGTCCCAGTTGTAGAAATAGGAGTGCCTGTCCCGCGGGATTCAGTCTCTTGGATTGTTTCCTCACCGTCACTGAGTTGCGTGCAATATGATAAATCATGCGAATGTGACAAACATGAAGAAGACCAACAACAATTGACATCATGCGCGAGTCTCTCAAGTTCAGTGCCTTCTTCCGTTTGACTACATCCCGAGCGAGTAAGTATGTCAAATGCATTGTTGGGTTGAGGAATCATGGTATTCTTCTCAGCTTTGTATACATCTTCATCTTCACTCGAGACTGATTCATCAGTGGAAAGTTCTGGTTCAGACAAAGGTGCCGGCACAGCATTGAATCCGGATGTCTTGATCCCCAAGACATCAATCTGCACGATAGGCTCAGAAATCCTAATTTTTGGCAGATGACGCGCCCATAAACGCCAAGATAAATTTTCGTAGCGCTCCCCATTATCAATCATGTATTTACAATTGGTGAAGGCTGAGACGTAAGTCGGGTCATCTAGAACGTACTCTTTAGTACCCGAGCCATATCGAAGGCATCGTCGGTGTCCACCTTATCTAGCTTGCCTGGAGATAACACAAAAATCGGCTCGAGATATTTATCCAGTCTTTTTTTCGACATCAGTGAGGTCAACAATGGTGCATAATTCTGCGCCACGGAGGTGTGCTGCAAGACGTAGACGGGGCTTAGCAGATGGATACAACTCGGAGCCGGTAACTTGAATCTCCGCAAAATAGCTCGTGGGAATTCAAACACATTTTGCATTCCAACGTCGATTTCATTGGCTGCAATTAATACAGCATCCAACATTGTGTCCAATCATAATTTTAGCATCATATCCCCGCATTTCGAATTCGTGGGATGAACGTGATCGTGATGCTCCTCTACTATGTACCATTTGGCCTATGACAAGTCGAATCCGGCACCTGAGTATATAGCATACTTTAGTTTTTCAAGGCACTGTGCAGTTGAAGTGTAGGCAGGTAACTTTAAAAGGTTAACACATGTGCTAGCAGTAGGTAATCGAGTGATGTCATCACCTGAATGCCGAATAGCAAATTTAGGGTTCAGCTCACTAAAGCCCAGGAGTGGGGGATTGGGCGAAGAAGTCACGAAACGAAGAAAGGCTTTAAGTGATGCTTGATCCAACGATGAAAGTGCCTCCCAGAAGTACTGTACAGCCATGTCTTTTTCATGATAGCCCCCATATACCGTGTTGCGACGTAGATCTTCCACATCAATCGGCGTATCAGCTCCCGTGACCAAAACGCGTAATTCTTCCGTGTTGAAGAGGCGCAGCCAACGCGGATTGATCAGCTCAGTCAGACCTTGAAGAAATGCACGACATTGGTCTTCAATCTGTGTGCTCAAACGGTACCGTGTAATCAAGTAAATATAAGAAAGACGATTTTCGCGCGTAACCGGTATATCCGTCCCCCCTGGGACAAGTTCTCTGATAGTTCGAATGCCAAACTCATCGTCAGCCACAGTGAAATTCAAGGCAAAGTCACTTTCTACATTGCCCGAATAATTTTTGAGTGTGATAAGTCCGCGATAAAGCTCGCTATCAAGGCTCTCCAGACTTGCTAGGTCGTCGATGTAACTTTGTTGACCCAACCACTTGCTCAGGAAAAAGTCAGCAAACTTGACATCTACTAATATGCCCTCGTATAGCGCTTTTCCTAATATGCGACCCATGAAAAGATACCATATGAGTTGTTCGCTTGCATGTGCGTAAGAATGTGGGTTCGGATAAAGCTCGTGTATTTCGTTCGAACACCACAAGCCACGGTCTGTGTCGAAGACTTCTTGAATCATAGAAACCAGAAATTCTTTAAATAAGCCACTTCCATCAATACCGGCTTCTGGCATACCCCATTGATCCACAAACATGATTTCTAAAGGCTCCTTCAAGTTCGAACCAAGCCCATTTAGCTGAGCGATACCATCTTCAGCGACGTGGCCACGTCGAATAGTAGCACGGTGCCGATGGGTTGGTGCGAACATATCACGCGAAATACCTAGTCTTTGAATGTCATTGCGGACAAACTGACGGAAAATTTCAACTCGAACATCGAATGGAATCACAAATGGTATGTTGTTTAAGACCTTGAGACGCGGTGTCATGAAATCACGCTTACGCTGTGAAAAAGCAGAAAAAGAAGCACGATGATGCTCCCGATCTTGATCCTGCGACACAGCAAGCTCACGCTCTTCTAACACCACTGCTTGGATAAACGAAGTCAGATCGTTTTCATTTAACATAAGCCAATGCGATTCGGGAACAAAACGGTGCCGGGAATCGCGTGTATGAAGTTGTTGTAAAAGGCGCGTACAAAGCTCACGTACTTGATCCATACGCATTCGGGTTCCTGTTATATACGCCAAATCACTTGTCATGCCCGCATTGTCCCAGTGCATGAAAAACACCAAATTCCGCAGTAATCCACTTAGCACTACCAGCTCATCCATAGTAAGTGGGTTTCTCGCTGGCATACTCGTGTCAATACTCTCACGTGGGTAAAATTCATCGTCACCGAGAATCACTAGGCAGCGTCCATACACAATACACATGATAAGAAACAAGGTCCAGTCTTGCATGTACGCGGTATTTGTCAATGCATCACGCATTGCCACCACATTTGCACCCGGATTCTGCTCTTTTACTGCCATCTTTCGAGTCAAAAAACTTGATCGAATCCATCCTCGCCATAATTCACGGACTAATGAGCCAATCTGCATGGAACGAGTGCTTCCTTCCTTGTCATACCCATACAGCAGCGATATCAGCAAAGTATCTCGAACAGAGACTGGCCATGCGCACAATGTAGCGATGAGAAAAGTACATAATGCGGGCCGGGTGCTGTGAGCAAAGCGCGTGCTCGTTGCGAGAACAGAGCGAATGTGCTGATCTGATATCAGATTATCAATCTGCTTCTTCGTTCTAGGGTCAACAGTCGTAGTATGATCATCAAAAGTAGTCGTGGGGAGAGCATTTTGAAGTGTCGCAAGCATTTGCAAGTAATGACATACATCGGTTCCTGACTGCATGGTGTTGATTCTTCTGGATGCGATCGTAAGGACGTTGGCTAGTAGGAATGGTGAATGAATCGGATTATGCGCCAAAACACTATCACCAGAGACAACATCATAATAAGCACCGAGTGTTTGAATATGAACCATAATATCCAGTAAAGGAAAGGAAGACGCAAATAAACTCACCGATGAGATAGGTACACGATAAAACAAGTGCGGGAGCGTTAAGATATCACTCACAAATGACCTAATGAAGATGGATCGTGGTGATGCCGACGCACTTTCATCCAATTTTTCTGTAAATTCAGTCGTGGGTTCAGGAAAAAGTACCAAAGGACGTAGCAACAATGCCAAACACTCTTCTGTCGCTTCTTTCGGGAATGTTAGGATACATTGTCGAATGGCGCTATGCAGTCCAAAGCGCAGCATACATAGAGCAGCACGCTGCTGTTCTTCCGCGGTATATGAGTCACTTTGTAGCCACAGCAGGAATAGAATCATGGCCCGTGCATCTGACACATCCAAATCAGGTGTACACTGCAGCGCGGATATCATTCGTTTTGCAACCATAAAGAAAAGCACATTGCTTGCATGCAGTTCTGGCTTGGGCCATAAGGATGCACCGCACACATCGTTGGCCCATGCGGCCATTCGATGCGCGTGTAGTTTAGAAGGTTGTCTACTTTGCATCATCACCAAGCAGCGGGTCAAATGAATCCAATTTGATGAATTTCGTTGTGAATTTCGCCACAAGTTGTCAAATTCAATTGTAAAAGTATTCCTCATCGCCTTGGAAGTAGCATAAGCTCGGTATACGGCTTGAATACGTGTGGCGGCACTAGTACGAAGCTTTTGGCGCCGCCGATCTTCTCGCTGCGTACGCGCATCTGCAGCTAAAGCTGATACGGGCTTCTGTACCTCACCGCTTAAATTTATTGTTCTTCGGGGTTTGGAAGATCCTGTGAAATTATATTCCATGGTATATTACAGAAAGTGTCAACAGATGTAGGCAATCTTGTATGACGCAAGCGCTTTTTCCAAATGAACAGTCGGATTTAATGTGGAGGTATACGCATCGTGTTAACGGCCTTGGTCTCTGGCGACCTACAGCGAGTGCGGCGCTGTCAATGAGTAGAGCAGAGAATCCAGCGAACATGCTGCCCATCTGGGCAGGAAAAGATAAAATACTAGAAAGGATACGTGAAAATGACACAGTCATCCTTGTTGGTGAAACGGGCAGCGGTAAAACGACTCAACTGCCTCAATTTCTTTGGCAGGAGAAATTCATCGTGCCCGATGTCCCGCTGGTGCTTGGCATAACGCAGCCGCGTCGAGTAGCGGCCACTTCTCTGGCTAGACGTGTTGCCTCAGAAATGGGGTGTGCCGATCCAAGCACTATTAAGCCCCGCTCTATTGATACCGACAATCCAGCGTATGTTGGATACACTGTGCGGTTTGATGACCGTACCACGCGACAGACCCGCATCAAATTTTTAACTGATGGTATGCTCATACGTGAAGCTCTTGGGCCTCATACATCAAAATCAAGCGCGCTGCGAAGAATAAGTGCTCAGACTTCTCTTCTGAAAAAGTATAGAATCATTGTTATCGATGAAGCACATGAGCGATCCTTGCGAACAGACATGGTATTGGGCCTCTTGAAGCGGATACAGAGTGAGCGCAAGAAGTTGATAAGTGAAGGCCATACGGATCTTTGCCCACTGAAGATTGTTATTATGAGTGCCACGATCGATGCTAACGTCTTTGCTCGATTTTTCGCTGATCCTCTTAGGGATGTACCCATTCTATATGTGGCTGGACGGCAGCACAGTGTACGCATGTATCACACACAAGAAAGCTGTCAGGATTGGACAGACGCAGCCGTACGAACTGTGATGCAGATCCATGTTTCCAAGCCACTAGGCGATATTCTCGTATTTGCCACAGGACAGGAGGAGATCGAATCCATGGCTCAGTCTTTACAAATGTTTGGTGCTCAACTGGAGCCTTGGTCCAAAGAGGTTGGCTTTGATGATGTTCCTGCACTACTTATTCGACCCTTATATGCTGCGCTTGGCCCAAATGCTTCTGCTGCTGTGTTTGCATCTACCCCAAAGAATACCCGGAAAGTGGTGTTGGCTACCAATATTGCCGAAACAAGTATTACTATTCCGGGTGTGCGGTATGTGATTGACTCAGGTCTTGTGAAGGAGAAAGTTTTTTCACCTCTCACAAACATTGAGACGCTACAAGTGCTCCCAATTTCCCAGTCATCAAGTTTGCAGCGAGCAGGTCGAGCAGGTCGAGAGGCCCCTGGTGAGTGCTACCGGCTTTATACACGTGAGGCATTTCAAGAGCTAGACACCATGCCAGTTGCCGAAATACACCGAACAGAGCTTTCTGGGGCTGTTCTGCAACTCTATGCTATGCATTTAGATCCTTTCACTTTTGACTGGATTGATCCGCCTAATCAAGCACTTCTTCAGGAAGCTGTACTACATTTGGCAGAACTCGGAGCAATCCAGTCGCCCAAGGATGGAATTCAACTCACGCCACTGGGATATCAATTAGCTTCGCTGCCTGTTACCCCATCCTATGCGCGTCTCCTTTTGGCAGCGGCTGAGCGAGGGTCGCATGTTGCAAGTCAGGCCTGCGACCTAGTTTCGATCTTATCGGCTGACCGGGGCATCTTCGTCGAAACGAGTCATCCTGACAAGCGCGAGCAGGCTGAATTGGCATGGGAAGTGTTTTATGATGCTACAGGCGATCATGCCACGATGCTCAATGCATTTCGAGCTTATCTCGCTGTTTTCAATCATGCCATGACTACGCATGCCTCTCCTGCAACGGCACGCCAAGAAATCCGCATGTGGTGCCAATCGCACTATGTACATGAACGAACGATGAAAAATATTCTCGCTATTCGAAAGCAACTTTTGCGAATTTGTGCACAGCATGGGATAGAATGCCACGCGGGTGCGCCAAAGAAGCGCTTGTCTATGTCTAGCACTGAAAGCGAGTCGTCCGAGGAGGAAGACCGAGATGCATTGGTCGTCACGAAGGGGGGATCTGAGCCACTGAAAGATATGAAAGAAAACTATTATGAACTCATGCAGTGCCTTGGATTGGGTCGGTTAAGTCACACCGCGCTCAGGCAGCCAGACGGGAGTTTCCGACGCGTTGCCGGAGGGCAGACCTTCAAACTGCATCCATCTTGTGTACTGCATCCATCCCGCCACGGATCACGCGGTACATCTAGTGATCACGTTCAAGTAATTGTGTTTGAGGAGCTGGTGCTCACATCTCAGACATTTGCTCGCAACGTTTCGAGAATGCAGCCAGACTGGCTTCAGTCCTGGCTCGCCCACAAGCCGTAAGGATATGCCTCCACATAGTTACTTTTGTCTACCATGGCCAAACGGCTGCGAAAGCGAACCTCAAAAAAGGCACGCCCGAGTGAGGCCAAAGAGCTGGATGATCATTGCGGAAAGGAACATGGAAAAGAGCAAATGGCTGAATTCCAGCCAGAAATGCCCAAGGAATCTTCGGCGCAGGCTTCTGAGCCGAGTCATGAGCCTCAGCAGGAAGCAGAGCCGCAGCATGACACTACTTCCCAAGACACACGTATTCATGAGAGCACCGACGCTTCGAAGAAGCGGAAGCGCTCTCGTAAGCGCAAGCGCTCGAATGTGCCGCACCCTGGCCCAGATCCTGAAGGGATGGAGGAATTGAGTGAGCCCGCCAAAAAGGCCATTGCTTATACCCAACAATATCTTTGTGACAAAGAAGCGTGGAAATTTTCCAAGCAGCGTCAAAATTGGCTGCTCCGGCATATGATGTGGTCTCCGCAACTATACGAGCTCGGTCAAGCGCTCTCTGGTGCTTCACAAGCTCAAGTGGAAGAGAGTAGGCGGCCACTTCTTCCACCCACGTTGCCATTACCGGACGCTGGCTCCTGGATTCCAGAGGAGCACGTATCTGTGGTGGCTGCTTATCTCGCAAGTATTATGGGACTAGCCAAACAGCGCATGATAGAATCACTGCAAGCTGCTGCGCAAGCTTCGGCAGCTGCTCTCAACGTGGCTCCCGCAGCTGAGGATGACCAAGAGGTCAGCAAGGCGCAAGAAGCAGCTTCCAGAATCTCTTCTCTAGTGGCTTCCTGGGACGAGCTGCGAAAAGCGCGTGCCACACAATTATTAGATTGGATTCAGGCGCTAGACCAAGACTAGACTATGGATGAAGCATTTGGCGGAATGCATCCTGCCCTTTAGGCGTGGTATCAGTGGACTCTGATGAATGCACCCGGGCAAAGCCAAATGCGCCACGACGTCGACCGCGCATCGAAGTCGCTGCTGATTTTGATATCGTTGCTTGCTGTTGGTACATACTCAATGCAAGCGGCATGGTCCCATACTTGACATCGGCTGATAACACAGCGCGGCCTGCCGCCTCTTCATCCACCATTTCAACCATACTGTCGCACAGGCCCTGGCTATTCGGAGGACGACCAGGTGTCCAAAACACACGTCGCACGGTCTCAGGCCCAATCGCCATCTCAATAGCCTGCTGGATCAAAGCTTCCTGAGCATCGGGAGGTAAGCCTGCCACATGGATGGTTCTTGCGTGCCGATCTGCCTCAGGTGCAGAGGGGTTTTTCGCAGAGCGACCTGCCTCGGCCATAGTCACAGCAATGAGTCTCCCATGGAACTTGGTGCTATTCGTAGCTTGCATCGCGCGACGAGCATCTAGTGGTGTGCCGCATTGGATGAAAGCAATACCGCGAGCTTTACCGTCGGGGCGCAATGGCATGCGCACATCTTCCACATGCGTATGAGGCATGAAGAACTGCCGGACCTGCTCCACTGTGGCAGAGCGAGGCAGACCCGCCACGTAGAGCTCTTTCTCATTCGCATTCGCATCCGACCGCTGCTTCTTGTGCTGAGGATTCGACAGAAACACCTGCAGGGCGTGATCTTCATGCCACAGAGCGCCATGTTCAGCCAGTGCCGCACGCGCAGCATCTGCGGTGGCAAATTGGATATAGCAAAACCTGCGAGACTGGATGAAGCGACGGCTTGGCCAGCGCACATCAAAAATTGCTCCATACTTGCTGAAGCGCTCGCGCACTAAGGCGTCCGATGCATCAGGAGGGAAGTTGGTTACGTACAATGTGCATTGATACGACAAGACCACACTGACTTCCGAGTGACCCATCAGCTTCTTGTCGCGAGTACGAGCAGCCCCTGCGCTATCGCGATCAGTAAACTCAATTAGGGCAGCACTCGTTGCATCATCCATGCAGCGCGGCCCAATCATGTCAAATATGATCCCACAGTCCCGGAAAAATGCTCGCACGTCGCCTTCTGACACATCCGGAGGCATCCCTGACACTAGGACGGATGAAAACTCGCGATCTCGCGCCGGTTGCACGGAATGTGCGTCCTGCCGCTTCGGAGGGGCGGCCTCTTCCTCATGCTGCTCGCGCGTCGACTTGCGCTTGGAGGCCTCCGATTCAGGTGCCAGCTCGGGAGCTGCAGCAGGTTCTTGGGCCTGGTACTTGTACCACTGGCGCCATAGACGGTCCTGCTCCACCTTGGCTTTGGCCTCGGCCTGCTCAATATCGGCAGGCGAACCACGCGCATGCTCAAAAGCGACCCACGCAGCAACGATGCTGGCTTTGTTATCGAGACCTTGTTTGGCCACGGCAGCCTTGTACGTGTGACGTGCGCGCTTGTCATCATCACGTCGTTGAAAGTATTGCGCTGCTTCCAGGTAAGCAGTAGCATGGATTGGGTGCTGCTCAAGTGCATTCGTCCAAATATCGTCGGCGAGTGGATACAAACTAGCCGACGCTTCCAGGCCAGCCGTTTGAGCGATAGCACGCGCTGCGCGCTCGATCCAATCAACCGCACACCGCTCCAATGCGACTGAAGCGTCTTGCTCAGAGGCTGGAAGCGCATGCATAGCGGAAATACTGTGGAGGAACAGCTCGTAAACGTGCATAAAATGATCCATATCGGAGGCCACCTGCACCTGATCCGGCGACTTTTGTTGCGTATGGGCCAATGCGACTGCAGCATAGGCTCGCTCACAGTCTATGCGTGCTAGGAGCAGTGACAGAAGTGATGCACCGCCCAGTAAAGCCACACCATGGGGATGAGCCACCTTCTCGTACAGTGCCAGCATTTGTGACTTGGGTCGCTGGCATCGCGTTATGGTACGCAGGTATACGGCCCACAACCGACCACTAAGCGGTAAGGCAGAGACGGCTTGGGAGCATAGGGCTAGCAAAGTGTCGAGATTCAGTTTTGGTGTGGAAAGTAAAGCCATAAAATCGAGCCACAAGCCTTCTGAGACAGACACCAGGGGCCGTACTTCTATCCGTGCCTGTTCTCGCTCTGCTTCCAAAAATTTGTGGCTTTTTCGCCCTTGCACTTGTTTCCAACGCTTTTCGATATCCGGTGTGGGCGGAACATTTGCATGTGAGGCTGATTCCTCGGCATTGCGAGCCGTGGGGTAAGAGCCAAACCTGTGGATGGCCCGACGGTACAACGTGAAGCCTAGCTCTTCTTCCGTCGAAAGATGCGACTTGTCCTTCGCTGTGCGCATCTGCTTGATACGGTGCGTTTGCCACGCTAAGTAAGGATACCAGTGCGCATGTAAATCATTTGACGATGCAATTCGTTCTTCAAATGACTCGCGAAGGCGCCACAGCTCCATGGTCTCAGCATAGGCTCTGTTGGCACTTGACATGACGGGCTCATACTCAGATGCAGGCAGGTACGTCGATACAAAGCTCGATAAGCGCTGAAAGGTAGACTCTAGACCCTGATGCGGTACTTGAAGTCGCGCAATAAATGCCTGCTTCACCATTTGGATACGTGCGTCACTGGGATCAGATTCGAGAAGGGCCTGTTCGAACGCCATATACAGATCCCATACCAGGCAGCTCTCGCTCATATGCCATGCGCACTGGCTATATATTTCACGAAGAGAGTCTCGTACTTGGTTTTCATCCAGATCAAATGACACACCAAAGTGAGCAGCGTCGTACATGCCGCACGGCAAGACGATGGGAGATGACAGACCCGTCCATTCTTCCACGATTTGAGTCACATTGTACGGTGCTCCATCTGTATCTGTAGGTGTACCACTGAGCTCCAGAGATATGAAGGAATGAGTGTGGCGCATCCATGCACAGATCCAGAAACTGGCGCAGCGGACAAACAGACTCATGTCGAAGGTATCACGGACGCTGCGCTGATGAAGAGCACGAATTTTATGCACGTCAGGCTCACCGTGCATCATATGCAGACTGAGATAGATATGCCAGTCGCGCGGTCGAAGCGCCATGACATGGAGCGATTCTTGCAATGCGCGAAGCAAGTCAGGAATGTAGGTAGTACGTTGCGACTCGTTCTCACAACTCAGCATCTTCCGCTCAATAGATCGGATCCAAGCATCGTACTCCCATGGATCTAGCGTAGGCTGCGGTGTGATGGACTCGGTCTCCATAGCCTCACCCATGCCGTCGTGGAGAGCTCGTCGCATGAGGCACGTCTGCCAGTGTTATTTAATGACTAAACAGGGACTATGACGCGCGAGATAAACTCTGCATTGCAAGTCGACGTGCTTGAGACCAGGAGATGGCATCGTGCCGAAAGGCCAGAGTTTGACCATCGTCGCCTTCAAAGCGGATTTCGTTATCAGCAGCCGCTTCAGAAGCTTGCAGATCGTCATCTGCCATGAAGGCATCATCCCCATATCCATCACCATCGTCATCGTCGTCCATATCCATGGATGATGTGCGATAGGATTGATCATTAAAGCGTGCCTGATGTAATGTGCCTGACATCTGCATGCGCAGCCCAGGATTGGCCTCGAATGCTTGAAAATCTTGCACCATGTTTCGTGAGGGAGGTGGCGTGGTGGGGATACTAGACGCAGCAGGCACGATTCGGGGAACCGGGTGCCATGCTTTTCCAGCGTGACCGGCTCGACGCATATCCAAAAACTTTTGACTTAGGCGCGAACCGATCACTTTACGGATATGGGGACGGGCAGAGAACACGTCGGGTGCTTGCGACCACACACGAATATTATGAGTAGATTCTTCGCTTTCGCGGTAGATGCTTTCGATGATGAGCTGCTTAGTATTTTCATTCCGCAATAACAGCTTCTCATGAAGCTCAGATGAGACCTGGTCTACTAGTCGCATGATAGCCGATGAAGGATCGTTAGTTTCTTGCTCATCCAAATGCAAGCTCAGGCCTTTCATACGCTCCAAGACCGAGTCACCCAATTCGCGATGCAGGCGATCCAAGTCCATGACTTCGCCTGCGGCGGCGATGACCACATGACTTAAGAGAGAAGCTGTAGTTAATGGTACTGTCATGCCGCCAGTTATGCTGACTAGCCCATGGTAAAAGTCCACAGCATGTTGGTATCCAGAGAGCGCAGGCTCGCATGCGACGACAAAGAGAGGGATGCCTGCCGCTGACATTTTGCGAGCAAGTACGATTGGGTCTTGACCATCTGGCGAGCCGTTAGGAAAGCCATCCCCATACTCGCCAATCCCATGAGGTGGTGCATCTGTAATAAGAATCGCCATCTTAGAAGCGCTTGGCCGCCAATCCAAATCTGTGGCAGCTTTGAGCGCGGCAGTCATGGCCTCGGGTCCATCTCCGCCACCGGCGGCGAAGAGACTATTCAAGTTTTCTTTCATTTGTAACACAGAAGTCGTAAAGCCAACTTGACCGTCAGTACAGCGCACATACAGTTTTTGACGATATACACATGGTCCTGTGGCGGGTGATCACGATAAGCAATGAGACCTAAACGCAAGGCTCCTTCTGCTGTCAAGTACTCCGACTGTGTGATCTGATGTTATGAGCATCATGTTAAGCATACCTGGTCGCAAATCATTTCGATATTCCGCGTCGCAGACAGAGGTTAGCAGTCTCATTTGCGTACATTGATACTGCATGTTAGTGTGGCGGACTCACTATGATCCCATAGATCCTGTTGCATCGATAATCTTTTCAGTCAGCTCATAGCACATACAAACACAAGGTCCAGTGCACGTCCCGATTCAGCCGCTATGCTGCTGGATGCAAGTGACGAGCCTGTTCCATGCGACATCCAAGATGGAACGCCCTCAGCACCCGCGGCCGCACCAAACATGCTTCAGGGTCAGAATGCAAATTTACACACCCTAAGACACCGCGGTTGGTACCGGAGCCGCTACCGCGCTCCATGCTTGCCTCTTAAAGAATGATCAGGTTCAGGCAGGCACAAATATGGCGCTTTCGATGCCCTCCGATACCGGCCGCTGACCTTGTGGGGCACGATTAGTCATCGATGATGCCTTGAGGCGCTGAGACAGCATCATCCTTTCAGCGGTGACCACAATGATGGGTGCAGCGCGAACGGACGGGTCGGCGCTCCCATCACCAACCGAGTGCGTACATGCTATCACTAACCCTAGTCTCGCTGAAACATGGAAGTTTCTGCGAAGTGGTGTGGATGATATGGTATGTTCCACCAATGCTCACTTCGCAGATGAGGCGGTTCACGGAGGGCATGTCGTATGAGCGATACATGCAGCTGTATACGGCCACATACAACTATTGTATTTATACAGGATACAGTGGCTCGGTTGGTTCGGCCACAGGAGCTCAGCTTGTGGGTGGGGAATTGCATAACTGTGTGTCCACGTACTTCCAGCAGCACACACAAGAGTTGTACGCCAAGTTAAGAGGCCTCGCAGGTGAAGAACTACTGCGGTCCTATGCGGAAGAGTGGGAACGCTACACGACCGGCGCGAATTTTGTAAATCGTTTGCTGGTATACTTGAATCGCCACTGGGTGAAGCACGAACGTGAAGAAGGTCACACGGATGTGTTTACCGTATACACTTTGGCGTTGAAACAATGGAAGCAGTACATTTTTGATTTGATTCAGCGTGATAATGCACTTATCAATGCAGTCATGGACCAGATTGAGAGGCAGCGACGCGGTGACATGGTTTCAAATGCGCAGCTGAAAAGTATACTGAACAGCTGTGTTTCGCTAGGGATCGACGAAACGGATCTGTTGCGACAGAATCTTGATGTGTATCAGCAAGTATTTCAAGGTGTTTTCCTCGAGGCTACGAGTGCATTTTATAGGACCGAAAGTGCCAACTCACTTGCCCACCGTTCTGTGACAGAATATATGAAGGAGGCAGAGTCTCGTTTGGAGGAAGAAGAAAATCGCGTGGAACTGTACATGCATGAGAGTACCAGGGTACCACTACTGGAGTTATGTCGCTCTGAGCTTATTACGGCACATCGCGAGGTGTTGTGGAGCGAATTCGAGAAGCTGCTCGTGAACGATATGTTAGAAGACCTGGCACGAACATACAAGCTTTTAGCCCAAGTTCAGCATGGCCTTGATCCGCTGCGTCAAAGATTTGAAGCGTACTTTATCTCGCGCGGACTAGATTCGATTGGACGAGAGATGGATGGGAACCTTGAAGTGGTAGATCCGGCCACGTATGTTTTGGCCATTATTCGTGTGTACCAAGATGGAGAGCGTATGATCGCCAAGGCATTCCAGTCTGACTCGGGTTTTCATGCTTCTCTCGACAAAGCATGTCGCTCGTATATCAATAAGAACCAATTAACAGGTATATCGCCAAGTCGCGGCCCCGAGCTCTTGGCTAAATTTGTGGACGGCGTTTTGAAAAAGAACACACGCAGCACTGACGAGACTTCCATCGAAGAGTCGCTTGATCATGCTATGACTGTGTTCAAATACATCGAAGATCGTGACTATTTCCAAAAGTTCTACATCAAGTTCCTATCCAAGCGGATCGTATCATTTTCAACCGTGTCGATGGATGCAGAGGAAAGTATGATTGCTCGACTAAAGGAGACGTGTGGTTTTGAATACACCTCGAGAATTCAGCGCATGTTCACTGAGGCATCACTGACCAAGGAACTGAATGATCGATTCCAGGACTGGCGATCCCAGCAGCACCTTGACATGAGCATGCCTTTTTACGCCTTCGTGCTTACTTCAGGTATTTGGCCGTTACAAACAATTGCCACGGACTTTATCGTACCTGCGGAGCTGAAGCAGACCTATCAAGACTTTATGGAATTTTATCAAAGAGAGCATGCGCATCGGCAACTTTCGTGGCTGTGGCACTTGTCGACCAACGAGATACGTGCTACATTTGACTCGCGCAAGTACATCTTCACGACTTCTACATACCAGGCAGCTATACTGCTTCTTTTCAACACCCAAAGTGTCCTGACATACGACGAAATTGCTGCCGCCACAGGACTAGATAAAAATGCGCTGAATGCTGCGTTGTTTCCCATGACCAAATTCAAGGTGTTACATCAGCTGGACGACTCGTATTCGCTCAACACGGACTTTAAGGCCAAGAAAGTACGCGTGAACTTGCACGTTCCTGTGCGATCTGAGCAAAAGGCTGAGTCTGCTGAAGTGGCCCAGACCGTCCACGAAGATCGCAAGATGCTTATTCAGGCTGTTATTGTGAGAATCATGAAGGCACGCAAAACATTACGGCACAACTTGTTGCTGAATGAGGTCATTATGCAACTGCAGTCGCGATTTCAGCCCAAGGTGCCGGACATCAAAAAGGCCATCGACACGCTCATCGAGAAAGAATACCTTCAGCGCGTGGAAAGTGAAAAAGATGTCTACTCATATGTCGCATGAGAGTCTACGAAGCTCTGCAAAAATGAGACAAGGTGTCTTTGGACAAAGATGACGCATCCCATGGCATGTGTAGCCGATCTCTTACGAGTGCTTGGATGCCAAAGCTGAGTAGGACGACCAAGGCGCCGGCTGTGGGTTTCATCGGCAAGACAGCAGCTAGCGCAACGCCGGCACTCATACCGCCCATCATGTTGCGGATCGTCCATTCCGTCACACCATCATGCCCGGCCTGTGGCAGGTACGCTGACAGAATTTGCCAAGTGTATGTGGGCATCATCGTGGTGGGCGCGGTGGGATGTGTGTGAGTAGGTGCCTTAGGTGCCCATACAACGCGCAGTGCGAGAAGAAACACGGTGCTAAGACTTGCATAGAGCATGGCGACGGAAGGCAAATGCAGCGCGTACATGTCCCAGTACATATTAGACTTGGAATGGGCACGCCAAGCCCACTGAACGGCGGTGCATCCCACGACAAGCGATACGTGCAGGCTGAGCATGTGAAGAAGCGTATAGAAGCACACGCGTATCGCCCCATAGGAAGCCGAGCTGAGCAAGTATTGTGACATTTTCTGCGCATTCATCGGCCACAACTGGACGTTTTGCTGGGCGCATGGACGCACACATAAAGAGAACCACGCCAAGTAGCCTTCCATAAGCACAAGGGCGACAAAGCGGCGAGTGTGAATGTAGAGTGGCACAACACTCGGCGCTGAGCTAGGAGGGCCGTATGGCCGCGATGGCATGAAGCTGTGCGTCGACACATTGTACAAAATATGGCGATAGACGCGCGGCTTGGCCAGAATCAAATCGACCACGAGCACAGCTAGGCCATATTCCAGGTAGGGATCGACAATGCGCTTACAATGCGTGCATCGTGCAAGTACGACATGCCCTGACCCAAACGTGGACACAGTCGCAGGAACAGGCTTGCCACACTCGACACATACCGGCATGCACGCGTGCCGGCGAGGAAAACGCGGCAGGCGCGAAGCCAACGCGTGTGCCTATGAAAGGTGTACACCTCCATTTAAAGCGTCGGCGCTACTTTTCGACGCGACTATCTCAACAGGGCAGGCGCTGCTGACCTCTTTACTCGTCCTTGGCGCGAATCGAAGCAGCCACTTTTTCAGCCTCTTTGATTGAAGCCTGTGGTAAGATGATCCCGCACATACCTTGTCCGTCTGAGGTCCATTTTGCTGCTGCATGCCGCCAAACAGACCTGCAGGCGGCTTGAATGGCCGCTTAAGGTCACCCGTGGCAGGCATACCCCAGATCCAGATCTTGGCCATGTTGGATTCCATGGCATTTTTCAGAGGAAGAATGCTCTGGATCACGAGACTGTACGTGTGTCAGTGGGCCGCATACATACGGGTTCGTGTAGCCGAAGTACAAGTGCATAAGACCCACCATCAACGAGCCCATCAGAATACCACGCATACTCTTGCTAATCTCAGAGAGGTCATAGTCGCGGTGCGTCGTTGTCACGAGCTCACCAGGATCCTGCGACTGCATCGTAAGAAAAAAACAGCGTACCATAGGATTCTTTGCATTTACATACTTGAGGACAGTCAGGTCGTTCTTGCGCTTGATCTGAGGGTGAGCCGTGCATGACCTACGTACCTGAATGCTGCAATAGTAAAATACGGCAAGGCACAAAAGCTGTGATGTGACGTAGACGAGCTGTGCGTATCGCACATACTCTGGGTTTTCGTCGAATGGAATGCGCTTGGCCACCTGCATGGCGCCGAACATAACAGCCATGTTTGTCACCGCAGCGTTCATGATGCAACAATGCTGAGGTTTCGTGCGAAAGAGAAAGAAAGGCCTAAGGCGTGGACCCTGGCTGAGTAAGACACGTGGCATAGCTGCGGCCCTCTGGGTTGGCGGAAGCAGCAGCTTGGGACCCCACCCGCTTTGGCCACCCAACATCATCGGAGTTGACTGGTCGTCCTCCCATGGTGAACCAGGTGCACCAATTATCCTACAGCCCGCTGACGGCGCATGCGTTTAATGCAGACCGTAGTAAGGTGGCTGTCTCACCCAACTCAAATGAGATTTGCATCTTTGCATCCACGCCACAAGGCTGGGTGCTCGAGCATTCGCTCACGGGCCATGACAAGGTTGTGACGGGCCTGGACTGGGCACCGAACACAAATCGTATCGTGAGCTGCTCACAGGACCGAAATGCGTACGTGTGGACATTATCTGGCGCGACATGGAAGCCGACCCTGGTGCTGCTTCGACTGCACCGCGGTGCGACATCGGTTCGCTGGAGTCCCCGTGAAGACAAGTTTGCCGTTGCAAGTAGTGCTCGCATCATCTCCGTGTGCTCCTTTGAGGAAGACAATGACTGGTGGGTAGCCAAGCACATCAAGCGTCCCTTGCGGTCCACCGTCACATCGATCGACTGGCATCCTAACAATGTACTACTGGCCGCAGGCTGTGCCGATTTCCACGCCCGCGTGTTCAGTGCCTACATCAAGGGTGTAGACGCAAAGCCGCCTCCTAGCGTATGGGGTGAGCGCCTGCCGTTTGGCACAGTTTGCGGTGAGTTTCGGACGCCTTCGGCAGGATGGGTTCATGGCGTAGCATTTAGCCCTAGCGGTGATGCCCTTGCCTTCGTCGGCCATGATGCCTCACTTACCATCGCGTACCCAACTGCGCAACAAGACTCGCCTCCTACGATGCATGTGATCTGCCTGCCGAGTTTGCCGTACGTGTCAGTGCTGTTTATCAGTGAAGGTGCCCTCGTAGCGGCTGGCCACGATTGCCAGCCGATGGTCTTTGAGGGCTCGGCAGAAAATGGCTGGCGGATTGCCCGCAGTCTCGACACGGTCGGTACAGCGGCATCCAAGCCAAAGCCGCCGCCTCCGCCGCCCAAAAAGCCCGGTCTGGGTGGCGCCCCAGCGCCCAGCAGTGCTGGCGTGGGTCGACTCAACAACGAGGCATTTGCGCGTTTCAGAGAGGCCGACACGCGTGGCACATCAGCGATGCCGTCGGCACAGTCAACAGAGTCACCGCACTCCTTTGGTGCCGTCGCTGGAGCGAGTATCGCCGATGATGGTGAGTTGCACACCACGCATCAAAATACCATCACGGATATTCGCATATACAGTGGTCAGCGTGGCCAAGTGGAAACCATCAGCACAAGCGGCGTGGATGGCCGACTATGTACCTTTGAAACTAGCAAGGGTAGCACGGCTATTGCGCCTATCTTGCGTGGCATTGCCAGCATGCGAATATAGTCTATTGTCTAGCTACCAAGCTTACGACTCTTGACAACATGTGTCGAAATACCCGACGCTTCACCGCCGTAGCCGCCCTGTAGAGCGCTTTGGCCACCTTTGTAGACGGCTCGAGTACTTGAGAGCCGTTTCTTGGCACGGTCGTAGCGCATACGGCGCTTGACACGCGGGTTGCGTATGCTCTTGGGTCGATTCGCAGTCAGACCCTTGTTCTTATCAATAGCATAATCAATGGCGCGGTGATCACCTGGTGCCAACATCTCGTCATCATACACACGACTTGCCAGGCGCTGCTGGTCATGCTCTTCCTTTTGAGCCGCCTTGCGCGCGCGCTTGCGAGATGATACGAGGTCGTAGTATTCAGCGCCATCTTTGTCGTCGGCCTCATCATCGACCCAATCCTGATCACCCCATGCAGCTTCGTCATCAGCGACAGAGTCTTGTGACTTGGAAAGACGATTCGACTTGGCTGCTGCCACAGCATCGCGGATTTGGCGCTTATCACGGTACGGGATATCGGCATCACCTTCGAGGTGAGCCGCCTTTTTATTAGCCTGCTTTGTATCCAATGCGGATGCTTGGAATTGGACGGCTCGTTGGCGCTGGGCTTTGTCTTGCCGTTCCACACTGTGCATAAGTGTTGGCTCGCCATAGGCATCATCATACTCAGGAAGAGGGGCCGAAGAATGCGTCATTGGGCGGGGCTCAGTATCGCTGGCCTTGACCCTGGCAACGTCGGCCAGTACGTGTGGTGCAGGCTCTTCCACGTTTCGCTGTGACTTGCTCTTCTTTTTTCTCCTAGGGGCCTCTTTCGATGATGGCTCATCCCTAGCATCGGCCAATAATTCCTGTAATTCATTGGGTTCTAAGTCACCCAACTCTTCATACTCAGCATCCTCCATTGTAGGCGCGCCCATCACACGATCGACGCCTTCATTGACAGTTTCATCACGAGGCTCGAAGAGACCAAGGTTTTTCATCTCTAACATAGCATGCTTGAACTGAGTGAGACGAGCCATGACAGGATGTGTGAGAAGGGACTCGGGTTGGGCCAGCATACGTGGCGACGAGGCAAGTTGGAAGAAGAACGATAGAAGCATGGTGTAGTTGGACAGCGACTGGATATAGAGATGAGCAATTTCAGCGAGCTGCGTCTCGCCCTCTTCAGTAATCGCTTCCACAGTGGCGCTCTCCTCCTTGAGCTGATGCAAGGAATCGCGAAACTCTTCAATAAGAGCCAGGACAATGGGTGAGCGGTGCTCGAGCAAAGAAACAAGCTCATCGTTGGATTTGGACGCTAGCTCATCAGCTTCACCGGCTTCTGCTGAATCCAATTCACGTCGCCGTTTGACACGCGCAGCTTCACTCTGTTCGTCCGCGGCAATCTGTGCTTCTTCCGCATGGATAGCATCTAGACCAAAGTCATCATCTCTCATTTCTGCGCGACTCTGACGCTGAAGTCGAATAGCTTCGTTCGTTTCCAGCTCATGAGCCTTGTCTTCATCCATATCCGAGTCTGAGTCAAAGCCCTCCAAGGTATTGCCGCTGTAGTAGGAGTACTTGTTCCGACCCCAACCAAGACCTCCATCTTGGTCCTCATCTTCTGAAGCTTCCTCTTGCTCATGATGTGCTTCGTCTCGTGCAGCGCGTCGTAAAAGAGAGTCTTCGTCCAAGGACGCTGGTAGAATCATGTTTTGGTATCGGTCGAAATCGCCATCATCCTCTTGGCCATCCTCGTCTTTCTCACTCTCCCTTTCTTCTTCCTCGTCTTCTCCATCGGATTCATCCATGTCTGGCTCAAAACCAAGCACCTCCTGATGATCACCTGCAAAGTCGTATTCACCATCGTCTTGGTCTTCCTCCTCATCCAACAGAATCTTATCGCGAGACGCATGAAAAGCATCGACATCATCCTGCAAAACATTTTCGGGCATTTGCATCGCATCTTTGCTACTAGGACCACGCGAGCCGCTGGCGCGACGACCGCGCCCCTTGCCCATCGTGCCACGAGAAAAAAATATCGCTGCTGCAGTGCTCGACACGAAATGCGCTTTTGCCACGTGAGACGCCAAAATTTTTTTGACTGAGGGCCCACCTAAATATATGTGCATGGCCTGGTAGATTCATCCTCTTTCCCTGTCATCATGTGGGAGAATGAAGAGGCGGCGCTAATCGAAGCCTCGCGTAAAGCATATCAAGAGAAATCGAATCTAGATGATCCGACTCATAACATAAAGGAAAGTTTCACTGATGGGACGGAAATGATAAGACTAGATGATGATGAAACTATCATGGTACCTCGTACCGCAAAGGAGGATAGTGTGAATGCATCTCAGCTGGACAAAAACAAGCCAAAGAAGCACAGAAATCGTCTTTCCGTTCTTCCAGATACCCATGAAGACTCGCTCTCAGCTCTTGAAGTGACGGGTGGTACACCTGTCGCGAAAAAGCCATCAAAGCGTGAATTGGATGAATATCGCCGCCGAAGTGCCGGATCAGAATGGTTTGGAATGCCTGCGTTCCCAGGATCTTCATCAAAAAATGTTTCTAAGGATTCACGCATTGAAGGGGGCAAGTCAAGCTATACAGGCGGTGATGCACGAGCTGCCACAGGAAAAGAGATGCGACAACAGCTAACTGCCATTCGATTGCGTAATGCTTTAGACCCTAAACGTTTCTATCGTGGAAGCGGTGGAACAGGATCTGAGCGCTCTGTCCCAAAATATGCACAGCTTGGCAAAGTAGTGGGGGGTGGCTTGGAACCTACTTCTGTGCTCACCAAGACACAGCGTGCAAATTCAGTTGTGGGCGAGCTCATGAGGGACTCAGGCGCAGTGTCATACTCGAAGCGCAAATTTGGAGAGGTACGTTTTTATGGCTACTCACACATCTCCAATAGCTACAGGAAAAGCGTATGGCTCACTCAAACCATAGCCGTGGAAAGCCGCATCGTGGCAAGCGGCGCCGTTCCTAGCGGTATGCCCTCCACTCGATATTTCGTATGGACTTATGGCCACGTGAAGGACTCGGTTATGTCCTGGGTAAATGCGAAAATAAAAAGCCGACAACACTGGTATGTGACCTTATAGGCAGCCAGTGGTCATCCCGATTTGGTGGTTGGCTATTTTTCCGGTCGGTGGCGTTTGTTTTCACGCAGACTGACTCGCAGAGGGACCCAGTGACTACCCGCCCCTGCGTGGCATATTGGACATACAGTCGTCCTAGCGGGCTTAGGGACTTTGCTTCCGGGTTTCCCTACCCGACTATACTACATTCTACGGTGCTCATCGTATAGTGCTTCAGTCCTTCATTGGTCTGAAGTACCGTTGAGTGTCCGCTTCTATCGATAATGACTGCACAAGTCTCGACGGTAACCGCCACCACCCCTCGTGGGTCGGGCATCGGACACGCTTCCTCTTCCCCTTTCACTTCCGTACATATGACGAGCAGTCGTATGCGGAACAAGAAGCTCTCATACAAGCAAAAGAGTACGTATACCTAGCTCAGTGGGTGGCTATCGTATCTCAGCATACTGGGATATTGGGATTTAATTTTTACGGTATTGAAAAATTAAATCCCAGTCACTCTAGCCTCGAAGACGCTTACTAACGTTCCAGTTGCTGTTCATCGAGGTGCATTCCAGAATGACGCTGCCAACGCCTTTGTGAGCGCTGTCGCGCCAGAATTTGAATCTAGCGACAATCAGCAAGATTCAAACTTTGGTGTAGACTCACATGAAATCACTGAATATCATTTGCAGGCTGCGCTTTCTTCCACTCAGGTGGATAACGTTGGTAATGCGTCGACGAAAAAATATCACATCCCCACCCCGCAAAGTGTGGAAGTCTTGTCACAAGCACAATATCATGAGCAATATCCGACGAATGTGTATTTTGACCCTGTCACATATGTCCGATTCTCGGACACAGTGGAAGCTTGTAACCGCGGTTCCCCCTACTGCATGGATGAGGACGACAAAGGATGGTTGGACAAGCATAACGAAAAGGCTCAGTCTAATTTGGAAAAAGCGCTGAAAGATTCAAAAGTGGAACCCACTGAGTCAGAGGCGGCTCGTATTGAGGCTCTCATGCGCAAGGATGCATCAAAATATTGCTCTATTTCAGAGGATGAATTCGAGACAATAATGTATGTGTTTGAACGTACGACATGTGAGCGCCATCCCTTGTTGGAACTTGATATGTCTAAACTCCCACCTCTCTCTGAGCTTCTGCCCCAATTTGAACCCAACTCTTCGTGCTCTGCGCTGGCTCTCCCAGAACTCCCAGCTCTCCCCAATGATCTTTCTTCGAGTGTTCCCACTCCAGCAGGGAAAAACAATAACAGCAAAAACACTCCTAAACAAGGCTCAGGGGAACCAGCCTGGTCAGCAAAAAATCCATTTCGATATCTGCATTTACTCAAGCCCGGCGCTCATGCAGTGTACTCGTGGTGGAAACTTCGCCGCCAAGCTCGTGAGGGAAGGCCGATTGTGCCGTCACTTAACTTTGATGAGAGCAACGAGAATGACCCTTATGTGTGCTTTCGTCGCCGCGAAGTCAAAAGTGCACGTAAAACGCGTAAGACAGATACCCTGCAGCTTGAAAAACTTGTTCGACTTGAAGTCGAAATGCGTCAAGCTGCGTCTTTGTTTTTCATGATTGCTCAGCGGGAACGTTTGAAGGAACTTAGCGTTAAACAGGCTAAGGGATGCTGGACAAAAGCGCAAGAACTCTTGGCACTAAAGCGCAGTTGGGATATCACTGGTCCAAGTAAAGGTAAAGAAGATGAGAGTCTCTTGTTTGGAATTCAGCCTGACCCTCTCGAACCTGTACCCTCTACAACAGCCACTCAACATACTCAATTGCTGAAGAAAAAGCGTAAGGTTGATGAGGCGGCCTCCTCTACATCATCAACAGTGCTCAAGTTACGACGCCCTAAAGCGGAACCAGAATATGCTCAGTCGACTACCAAAGCTGGAATGGAACATGTAAACACTTCGACTGGTGTATCTTCTATTATGGACCGCATGATTGCTGTACAGCAGTACATCGACAATGAATGTACAATGAGGCAGCAGGCAGATGCAGGTATGGAAGACCTCACAGACTCCGCTTTCCAGCCATCAGTTGCGCCACCACCGATACGTGCGTTCCGACCAATTCAGTCTGACAACAATGATACCCATTTTTGGTCCAATCATCCATTTGCGCGGCCCGGACGACAGTCTTGCTTCCGCCGACGCGTCGGCCGTGGAGGACGAGTGTTTCTGGATCGTCGCCCCATTGCAGTTAGCCCTGCGCCTGCTAACATTGGCGCCTGGCCTCGACAACGCCAAAACGGATTCCCACTTGCTACCTTCGGTTTTGACCGTTCCTCTGACTCGATGAAACGCATGGATGGATTCAACAGAATTCATGCTGGATTTGATGCCTTCCGTTCATATGCACCCGTGGTTCAGTCTTCGCGGGTGGCGCCAATGCTCCTGCCTACACCTGATCTATCTTGGGACCCTTTGAATTCAAAGGATCCGCGAGAACCGTTGACCCATGATCCAGACTTGAACTTTAGGCGTTTGAATAAAGCTGGTGTCTACCACGTTGAGCCACAAAATACTGATTTGGCTAGTACAGTATCAGACTCGACGGTTGGAACACAGAGTTCGGATGAGATGGGTGATGGTCAAAGCACTCAGGCCACAGATATTGACCAGGAAGACTCAAAGCCTATGGATGAAGACAAATCACCTGAGCTTCAATCACAAAGTACTCTTGCAACTAGGGAAGAAGTGGTCGAATCGGTGGAAGAGCAGATGGAACGTGCTCAGAAACTCGCTGAACGTTGGCGATATGATGAAGATGGCGGGCGATATGCGGGTCTTGGTTTGCTGGGTCTCGGAGGAATGGAAGGCGATGAAGAAGCAGTGTTAGACGACTTTGATCAGCGTTTTATTCGCTTCCGCATGTCCCTACTCGACGAAGCCAACTTGTTGAAGTTGTCAACCGACTGGACGCATATGCGTCAGGCATTGATTGCCGCATCTTCAAATTTGTACACGAGGCCTTCATTTTCTGTGGCTGATGCTCAAAAGAATGCTGCTGGTGGCTCTGCTAGTGTCACTGTTGCTAATGAAACTTCTAACACAAGACCTGTCGTGTCTTCAACTACAAAAGATGGGTCGAACAACACGAAACCTAGCAATGAAAAGTAACAACTTAGAGTTGTGTTACACACAGTTCTTACTTGCCGTGTTCAATATAACAGCGAAACAGTATCCAGCCTTCGGGATATTTAAAAATCAACGATGATTGTATCTTATGAATAGTGTACCATTAGCAAATTCTCAATAACTGCATCAAACCAAATATATCGAAGGAGCAACGAAGGCGCCAAATGCCTCAGCCCGATTTATAATGGGGATGATCATGTACTGATTCGTTACACAGCAACGCGCGACTGCCATTGTGAAAAATGCTTCGCTAAGTGATTCATTTTAGTTGGGCTATAAACCACCTCTCTCTATGAATATATTATGGCATAGACGAATACGAGGTGCAGTGCGACGGTCGTTAAAAGCCCGGCGGGCGCAGACCCTCAGGCTGACCAGAGACACCAGGGGGCGAGAGCGGGTTTGTTGGGACACCGGCACCTTGTTGCTGAGCAGCAATTTCTTTTTCTTGTACAGCAAAGCGACTCTCATCCTCAACAGCCAGAGCAAATGGAAGACCTACTACCAAAGCAGACGTCACACCAATCCAAATGAGCTTGCCGGCAATCCAGCCGCCAAAGAAGCCATATGCCGACGTCACCTGCCACATTTTTGACAACTTAGCACGCGTAGTGGGGGATATTATGTCCCTCAATGCAGAAATACGATCCCAGAGACTTTCATTGGCAAGAACTACGCCACGTTCATCCACGTCTTCGTCATCTGAGAGATCATCATCCTGCTTGTGTTAGTCATTAAAAAGGCAGTATAATACACATACGTCGTCGGTATCTGCATCGATAGCCTCCCACTCATCCTCGTCATCTTTCTCGGTAGCAAGACCTTGTTGCCTGAGTTTTTCGGTTTCGTCTTGAACTTCTTCAATCCGCACCATGATCAGTTATATTGGTGATGGATAGCTGACGACTGCGATTCGGAAGAGACCGAGTGCCAAAGGTCACGTGAGATATGGGACACCGCTGGTACATGGTGGCCTCGAACGCAGCAGGCTTTGGACAAGCAATTTTTTGTGGCAGGTCAGACCGTGCAGAACTGCGCATCAGAAACCAGTAATTATGAGCTGTGATACTAGTATTGATGATGATGCTTTGTTATCTGGATTGCCTAGCTGGAATGAAAAAGTGAAGTATACGAACAGAAGTGCAACGCCTGACCAGCCCGAGTCTGGTTTACCAGATATGACAATTGAAAGCGCAACACGACAGAGAGCGATACCCAGTATAACAAAAATAACGGCAGAGGATGATAAACGTATGGCTCTTCGAATGGCTGCATTAAAAACTTTAAAGACGCGTTCTAAGAAAAAGCTCGCTAGAGAAGCACCTGAAGCAAATGCAGGAGACGATGCGAGGCCTAGGAATGATGCAGAATCTACCCATTCTTCAACATCATTAAAATATGATGATAGCGATGCTACTAACAAAATAAAAGCTGATGAAAAAACAGCAATGAACATAAACGTGGAAACTTTAAAACAACCCGCGCAACCCGTGATACAAAAGACATTCGACTACACGGACATTGATGCACCAAGTGCACAATCAAGAGGAGGCCTGGACTACATTCCTTTCGAAAATGAAGAGACTTCAAATGAGACACAAAGCTCGAGAAAGCGTATCTCATATGCGGATGAATTCAGCGCACATCCTGTGGCTCCATCCGGGGATGATGGGGGCCCAGCTTGGCTCAATAGGGTGTATGATGCTTCGTCCAAGTCAGCATTGAATCCATTCAAAGGTAAATCCCAACATTTTTATATGGAAAAGTCGGGCTCACAAATTTCTTCACAAATACGAGAGCAGAGTCCGGCAGGACGCTTTATTGAAGAACCTTGGCGACCAATAATCATTGAATGGTCTGATGATGACGACGAGAATTTTAATGAAGACGAAAGTGATAATGGAAAAAAGAAAATGGAAAGCAACATACCATATGCCGGTGAATCAGAAGCTTTGAAGGCTTTCGCAACATCTGAGTTGTCTTTGCCACGAACGCCGCATTCACCTCGCACTGAAATCAGAAACAAGTCGTCAACATTGTCACTGAAAGAGCATGAAATTCAGAACATGATGGCAAAGATTAAAGAATTAGAAAGCAGGAAATGCCATGTTGGGTGTGATGATGATCATACAGCCGCGGATAATGATTTCCAAAGCACTTTGGGGAAACGGAGCACAAATGACTTTGAAGGTTCTATCACAGATCAAACTCAAGAGCATATGGAAATGCAGGAATCAAGAAAGGTAAGTCATTCTCTTGTGATTGAATATAACATATTTAAGCGTGCTCGAATTGAGTCTGCTTCGACCGCTATGACATGGATTAAAACATGTATTACTAACGTATGTGTCTTTCTGGTTGATTTTGCCATCGAAGCGTCAGTTTAAGAATATGCTAACAGTGATTTTCTTTAAAATTAACACACCTACTAGTTTGGTTTATGGGTAGCTGGATGCTTAAGCTTGTCGAGTGTGCCGCCAAATGAAGACGTTGGGGACACTCGAAACGAAACAAACAACTAGATGCCAATAATGTCAGATAAATTCCTTCACGATAAGACTCGGTTTCCCCCCGCAGGTGGACAGCTGCGCGCATAGCGGCAAAATCCGAATAAGAAAAAAAATTTGAATGCCCACTGGCTGGATCGAACAACCGACCTCGTCATATCCCTATTGGGAATCCACGGAACGCGGGAGGTACTAGTGACGCGCTCTACCACTGAGCTAAGCGGGCGAAGCCACGCTTTGTCGGATCATTGATGGTTCATAATTCAAACACCTCTGATTCATGGCGCAAAAAAGCTTTGCCCACTGGCTGGATCGAACAACCGACCTCGTCATATCCCTATTGGGAATCCAC
>ERZ1030949.13-NODE-13-length-146795-cov-17.508246_pt1 | contig 146795 bp, 89 predicted proteins | sample MGYA00517297_ERZ1030949 | MGnify/ENA primary metagenome ERZ1030949 (study PRJEB33718, sample SAMN03159698) | human skin metagenome | collected 2014-05-20 | study: EMG produced TPA metagenomics assembly of the PRJNA266117 data set (Human skin bacterial metagenome...
CACAAGGAGTATCGTCGGCAGCGTCAGATGTGTATAAGAGACAGGTATATAATGAAAGAAATATGTATGATACATTAGAGACCGCGCGTATGCTCGCGATTTGCGGTGGATGCGTGCTGGACAATCGCTTGCATGGTAGAGTCGAAAGGGGGTAATGGCATGGGCGAAGACCGATTTCCACTGCTGTTATTGGCGCTCCCGCTAGCATTGTTTATAACATTGAAGAACCCAGGTAGCGCCTCTGGACGCGACATGATTAAGCGACGCAGCCAGTCATTTTCTGAGCGGAGACGCTCATTCTCTTGCTTCAGTTCATTTACCTGTTTCTCCAGCTCACGCGCAGACATTTCCAGGGCAGCTTCGCGCTGTTTCTTTTTAATACGAAAACGAGCACTGGCCAGAGTGTTTCGGCGGCGCTTGTCTTCTTCTAAAGCAAGTCGATTTGTCTCTGCGTCTGCCTGCGAGTTGCCTGTATTCGCGAGCTTCACACGATCCGACGCTTGCGCTGTTGAAGCACTAGCTTTTGGACCAGTCACAGACACATCTGTGTCTTGTTTCACCATGGGTGAAGGCTGCTGTTGTGATTCCGCTGATGACGGTAACTCAGGCTTCGCGCGCTTGGACTCCGCTGAGTGGGGGGGCAGCGACCGCATAGGGGGAAGCGGGTGCTGATTGGCGGAGGTCGACGAGCTTGGCTCGTTCGAGGACGATTCCGGCGGCAAATTAGGTGTTGAAGATGTTTTGCCCATCTGCTGCAGAAGATGGGATTGCCATAGGGTAGACAGAGCATCAGGGCTCTTGCTCATCAGATGCTGTAGCGCTAACGTCGACGTGAGATCCCAGTCTGATTGGGCAGCGCCTGGCGCCGGCTGCTGCTGTGGCTGCGAGGACAATGTCGATGCAGAAGAAGATGGGCACGGTGTCTCTCCTGACATTTTTTGGTTCGCCCACGGTGCAACAGCGGGGAGATACGAAGGAGCCTGACTCAAGGAGTCGTGTGACGGAGCAAAATACGTCGAATGGAAGGGTTCTGGTGGAGCTTCGAGGTTATGTGATGGAATGCGATCTCGGCGAGAATCAAGAGGCGGCTGTGAGGGTGTGGGTGATGGATCTCGATCTAGGGCACGGAGTTTATCTCGCGCGGCATTAGAGTGTGCACTAGAAGCAGCCATTCGTCGCTGCCGCTCAATGTCCTCATCACGTTGTCGATCATCGTCTCCTTTTTCCAAATGATCACCGTCCTTTTCATCATCAGCGAGAAGAGCATGCCCCATAGGTCCGTCGAAGCTAAAGTTGGTGTTCATCCACATAGATAGCTGATTTGAGAACATGTCCAAGCTCTCACCTGCTGACTGATGGTGATTTTGCTGCACAGGCTCAGTTTGCTGATTCGATGTTGCATTCGGTGTTGTAGCAGGCAGTGGTATCGCATCTAAGCCTGGGAGGAGCGTTTGATGATCGCTCCTGCTTGACTGAGCAGGTACGTGTCCTTGCTGTTGGTGGAGATCAAACGTGTCGTGTATATCATGCAAACCAAGCAGGAACGCAATAGAGCTTTCCTGCTCGTTGGCCATGTTCATAAGGTGCGTGCTACGTCAATGACCTAATAAGCTCGCTCTGTCCGGGGGGAAAGAGAGCGCACGACAGTCACCCGTTGCACCGCCGGTGAATCAAAACCCACCGAGACCAATGACGAAATCGGTAGTGGGCACGCCATTTTAGCCACTTGCAGCTCTGCATAGCCCGGCCGAGATGGACGCCGTTTGTCTTTGCCACGTGCTCAGCATGTCAGTGGCAAATATGAAATGGCCTAATAGCTAGCCTGATTATTATGTATTTGTGTTCTAGTAGGTACAGATTCACATTATAGTTGCACCTTGTGGAATACTCCACGCGGCGGTCGCCAGCGGACACTGAGCGAGTCGTGTCGGTTTGCCCGGGACGCCTGGACGTCGAACGTGTGTGCGTGCGACGGCTTCCTCTGCCATGTCGTTCAAAAAGGATGAAGAAGTATCATTCCGACATGACAAAACTGCGGTGATTCAAGAGGCGCGCATGTTTAATCAGTCCAACATCAGCCCACGGCGTTGTCGTATACTGCTCACCAAGATCCTGTACCTGCTGTATACGGGTGAACGGTTCTCGCAGCAGGAAGCCACTGATTTATTCTTTGGTGCGACAAAGCTGTTCCAAAACAAAGATACAGGTCTGCGCCAAATGGTGTACCTTGCCATCAAGGAACTGGCGCCATATGCGCAGGACGTCATTATGGCTATGGCTTCGATTATGAAGGACATGCAGCCCAACACTGAGGTCGTGTACCGTCCAAATGCAATCCGGGCGCTGATGCGTGTTATTGACCCAAGCATGGTGCAGGGTCTTGAGCGCTACCTCAAGTCTGCGATTGTGGATCGCCATCCCAGCGTGTCTTGTGCGGCATTGGTCTCGTCGTACCATCTATACTTCGAATCGCGCGATACCGTGAAGCGCTGGGGCAACGAAATGCAGGAGGCTATTAATATGCGACCCAGTATTACGCAAAGCAGCCCAACCTTTGGCGGCTTTGGCGGCTTGCGTCCAGGGCTCACTCTCCGTTTCGGGGGTGACCGCCAAAGTAGCCCCGTGGAACAGGTCAATATCCCGAGCATGAGCTATATGATGCAGTACCATGCGCTGGGTCTCTTGTACCTGACACGTCAAGGCGACCGCATCGCTGTGACTAAAATGGTGCAGCAACTGGGTCAGCCCCGCCAGGGTGTGGTGATCCGCAACCCATATGCACTCTGTATGCTGGTGCGGTATGCAGCCAAGATTGCCGAGGAAGACCCGAATATGCGTGCACCACTCACACAAATGCTCGAGGGCTGGCTGCGTCACAAGAGCGATATGGTCAACTACGAGGCTGCGCGTGCGCTGTGCACTATGAGTGGTGTGAGCGTGGAGCAGCAAACTCGCGCTATTTCTGTGTTGCAAATGTTCCTATCCTCGCCACGCACGGTGCTCAAGTTTGCAGCTGTGCGAACGCTCGCTGAACTGGCGCAAGTGCGGCCTGCGGCGATTCAGTCGTGCAATGTCGACATGGAGAGCCTCATTACCGATTCAAACCGCAGTGTCGCTACGTATGCGATCGCAACACTGCTGAAAACAGGCAACGAGTCTAGTGTTGATCGCCTTATCAAGCAGATCAGTGGATTTATGTCGGACATTAGCGACGAGTTCAAAGTCATTGTCGTCGATGCGATCCGCAGCTTGTCGTTCAAGTTCCCGTCAAAGCAGTCGGCGATGCTGACGTTCCTCGCTGGTGTGCTTCGCGATGAAGGTGGCTACGAATTCAAGCGTGCAGTGGTTGAGGCCATCTTTGCGATGGCGCGGTACGTGAAAGGCTGTAAGGAGGCAGCCCTCAGCCACCTGTGCGAATTTATTGAAGACTGTGAATTCACTAAACTCAATGTGCGAATCTTGCACTTGCTCGGCTCAGAGGGTCCCCACATGCCTGAGCCACACAAGTACATTCGCTTTATCTACAACCGCGTGATCCTGGAAAATGCCATTGTGCGTGCTGCTGCAGTGAACAACCTGGCCAAGTTTGGCATACACAATAAGCACTTGACCGACCGCATCCGTGTGCTGCTGCAGCGCTGCCTCGAGGATGTTGATGATGAGGTACGTGACCGCGCGACCTTCGCGCTACATCTTCTCGATACGTCTGCGTCACCTGCGCCCTCTGCTATGGCGGCTGTGCCGCTGAACGAAGCCCCACCGAACCTAGAGGTACTGGAGCAGAGCTTGCAAGCGTATGTCGACTCGATGGCCACGTCGAAACCCTTCGACTACGACAGCGTACCACGCGCGTCAGAGGATGCGGCGACCGAGCCACCACCTAGCGACTCGCTGCTGACACTTCATGGCACGTCATCGTCTATCGGCGTCACGGAGGCGACTGCCAGTGCTGCGACAACTGCCGATATCGAAGGCACGCCTCTGGTTGATACATATGCTGACCATGCCTCGTTGCTCGGCAACATTTCTGAGTTTGCATCGTACGGCAAACTGCTCACAACGTCGCCCATCAGCGCGCCTGTGCAGCTGACAGAGGCCGAGACCGAGTACATTGTGACGGCATTTAAGCACGTTTTTGCTGAGCACATCGTACTCCAGTACAATGTCACAAATACGATGGCCGAAACTGTGCTTGAAGATGTCGTGGTGGTGGTTGGTGGCCTAATGGAGGCTGGCCTCGACGAGGAGTTCATTCTGCCCATCCCTCAACTCTCGGCTGCCGCTCCCAGTGGCACGGTTTACGTGTCACTGCGCCGTGATGCCAACCTACCCTTCCCTGTGGCCACGCTTAGCAACACTCTGCGCTTCACCTCCAAGGAGGTCGACCCCTCCAGTGGCGAACCGGAACCAGAAGGATACCAGGACGAGTACCAGACTGAAGAGCTGGACTTGGGTGTATCTGACTATATCCAGCCGACCGACCTCGACTTTGCTGCCACATGGGACCAGCTGCCTGCCTCGGCCAGCGAGACATTCGCTCTTACGGCCCTCGACAGCCTCGATGCTGCATGCTCTACGCTCGTTGAAATCCTGGGCATGCAGGCACTCGGCGGCACAGACGTACCCGCCAATCCAAGCGTGCATACCATGATCCTGGCAGGTCACCTCGCGAACACAACCGGTATCGACACGGTGCTGGCGCGCGTGCGCATGATGCACCAGCCCGAAGAAGGTATCACGATGGAATTGTCGGTTCGTGCGCCGAGCGACGAGGCATGCCTGTTTATCTTATCCGCCATTGCATAGCGACATAGCTGAAACTGACGAGTCTGACACACACACAAGCACACAAACACACACACACAATCATGAGAAGAGAAGCTGGATATTCCATCGTATTCCCAGTATATTTTTATGTCATGCCTACGCCGGCATAGAACAAGATGAATGGCCGATGCATACAGAATTGGATGGACAAGATTAGCGCAGGCGACTAGACATGTTAGTGTAGGCGTTACATACCGAGCCTCGCGCTCCGACTCGAGCAGAGCAAGGATATCGTTCTCACGCACAGGGCCCTTGACGTTACGGATGATGCTGCGCGTAGAGTCGTCCATAAACTCGACACGGACCTGGATCACACCACCGCGCGAACCGGTGCGGCCAAGAACCTTAGTAACCTGATCGTTAGTCTATGTCCACACGTTGACGCTGTTTACGTACGCGCGCAAGCTTGACAGGGACCTTCTGGGGGGCGGCGTCCATATTGACAATGTACGTTCGGTAGGAAACCGAGTAGGATGAGCGACGTGCTAGGCTTTTTCGTGCAATGACTGCCACGTGCACCAGGAAGGCTCATGTTCAATATAGTTTTGAAGTACGGCACGTGACCCATATACCTCCACATATATCCAGGTCCTACGCGGGCGGTCCCCTCGTGGCCGGCGCCCTGGCCACGCACCCCGCGTGCATGTGACGAGGTGTGTCAGCAACATCTGGCGCCGCGCTCTCCATTCGACACCGCCGCACGGCCTCATGTGCTCGCCGGGAGACGAAGCGGTCCACGCGCGGCATGCGCAAGCCGTGCGTTTCATTACATCCCTTCGATCAGAGGCGAAGGATCCACACATTCCATTAACGCAGGAACATATTCAATTTTTGCACTCCAAAGGCCTGAGTGATGCCGACATCGATCGTGCACGCAAAGATGCCGAACGTCCCGAGTATGCGAACATGTCCCATGCGTTTAACGAGGATCGGGCACGTGTCACCGACTCTAGTGATACAAAGGCCTTCGAAAAGGCTGAGGATGCATTTCGGGATGAAGGTCGTGCCCCCCAACCGCCTGTCCCATCTTATCCGCGTTCTCCACTTGCCCTCTATTCTATGCCAGAGACTAAGCAGCTGCCACCATCTCAGTATGATACCAATCAAGTGCTAGCTGAATATGCTGCATCCGTTTCGCGACCTCGCTACGATACGCTTGTTTCTTTTTTGCGTACGCTGCATTTCTTGTTGATTATCACAGGCGGCGCGACGGCCTTCCTCGTGGCCGTGTTTCGCCGCTTCCTGATACCGAAGCTCACTTCGATGATTGATGCGCGCGTTGATCTATTGTCCACACAGAAGGAGCAATTCCGGAAGGTGGGCGAGGCGCTTTCTTCTATGCGTGCCGGCTATTTGAGTCGACTCTTGCCCAAGGACTATGAACCTACGTGGACTGAAGTGCAAGTCAACGAGGAAGTCAGCACACCTCCAGACACAGAGGCGCTGTGCGACGTCCCACCAAAGACCACTATACCAGACGGAAGAGCGGATGCTCCGGATACCACGAGCCCTATTGAGGAGCAAGAACTAGCACCTGCGCCTCAACCACGGCGTGTATTAGCACCCATCGACATAACGCAGTCTGTGCGCGTCTCGCTCGACCAACTTGCGCAATCGCTGCGTCATGCGGGTGTGGTAACTTCTGGATCTGTGACTGAGTCGGACGATGAGGGCCTTCTAGATCTATGGTCGTCACCACGCTCGCCACCGGGCGGAAAGGCTGCCTCGACTCCAGCAGACCCAATCGCGATGGCGCCCTCTGCCAGCATGGCATCTTTCCGCCACACCTTTGAAAGCGTCCGAAATGAACTTCGTGCCTCGGTGCTCTCTGACGAAAACTCGATGAACATGATCGGCAGCCGTTTCAGTGCCTTTACTCAGCCTTCCGCGCGGCCCACGTCGGGTCCTGCGGTGGAAATGCTGCAGATGAAGGCGGAGATTCGCAGTCTCAAGGGTCTCTTACTGAGCCGCCGCAACTTCCCGTCATTCATGCGTACGGCGCGCGCATCAGCGCGCGTAGACAACGGATCATCGTAGACGACCCCTGTACATAGGATCCCACGGCCTTACACGGAGCAGCTGCCGTGCGTGGGAGAGGGTCTGATATGCTGACTAACCGATGACACAAAGGAAGCCTACGAGGCACCCAGTTTCGTTGCCCGGCACATGGTGTAGCGGGTGCCTCGTGTGGTGCTGCATGGTTGGGCGGTAAGGCACTGCGGAGGAAATTCTGAGCTGCGCCCCCGCGGACCGCCAGCCAACAGCCGTACGGCCGCGGTGTGAGGGCTCTTGGAGGCTTGATTTTTTTTTTCTCCCGTCCCTTGGCCTTGTCCCGTGCTATGGACATGCGTTCTGACGCTGCGCCGTTGCCGATGCATGCGGACACCGTGCGTACTGCTCCGGACGACACCAGTGTGGTAACAGACGACGCGTCGTCGCCCGTGCCAACATACCCAAACGAATCGGTATGTATGGCCCCTATCCTGACACCACAGTCACCACGCATGGCATCGCCGTCCGACGACTGGGCTGATGCCGACTGGGCTCACTCACGTCGACCGGCCATGTCCATTTCCAACATACTCAATGACCACCAGGAGCCAGTCAGTTCCTACCATGAAGACGAGCCCATGATGACATCGTCTCCTGTCGTGCCACCCTCCGATGACCACGAGATGAAGTCAGAAGCGGACGAGACGCGTCCGCTTGCATACCATCCACGTGCCACACCAAAGAGCTCTTCTTCGCGTATGCCGCGTTCCATGAGCACGTCGCGCCGGGCAGAGGAGGGTGCCACGTCGGCTGCGTACGACAGTGATCTGTCCGCCGACGAGAATGTCACAGCCTGGACAGAAGACATCGCAACCTACAAAGCGCAGCGCGAGGCGCACGAAGCTCGGCTTGCAGATGCGTTCGCAGCATGGATGAATGAAACGCAGCATTTTGTCACCAAGCGGCTGTGTCTATCATACGAACGACGCCTCCTACTCGCGCAGAGGCGCGCCCGCGCTCAGCGTGTGCAGAAACACGAGTCTGATGACATTGATATGGAATTGCTCGACACGCTTGCGGAGCGTCCAGGTGGAAAATGGAGCAAAAATGACGCCAAGGGCCGGTATATCGAGACGACCGACGATCTCGATGACCTTGCCGCTGAAGCCCAGGCGGACGACGATACAGGAGAAGCTGCTGGTGAGGCAGTGGCGTCCACCGAGCTGATTCCTGAGCTCATTGACCCCAACACGGGTGAAGTTCGAGGTACGATCCCCCTGGGAGCTCGTCGGGCTGCTCTGCTCGGCGAGGCACACGACCGTGTATGGACCACCATTGCGAAGCGAGATATACCAAAAGTGTACCGCACTGTCGTGGCGAGTGCTACGAACAAAGCCATGTACTGGCGCCGCCTGTCGTCCGTGGTGCAGCGTGAGGCACGGCGTGGTGCTGCACGCAATAACAAGTCCACCAAAGACATCCAACTGCGCGCCCGCAAAGTGATGCGCGAGCTGCTGCTATACTGGAAGCGCAACGAACGAGAAGAGCGCGACTTGCGCAAGAAAGCCGAAAAAGAAGCCCTGGAAAAGGCACGAAAGGAGGAGGAAATGCGCGAGGCCAAGCGCCAAGCTCGCAAGCTCAATTTCCTCATCACGCAGACCGAACTGTACAGCCACTTTGTGGGTAACAAGCTCAAGACGGCTGAGGCAGAGGAGTCGGAAGACACCGCGTCGGCGGCGCCGCCAGGTGGGCCACAGCAGCAGCACGCACAGGCCGCGCCCGTCTCGATGGCATCGCAAGAGGCGGCCGATTTGCAGGCGATTGATTTTGACGATGAAGACGAATCGAATTTGCGTGCGCATGCGGCACGCAATGCCACGGAAGCCGTGCGTGCTGCGCGCGACAAAGCACAGGCCTTTGATGCAGCGATTGCACAGGAACGGCAGCAACAAGGCACAGAAGAAGAGGGTGCGCCGCAGCCCTTCTCGGCGGACGACATGGACTTTTTGAACCCGTCGTCGATGGGCGTCACCGAGGTGCAACAGCCCAAGATGCTTTCATGCACACTGAAGCCATACCAGATCAAGGGTCTGTCCTGGCTGGCGAATCTGTATGAGCAGGGCATCAACGGTATTCTGGCGGACGAGATGGGTCTGGGAAAAACCGTCCAGAGTATTGCGCTTATGGCGTACCTGGCCGAGGTGCACGACATTTGGGGCCCCTTTCTTGTTATTGCACCAGCTTCGACGCTGCACAACTGGCAGCAAGAGATCACCAAGTTTGTGCCAGCGCTCAAGGCGTTGCCGTATTGGGGCAATGTCAAGGATCGCGCGGTGTTGCGCAAGTTTTGGAACCGCAAGCAGATTTCTTACGACCGCCACGCCCCCTTCCACGTGCTTGTAACGTCGTACCAGCTCGTGGTGAGTGACGAAAAGTACTTTCAACGCGTCAAGTGGCAGTACATGGTGCTCGATGAGGCCCAGGCGATCAAGTCGAGTTCGTCGAATCGTTGGAAGACGCTGCTCGGTTTCCACTGCCGCAACCGTCTGCTGCTCACAGGCACACCCGTCCAGAACTCGATGCAGGAGCTTTGGGCGCTCTTGCACTTTATTATGCCCAGTCTCTTTGACTCACATGACGAGTTTAGCGAATGGTTCTCCAAAGACATCGAGAACCATGCGGAAAACAAGGGCACGCTGAACGAGCACCAGCTGCGTCGTCTGCACATGATTCTCAAGCCATTCATGCTGCGCCGCGTGAAAAAGAATGTGCAGAACGAGCTGGGCGAGAAGATCGAGGTCGATCTGTACTGCGACTTGTCCGCGCGCCAGAAACTACTGTATCAGAGCCTGCGCTCGCACGTCAGTGTAGCCGAGCTCGTCGACAAGGCCAATGCCAACGACGAAGGCGGTCTGAAGAGCCTCATGAACCTTGTCATGCAGTTCCGCAAGGTGTGCAACCATCCCGAGCTGTTTGAACGTGCCGACGTTCGTGCGCCGCTGGCCGTTTCGCACTACTCGGCCTCAGCCGCGATGCCCGTACGCGACGAGATCACTACGTGTATGGATGCGGCCCATTCGCTGCTGGACATGCCCATCCCGCGGCTCATGGCACACGATGCGATCCAGCACATCCCAACGCCCCAAAACCGCGTTGGTTTCGATACGCACTATCTTGGGTCACTCATGAACATATGGCGCCGCTCTCATATCCACGACGCGGTCGTGGCCACGGACACGTTTGCCTTCTTGGCCTTCCTTGGCCTATCGGCCAGCGAGGCAGAAGCGGCCTTCCATGCCCCCATGCTCACCCGCCTCGTGACACAGGCCGATGCGCAGCGCCGACTCGCGCGCATGTTGCCGTACATGGATGGCGAGCTTGCTGTGAGTGTGCATCGGCCCTTCGGCCTGGTCCAAACGGCCCTCCCCCATGCACACGAACGTCCTGCCTTAAGTCTCGTACCGCTCAGTGAAGTCGTGGAGCGTGTGATGGACGAGCGGTGCGGACACATCACACGCACTACCATGCCTGCGGCTGTGGCGCCCCCGCCCGTACTGCATGTGAATGACCGCACGTTTTGCGAGCGCCAGGCCCATACACGGAAGGACGTGGCCCTGGAGCACGTACTGTTTGGTCTGCCACCCAAGGCACGCGAAGACGTCGCGCAAGTGCGCCAACTCGAGGCGCGCTTGCCAGGTGTGCCGCCGCGCGGCTACGTCGCGACGTCATCGCCGATGCAGCTGTGGGGCCCACCCATGCAAGTACCGCGTATGGACAAGCTCATTGTTGACTCAAGCAAGCTCGCGCGCCTTGATACCCTGCTGCGTGAGCTGAAGGCCGGAGGACATCGCGTGCTGATCTACTTCCAGATGACGCGCATGATTGATCTCATGGAAGAGTACCTCATTTACCGACAGTACAAGTACCTCCGTCTCGATGGTGCCTCCAAGATCTCAGACCGTCGCGACATGGTGACGGACTGGCAAACACGCCCTGAGCTATTTGTGTTCCTGCTGTCTACACGCGCTGGTGGTCTAGGTATCAACTTGACGGCGGCCGACACGGTCATTTTCTACGACCACGACTGGAACCCATCGAACGACTCCCAGGCCATGGACCGCGCGCACCGTTTGGGACAGACGAAGCAGGTCACTGTGTACCGCCTCATCACCAAGGGCACCATTGATGAGCGCATCGTCAAGCTCGCCAGAAACAAGAAGGAGGTGCAAGACATTGTCGTGGGCAACAAGGCCTACTCCGAGTCAGGCATGGCTCGTCCCCAGGAGATCGTGTCACTGCTCCTTGACGACGACGAGCTCGCCGACTCGATCCTCCGCCGCAAACAGGCCGATGAAGCGCAGCTAGCACAGGGCAAAGCCGAGAACGCCCGCGCCATGCATGCCCGTCGTCGCCAGAACAACCAAGTGGCCTCGTCCACGTCGTCCCACGACCCCAGCATTCACTGGACGCTGGACGACGACGAAGACGACTTTTTCGGCGCCAAGCCACCGCCCAAGGATGAGCCAGAGGACACGCCCCAGCCTCGAAAGCGAGCCAAGCGTGACTCGGTGCCCAAGCGGCGCAAGAAGAGTGATGCATCCTCTCCCCCACCCGCCTAATCATACATAGCCATTACATCATTTCCTGCTGTTTGGGTGGTGGTCCACATGGCTGGATCATCTGTTCGCACAAGCGAAACTTTGTGCGTGCGCGCGACTCGCCGTCGGCCACAGCCATATAGTTCAGGAGAGGGCTATGCGCCACAATCGCAGCGGCCGTGTCGCGGTGTTGGTGCGTCGCCCATTCGCTGCTGTGAGTGACACGCCACGTACTGCTTTGTTATGTCGGGATGAATCGTGCCTGTATATCGTGCATGTACTGCGTGTGAGATTGCGATGACGTACAGTGCTCTAACTGCGGGTTGCCCGAGTACCTGAGGTCCGACTGTCGTCAGCCAAGGTCACGTACCATGTGGTGGATGGGGAAAAAAAGCTCCACTATACAAACGGCCCTATGGCCCATCGGGCGGGGTACGTGGCAAAGTGGCGCTGATACCATGCATGTCCGCGCATCGCACGCGGCAGCATGGCACCCACCTCGAGCATGACAAACAGGACCGGCGGATACGACACGAGTGCATCGGGCGTGTGTGGCACAGCAGCGATACATGTAAGCGCGTATCCACTCCATTCCATCCACTCGCAGACATAGTGGGGATAGCTCATCCATCGAAAGAGACCGCCATGCGGAATCCGATAGATACACGTCCCATGCTGCACGACTTGTTCCGATGAGGACGGAGGCGTCAGGCGCAAAGAACGCAGTAGAGCATCGTGGTACACATTGCCCACGAAACCCAAGACAAAGAAGACGAGACCGATGTAGGCCCACCGCTTTAGGCCGGGCGACGGCGCGGCGCCACCGTCGGCCAGCCAGGTACCCATCAAAAAGCCATTCGCGGCATTAAAAGCCACAGCACTCAAGACCACAGATATGTGCAATGGCGACCGGGGCGCATTGAGAAGCGGCTGTATCAATGCACGGTTCGCATAATGCAGCTGAAACAAGCTCAGCATCAGCCAAGCCCACGCATGCGCCTCGTGGTGAGCCGGCGCAGAAAAAAACGACAAGGTCGTGACAAGCGGCGCCACACATTCCATGACCATCCATCCCGCATTGCCATGCACATTCCAGCGGCTGGGCAATCCAAACTTGCCGAACGGCGCGTCGACCACCGTTCCTAGGAACGGCAGAGCCGCTGCCGTGGCCTGCATGCCCCGCAGGACCCAATGGTACATGATAGAAAGCTGCGTGCCTCCACGTTGCCTTGACCTATGCGGCGGCCTTTGTTTCTATGGATTCGGTGGCCTGCGACTCGAGCACCATGGCAGACTGGGGATGCGGCGGCTTGAACGTCTGGAGCTGGTACTGCAGCTGGCCAGGCAAAACACCAGCGGCGGCAGCCACGAGACCGAGGAACGGCGGCGATGGGTTGAGGGGACGCGATGCTAGTTCTGGGTGCGCCTGCATACCGACAAAGAAGGGGTGGTTTCGGAGCTCGGCCACCTGCATTCGGTTGCCCTGCTCGTTTTTGCCGATGAAATAGAGCGGCGTCTCCGAGCTACTGCCCTCCGACTCAATGACGCCGGCCACGTCAGGATTGACTTCATAGCGGTGACGATGGCGCTCCCAAATCGTCGACTGACCGCCATAGAGCTGGCGGATCTTGCTCCATGTGGCACTGTCGTCGGAAAAGAGGGTGGGACGCAGACCGAGACGCATCGTACCTCCCATATGTGTGCGGCTGATTTCCGGCATGTATACAATCACGGGGTCCTCGCACTCTGGGTGCAGCTCCGCCGAGGCAGCCTTCTCGCGGCCACACACATGCCGCGCGAATTCGACCACGGCGAGCTGGAAACCGAGGCAGATACCCAAGAATGGGATCTTTTTCTCGCGCGCCCAGCGCACGGCCAAAATCATGCCCTCTGTGCCACGCTGTCCAAAGCCACCGGGCACAATGATACCACGCGACGAGCACAGATGCTGCCATGCCTGGTGGTACCTGACGGGATCCTCGTGCTCGGTATGCGATTCAAGGTCACTCGCCTCGACCCACTTGAGCACAAGCTTGCGCTGGCACTGCATCGATGCATGCTCCAGCGCCTTCACGACCGACATGTATGAGTCCTGCAGCGCCGTATACTTGCCGACCAGGACGATCTCGACCGTCTCAAAGACGCGCTCCTGGTTGAGCGTCAGCATCTTCCAGCGCCGACGCAGCTCCATGCCATCGGCGACGCGGGCCTTGGGCACATCGTGCTGCAGATCCAAATGCAGGCGCTGCTCAAAGAAACGGATCATGCCCTGCGCCTCTAGCAGCAGCGGGACGTGGTAGGTGGAGCTGACATCGTGCACGCCAAGCACTTGGTCAGGTCCCACCTGGCAAAAGAGCGAGAGCTTGTTGATGACATGCCGCTCCAGGGGCGCCGCACAACGAGCGGCGATGAGGTCAGGCACGAGACCCAAGCCACGCAGATCGCGAATGGCTGCCTGCGTCGGCTTGGTCTTTTGCTCGCCACCGATGACGGGGATAAGCGACACGTGAATTAGAGCAAAGTTTTCGTGGCCGACGCGGAACTGGAACTGACGCAGCGCCTCGACAAACGGCGCCGATTCAATGTCACCCACCGTGCCGCCCAGCTCGACAATGCACACGTCCGGCGACTCGCCGCTCTCATCAACAGGCAGTGCTGCCACACGCTCAATCCAGTCCTGAATGGCATCGGTCAGGTGCGGCACAATCTGCACCGTCTTACCGAGGTAGTCACCGCGACGCTCCTTCTCGATGACCTCTCGGTAGATCTTGCCTGTGGTGATATTATTGTCGCGCGTCAGCGTGACATTCAGGTAACGCTCATAATTTCCCAGATCCAAGTCGACCTCGCCACCATCGTTCAGCACAAACACCTCACCGTGCTCTGTCGGTGCCATGGTACCCGCGTCAATGTTCATGTACGGGTCGATCTTGATGGATGTCACTCGCAGACCCAGCGTGCGCAGCAGCAGACCTGTCGAGGATGCGATCACACCCTTGCCTATACCTGAAATGACACCGCCACTCACGACAATGTACTTCATTCTGCAAGACACTCCTCCGGCGCGGTGCTCGGCAGCTAGAGAAAAAGAGGGCGCGCCGCTCAGACATTTCTGTGCAAAAAAAGGCGGATCGCGGCACATATCACGTGCTATGAACCTACGAGCGCTTTTGCTTGGGCAAGTCTTGCTTGATGAACGAGTGCACGGGCGTCACGGCATCCTCGCGACCCGCAAAGTACAGGTCCATGACCACACCCGGGCCAAACAATACAGCGATGAAGATGCTGCGAATTATGCCAAGGATCCAAGCAATGGGCGGCACTCGGTGCAGAGGGCGCGTTTGCTCAAACATGAGTTGGTAGTCGGCAATGCCATCCACTATGACCCAATAGATCAAAGTGAGAAAAATGCCCACGTTATCCCAAAGAATGAGCTTCTCTCCGTCGTTGAGGCCAAGGTCTTCGCCCCTGTACCAACGTCCCAGCGTGGGCAAGAGGTGGTACATGCCATACCAGTACATGGCGGCTGACACAAGGCAGTCGTCCTCAAAGAAAATGGACACCTTGGTCGTGGTCACCGACTTTTGGCGGCCAAACAAGGTCGTGAACACGGAGAGCGACAGCATGATAATGGGTGAGAATTGGAACACAAAGTTGATGTACGGCCACGTCCAGTGGTCCATCGGTGCCAACACATTCACCACTGCCATGATGCACAAGCAAGTCACGAGCTGCTTTATCAGAAACGGCGCATACTTGCCGTAGGGCCGCTCAGGGTACGTCTTGAGCAGGTCCAGGCTACGCACCAAGGCAGTGACAGGGATGTAGAGCAGCGGCACCGATGCGCCCAAGCAAAATACCTGGCCGAATAGAATGACGATCGTCACAGAGATGCCACGTTGTAGAAAAGTTGTCTCTGGCTTGAGGGCCTGCGCACACATGGCCAGCACCAGGGGAAGTGACATGGACAGTAGGACCATGAAACCACCGTGACCCGCCTTGCCAGAGTTCATCAGCTTGAACACATAGATCAGCGTCATAAGAATCCGCTCAAAGCGCTCACACTTCGGTCCTGAGCACATCAGCAGGCTGTAGTCAGGAAAACCCAGCGCTTCGCGGGCTTGTGCCAAGTTCAGCGTACCGAAGGCCTCCAGGTCAGGCTTCGGATCCTCATGAACGGCCTTCCTGTTGATCCACAAGCCTGTAGCGATGGAGACACATGCCACAACAAACAACAAAATGCGCTGCGTCGCCGCAGTGCATAAGCCCATAGTGCAACAAGGTGGACGAAAACAATTCTGAGCGTGGCGCCCCCCAAAAAAATGGCCAGAGCTCCGTGTAGAGTTTGGGCGTCCGTGCCCCACCACGTGCGGTTTCACAGCTCGCCCCGCTCTGTACGTGACCCTCGTGGAGGTGGAGACCAGCCTCTTACCTCGGCGGCTGACGCAACCCCATGACAACGGTCATGGAGGCTGCAGCCGATCTCGCGCCACATGTGAGACCGATGATGGCACAGCATCGCACGACCATAGCCATGCTACGCACGCAACTTGAGGTTTTGCCAGATGTGGCGGCCGAGCTGGAGGAGCAAACGACAGAATCGGAGCGTGTCAGCAAGCTGGATCAAGTTGCGCGTGACATGATCGATATGCTCATGGAGGCCGAGACACGTTTGCAAATCTTGGAAGACCTCGGAACCTCAATGTCAAGCCATCAGAATACATCTCTAGCAGATATATATTGCGAGCGTGTTCAAGCTAAGATGGACGGATACCAAGCGCAAACCGCGCGACAGAGGTATGCCCGGCACCCCGCCTACATCGAGTTTAGGTCGCGTGTCTGGGAAGTTTCTCATCAAGGTGCGATGCCGCCCTTAGTAGATCTCCTTCCGAGGGAGCCGGGTGACGACAACGTGGCTGCAACGCCTACGGGCGATGACGAGGAAGACATTGTGGTAGGCGGCACCGTGCTGCAACTTCGATGTCCGCTGACTGCCCATCTTCTGCAGGATCCTGTTGTCAATACGACATGCCAGCATGCCTATTCTCGCGAAGCTATTTCTGTGTACCTGTCTGATAACCGCACCCGCAGTGGATCTGTGCAATGCCCCGCCACGGGATGCACGGTCAGTGTTACCCGGTCCTCACTGCAAGATGCACCGGCGCTGAAACGTCGTGTAGAACGCTACGAACGCCACCAGCTGCATCTGGAGGAGCAGCGGCGCACGCAACTTGGCACGACAACTCTCTTGGACTAAATCATACATATACCCGTTATAGAAGAACATCACTGCTATCTGCGGACACAAATCGCCGACTTCCAGTGTGTGGAAAGTCGGTGGGAAGATGAAAGATGGGATCACTCGTGCGCGACGGAACAGCCGTGCTGCTTACATTGCGGCGGTGGATTCGTTGATAATCCGGCACGGCTGGTGACGCGGGTGGCGAGGGCCATGCCAAGGCAGCGGCCGTTGTCATGTTTTTTCGCACATTCATGTTGGCATTCGCGAGCAAGGCGTCGGCTTTGGGTCCGTTCATGGGGCGAATGTGAGCGTATGGAACGCTCTGTAGCCGACCGCAAGGTATACGCGTTGCATCATACAATTCTGTACCATTAAAATCTGCTCGGAGTATATCTGGTGGGGAACACAAAAAGGAAAGGTACACCTTTTTTGCGACGCTCGCGTCGTGGAAGAGGATATAGACCGTGTTGTCGTCTTGCCATTTAATTCTGTACGCCTCGGGCTCGCCATAGCTCCACGGCGCGAGAATCAAGTGCAAATCACGCGTACGTATCATCGAGGAAAATCCAGTGAGCTCAAGAACATGTGTTTCCAAGGGCGATACCAGAGGCAGTGACGACAACGGCGCCATGGCATGGAAAATCGGGAGGCGGAAAAGGGGGACACATTCACATCTACAATTCCTCCACTATGTGGGGTGTCACATATCTTCGGCGGACCATGCATGAAACTCGGCTTTGGTGCGCTGGGCATTATTCAAAGACACAAGGTACTTGCGCTCAAATCCATTACTTCGATCTACGCCGTCCCAGCGGTAGCCAGGTTTGATACCAAATCTGTTGGGCGGTGGTGCTGGGCCTTCATATACGGGACGAACAATGCGGCGGCCGCGAGAGCGACGCGATAAAAAGGCCTGCGCAGGGTCGTCCCAATGCATTTGCCCTCGCCGCACGTCATTCCAACGCGAATCATCTTCATACCTCGATACACTGTCGGTGCTTGCCTGCTGCAGCATGGCCAGGCGCTGAGCTTCCTCGCGGCGCTGCACAAGACCCCGATTCCATTCTTTTTTTTCCGCTTCTTTACGGGCACGCAGCTCCTCTTCCTCGCGCATACGCAGCTCTTCTTCTTGAAGATCAATACGTTTCCCTTGTGCATCACGGTATACAGTTTCTTGAGGCATGGCAGGTTCGGCCGCCGGGACCTCTGTGCTGGCCGCTTTTTCCGCCGCCTTTCGTGCCTCACGCTGAGCTCGCAGCTGCTCACGGGTCAATAGACCCGCTTGTGGTCGTGGTGCAGGTACAGTAGGCACATGATCCTGCTTGTCTGAGGTAGACGGCCCAATGGCGTGCCATCCGGTAGATCGGCTCGCCCGAGGCACAGTCTCATGCACCGCAGGTGGTGCCTCGTCTGCTGCGTGTTCGAACCAGACATGCTCTTCATCACGGATCATCAGATCCTCGTGTTTCTTCTTCGCCTTCTTTCTGCGTACATCCGACGACGAACCAGCGTCGCCGTAACGTTCTGCAAGGTACTGCTGCTTGGCATCTTGGCTCATAACGACGCGCCACGTTCGTCTGCAGCGCGCTAAGCATTGCTTATGTCATCAGACTGTGGGTCGAACGTCGCCGGCGCTCCTGGTTAGGAGCGCGCCATTGGAGCGTGACAGCTCATGCGTCAGTATGTCCCGCATTGAGAAAGGAACACAGCGTTTTCGACCTACTGTGGTGGCGCGGCGTGCGCCTCAGGTCGAGCATGCCAACGAGGCTGTCCTGCGACCGACACCTGCTGGGCCATTTGCCGACGCACCGTCCACCGCATCAGCGGCTCGGACTGATACCCCACCACAACGGCGCGCAGCCCCAACAGGTGTGCCCACACCGATTGTCCCTACGCGCATGGTCTCGCGTCCACGTGCTGTGCAAAGTACTGGGGCGAGTGAGAATCGTACCCAGCCTGCTGCACGCAGCTATGCTTTTGCTTCGCAGCCGACCAAGGTCCGCGTTCCAATTCATCCTCGAGCACCATCGCAGCCTCCAAGAAGCGCAGATGTACTTCAGTCTGCATCTAACGGCATATCACCCTATGAGCGATTTTTGCATGCCGCTCAAGCCGATCCTCACGGTGTCTTGCACATGGACACCGAAGCCGATCCCAGCGCCATTGCCGAGCAGGCTGCTGAGACGTGGCAGACGCTCGACCCTGCTATACGCGCACAATACAACGACACGGAAGTTCCACGAACCATGCCACCTAGCTCTGCTCCTGCTGCTCGGACGCGTGCGCCGCGCAAACGTACTGGCACGAGTATTTCTGATGACGAGGCAGAGTACAAGCAGCAATGCGCCCAGCAGGAAAATGGGATGGGTGGATCAGAGTTACCGCCGCTTCGTGTAGATATAGGCACGACGCGAATGGAGTCTATTGCGGTGACAAATTGGAAGAGTGGCCGAGCGAGTAGTCGGACCTTTGAGCTCGAACGTGTTCGAGCTCGACAGCTTAAAAAGAGACGAAGCGAGGCGCATGATGATGCTGAGCAGGGGGGGATTAAACAATCCGAGACGCCCGCTCCATCAACGCCGCGCGATACACCCGGGCCCTCAGATGTGTCGGAAGAACCCCAGCTTGGCGAGAACCGCTTTGCCGTACAAACGCGCATTGTTGACGGCAAAATTGTACTGGATGAGCAATCTTTGTATGCCAACTACCGTGACGATGAGCAGCAGGAGCGTGAGCAGCGCCATTGGGAGGTCATTGACGAGCGCGAAGGTGATCAGTTTGTGAACAGTGCGAGCCGAAGCAAGCAGCGTCGCACACAGCGCTGGACGGCTGAAGAAACTGAACGCTTTTTCCAGGCCATTTCCCAGTGGGGCACCGATTTCGAGATGATTACCCGCCTCTTTCCACGACGCACGCGCCGAGAAATCAAGGCTAAATGGACCAAGGAATCACGCCAGAATCCGCAACGTCTTGATGCTGCCTTTCAACGCCGTGTCGCAGTGGACCTTCACGCCTATGGCCGGGCGGCTGGTGTAGACTTGAGTGGGCCGCCGCCTACCATTACGCCACGACCAGAGCCCAAATCGGACGTGGAAATTGTCTCTGAATCATCTGTACAATGAGAATCTACGTAGACACTAATGGCTGTATGTTTGGTACAAGGGCTGCGTCGAGTTATCTTGTAGCATGACGGGCTCATAAGCATTGCGGTGCGAGGGAGCATGGAGAACTGTGCCCGTGGACATGGCACCGTGCGATGGGTCGGTCCAGGTGGATGTCGGATTCATAGGGATGGAGCCAGCATCACGCTGTGACAGGGTCTCCTTCTGGGCAGCACGTTGCCTCTTCCCGTACTGGCCCTGCATGTAGCACATGTACAGCTGCAAGAGACCCACCACCACGACGAGGCCGCCCATCAGACCGACATCCGCCCAGCCAAGATAGTTGCACACATCGTGACGACCCTGGTCAAGGCGATCCTGTACCTCTTCTACGCCATAACCATCGTTTGCGAGCGGGCGCTCAAACTCGTTCAAGCAAGCTTCAATTGAATCATTGTGTTTAGCGGCGGCTGTTACTGTGAAGGCAATCGTGAAGCACAAAAGCACGACCGTCGCCATAAAGTTCATGCGCGAATACAGTTTATACGACCATGGAGAGTCAGTCACGACTGTACAGAGACCCAAAATCTGCCATGCGGCTAGAACAAAGGCAATAACGGCCACGACATACTTGCCCCACGACGGAATGGCATCCATGCCACCCACAATCGGTGGAGGAGCTAGCGCCAGAATGCCCAAACACAACGCCACGAATGCCGTTTCAATCACGAGCAGATACGCCCCAAACTTTACAAGCGGGAAGGCACAACAGCAGAACCGTGTGCCTCTGCGTGCCATGTTGAAGAAAATAGGATCGGCGTGCTGGGTGACGTAAGAATTCGTGCGGGTGGCTGGAGGCTGCCAGGAAGAGCACTGCCTTTTCACAACCACGTGGCAGAAATGTGTGCACGGACCTAGCCGTCTTGCTTGGGTTTGGTACGAGCGAAGCAACGGCATTCGCGCATCCCAAGAAACAGGCGCCCTGTTGGTTCCAGCGTTACAGGAGAATGAGCGAATTCATCTGCACAGGAAGGAGTCGAGGATGGGCATGTGCGCAGGCCGTGACTAGTCGATAAGTGGATAATACTCAGGCCTCGCGTACGAAAACGAGATCGTCGGATGCGAGAGCTGATGCATAATAAAGCATCTGATAACGTTGTATCCCACAGGGTAGCTTTCCAGTTCCGTATTCGATATCTGTGTTTTGATTGTGATCCATGGTGCCTTTTCGTATCTCATACACCCCCGATCACGAATGAATTTAATGGACATGACTCTCATGCACAGATGCAGTATGGCAGCCTCCTCTAACGATGCATTCTAATCCGCTAGACGCATTCGTATCGAAAGTCTAGACACGCCTGATTCATCCTGCAAGTCGATGGCAGCGCTGAAACGTTCCGTCAAGCCCTATATACAGAAATTCACGTCAATCTAAGCGAGTCACTGTCAAGGATGGCAGAGCATTATCGTACATATATGCCAGATCAATAGACACTGCAAGTGAAAATCTGACACATAAGAAGTAAGTAAAGGCACAACCATGCAAACGTGAAGAGTACATCGTAGAAGAGAATAGGCGATGCAATCTCCTCCTCCGGTCAAGATCGAGTCCCTACTTGAGCAGGGAAATTGACTCTTGTATAGTGACGCTTGAATTAAAGCCCTGTTTTGTGGAGTGTAAAGCGATAAAATGCGGCGCTGTGTGAGGAACAGTCACATCTGTGAAAACGTCGGGTAAGGACCACCAAGTCGCAAGGGCACAAATCGACTCGTATTATCGGACTTCGCAAAAGAATGGGCCAGAAGTATCTCGTCCATAAACGTGAAACATGTGATGGAGTTCAATAGCGTAACACGCAAGAGAACGGAAATATTGACCAAATCACCCTAACCGGCTTGATACCAAAATGCGCGACATAATTCATGTGCAGAAACGTCATCCATCAGTCATGATCAATTGCTGCTTGCGTTTCGGAGCAGCTTGTGTGTTCCTGCCTGAATTACACGGAATGAGTCTCGTTCTGACGAGCTGATACGCACAAAGCGGAAAAGCGGGAGTGCTTGAGGATCTCCCTCCCAGTTGCGAAGGAGTTCCACGTTCGTTTCATTACATAGATCAGGGACCACCATACCATCGTAATACTCGCGCTTTTCAGAGGCGATGAGCCGTTCTAGTTCCAACAGTCGATTGCTCTTGGGACGACCAGGACGTTGAGCCTTTTGCAGCTCAGCAAGTTCTTCGTCATGACGTGCAAGAAAAAATGTCGTCATAAAGTCATGAAAAGCGTACAAGTCAGGAATGTGGGTTTTGTCCTCGGATAATAGGAGCACAAATGCCAAAATGCGGTCCACTTTGGCAGACCGTTGTCGTCGGCGCGCTGCGTGGGCTTCATTCAGTCGGCGAGATCGCAGTACAACACGGGCGCGTTGAAATGCGTGTCGCGAATTTGGATGCATGGCATCCTTTTTCACGAGCGTTTTAGATGTGTGCTGGTTGTGAGCTTCTTTGACCTGCTTACCTTTTTGCCTCCCATGGTAGCAAAACGATGGCAAAAAATTAGGCCCAGACGCATGTTGCTTTGTCAGACGCAGAATTTTTGGGCGCTATGGCCCATTGCATGACGAGCTCCTGTGCGGGCTATGTGATACACTTAGAGGACAGCAGAAACACCAGAGTCACGCAGGACTAAGGTCGTACTTCTAAAACCCCCAGCGCTGCGTCTGGGAACGACTTGCTACGGCAAAGGCAGCTTGCATAAAAAAGGCCATGTACAGGGTGACCTGACCGAGGAATGTGAAACTGCGTAATAGCGACATGGCATACGAGTCCACAAAAATGTAGAGAATCGTGTATATAATACGAGACAAAAGGTACAAGGCAGCCATCGCGTTCATTAAGTACCCAGGCAACTCAGCCACAAGTCCGCACAGCAGCGCCATTCCAAATATAGGCAGATTTTCAAAACCATTTTGTTGGCATGCCTCGGCCCGCAAAATCTTTCGCTCAGCAGGTGTATGTTCCATCTTCTTGGTCCCTAGAATAGGCCGTGCCGCCAGCTGCGTGACAAAAGTGCGGGGATGTTCGTTTTTCCAGCCATCCTGAGCTATGCAGATGGAAACGGCATACCAGTGCGGTATGAGCGTCAAAATGTACATGATAGGAAGCGCAAAGAGTGAGTAGTTCGGCGACGTCACATCAAAAAACATGGTGGTCATCATCCAAGTCGGGATCTCCATCCCTCCACAACTGTGGTGGGGCATCAGGGGCAAGTCCATGACGGAAGCATGGCCACCCGTGTTGTCGAGTACTTCGATGGACCCAGCACATTGGACGTATCACGCTGAAGGAGCAGCCAATATACTTGTGAGATATGTTGGTCCACACGTGTGGCCCTTTTGTAATACTCGAGGCGGTGACGAAGTAATGGTACTGCGCATTCCCAAAAAAATCCATGCGTTAGACGCTGAGCAGGTCCCAGCCGCAGACATCTTTCTATCACAAGTACTTGTGCATGTGCTTCCTTCTACCTCTCTTCCGTGCATGCGTCGCTTAGATATGGATGCCAGTTGGCTTCCCTTTCTACAGGCGCTAGCCGATAAATGTGAGCCGATTCGACCCAACCTCCGAAAGTCTGCTGGTGGTATGGACATGTCGACCCCACATATCTGGATGATGCGGGATGATAGCCGGCCTCCTCCTGAATCACGACTCGTGGTGGAAATCAAGCCAAAATGCGGCTATCTACCTTCTCTTTCAACGACTCGATACCCCTGCAAGGCCAGCATGCCAAAGTGCCACATACAAAAATTATATCAACTCGGCCAGAAGGCGCAGGGTGTTGACACTCATGTATGGTATAATCCTCTCGACCTGTTTAGCGGTGATGAAGGGAGAATTCAACGTGCCGTCGATGCTCTGTTGGACGACTGGACGCATGGATCAGGGTATTTGCACATATTTGTGGATGGCTCTCGCATGCCGTTTGGCGAAGTTCAGAAGCACATTCCGTGGCTCAAGGTACCAAAGCTTCTGTCGTGGCGCATCACGCAAATTCTTACAGAGAATCGACATCTTCTCCATACCCTTGCTCATCAGCAACAACGCCTAGATCCATACGACATTGAAGGCATTGCACAGTTATGGCACGCACGCACAGGCAAAACGCTGAATTCGACACCCGTCGAGGAGCTTCCGCGCATCACCCTAGCTGACTATGCATTCGTGGCGGCAAACTCTGGCCCAGTTGTTTCATCTGACAAGGACATGCACTACGTGATGGCAGCATATTTACTGGCAGCCACATTAAAAGATGTCACGCTCTTTATACCCCTCGATGATGTCGAAGGCACGCCTATGTATCGTGCCAGTCCAATTGGCGTACGCATCGTGGATTTGGATGCCAAGCGTCCATCCAAGCTATGCCAACATGCGTCAAAAGATGCTGCTATGTCAGCCTTTGTTCATCGCCTCGCCCCGGATTATCGTTGCGCCACACATACCTCCGACACGTCTGATGCACGCATATGTACGTAGGCAACGCGCTTTATGCAAGGTGGTGCATATGTAACGTCTAATCGCTGACAATGCTCCAAGCAGACTCCACACACGCTAAGCGTATGCAAGCTTAATGTGCCACAAGCACCTGCGCCCAGCATGTGACAAACAAGTGGACTCTATGGGTCGCACGATAGATTTAGGTTTCTCTCTCGCGTCGCCCATCTCTTTGGCTTCATCATGCTGCAACGCCCCATGATGTCGTGGATTGTGGCGCTTGTATTAGCACTTGTGGCCATAGTTCCTGTCCTTGCCGACATGCAGCACCACCGCATTCGCATGCACCACGACTTTAAGCGCGCACTTAAGGGGGATGACAAGTATTACACACCCTCGAGGATCATGGATGTATCGTCACAGTTTGACATGGATCACTTTGGTGTCAGCAAACAACATCAGAGTCACGGAAAGCTCCATGTCCCTAAAGGCTCCGAGATCCGTCACGTCAAAGTGCACGATACTGGCACCAACTTTCTTGCCTACTTTTCTAAGGATGTAAATGAAAAGAAGGTTTCGCACGCATATGTGATGTTCCACGGCCGTAATCGCGATGGTGACAGGTATTGGTCGATCATGGACCGGGCTTTGAAAAGCGCCCAGAAAGACAACTATCCAGGCGCCCCGAAGCATGCTGTTGTCGTGGCGCCTCAATTTTTCTCTGCCAAGCTGAACGAGGGTCAGTACGGTAACTCGACTCTCGCATGGAGTGACGTCAATGCTTGGCAATCGGGTAGTGTTGCTGTGCATCCAAAGGGTACGGATGTATCATCTATGGATGCTGTGGACGCATTGGTGGACCTTTTCTCCAATGAGAAGAAGTACCCGAACCTCAAGAACCTGACGTTGGTCGGCCATGGTGGTGGTGGTCAACTCATGAACCGCTATGCGACAGTTGGTAAGGACTCGAGTCGCAAGGGTATTCATATTCGCTACATCGTTGGTGACCCCAGTACGTCAGCCTACTTCACATATCATCGCCCGATGACCGACAAGAGTATAGCTTCCCCTGAGACGTGCTCGAGCTACAATAACTGGCGCTATGGATTCGACACGTTTCCGGGAACCTTGCACGACTCAAAGGAACCGCACGATTACTTTAAGCAGTACATCAATCGCGATGTCGTGAACATTGTGGGTCTCATGGATGTGCTGGAAAATGGTGATCAGAAGTGTATGGCGCTCCTTCAAGGTGGTCATAAGCGGCGTGACCGCAACCTGAGTTGGTGGCGCTACATCAATATGTTGGGTCGCACTAACGAGAACCTTCATGGCTTCCCAGGCAATTTCAGCGATCTGCCTGACTGGTCGGTGCACTCGAATGGCATCATCAAGACTCGCCTGACCATTGTCCCGCACGTGAAGCATAATGCCGAAAAGGTGTTTGGCAGTAAGCATGGTCGATCGGCGTTATTCGATCACTACGATGTGGACATGGGCTGGCGCCCCGATGGGTGGACGTACCAGGCACCTAAAGCCCGGATCGCTTTGCAGAACAAGAAGGCATCATCGTCGTCATCGTCGTCATCGTCATCGTCGCCGCCGACATCGTCGACCTCGTTGTCGTCGTCATCATCTTCGGCTTCATCGTCATCGCCATCACAAGAGTCGGCGCCGTCCGAATCAACTTTGGGTGGTAGAATGTATGCGCACGATGACAGCGCATCGCACCCCTGCTCGCATGTTTCTCTACTCGCACCGCTGGTGTTTGCTTGTGTTATCTTGGTGCTATAAATGAATATTTTTATTTAACGTTTCATGGGTCAGGTACCCCGGTTGTAGGTATATAAGGTTCTTGTGAACGACCGACAAATGCCCAATTTTTAGTGCTGGGTATACGCAGGGCCTCTGTCTCTAGGCACCACCCTGCTTGAATGTGTAAACGCACGATGTAGGCATAGTAAGCCAAATGCTTGGAATGTGTCGCACCGGATGCATCATGGATCGTGCGATCGACAAACCACAGCGTGTGTGCGAGGCGTTCCACCATATGCGGCGATGGCCGGCGAAGCGGCGCGGGAGGCCTGCGCATGACAGGCAGGTCCGTCACGTTGAGCCACGCAGCTATATTAGCCCATTCGATGGTGTGGTTCGTCGGGGTAAAGCGAGTGCCTTCGAGAGTCCACGGACAGCATGGAATATTGATAAAGCCCGAGCAGTGCGGCGTGCGTGATGCCCAAGTAGGAATCCAAGGCGTGAGCTCGTCTGCATGATTCCCAATCAGGAAGCAACCGGGAGAAAATACACAAGTGTTCGGCTCGATAACGGTTGCCTCCAAATGCGCCCCCATGTCAGCGTAGTGTGTCCATGACTTGCGGGCGCGCGCATCAAGGCCGAGGCCGCGGTAGCCTTCAAGTGAGAGAATGAGCACGAGCAGACCATTCCCACAACCCACATCCACGAAGCCACCGGGCGGCTGGCCCCAGAGATCGGCACACCGAGGTGCCTTGCCCAGCGGCACATGAGACGAGTCAAACATATCGCGCCATAAGAGGATGAGCCATGCAGCAATGCCTAGATCCTCAAACACATGTTTCTTCGGATCTGTGACCTCAGCCCATGTCTCCAACAGCCGGTGGGCATGTTTTGTGCGTAGCGATAAATACAGGTCTTGATACTCGTCACGCGGCACAAGCATGTCATGGTGCACTCGTTTGACATACGAGGTGGCATGGCCATATGCATGCTGATGCATCATACGTAAAAGAGATAGAGCTGTGCGACCCAAACGCGAAGTGGGGGAAATAGGCCGTGGTTCAGTGGGAAATAGGGACAAGTCAATTCGGATCGTGGCTTTGGGCGTCGTGGGAATATATTGAAAGGCGACACCACGCACAGCTGGGTGATAGTATGGCACATCAGCTGCTGATGCACACAAGTCATGGGAGGAAAGAGATGCAAGTTTATGTGGGTCGGGCGCCTCGGTCGCTGCATCGGACGGTCGCAGCGTCGTGTACACCACGCGACCATGCTCTGGTCCACATGCGTACACGACACATTCCTGCAGCATTCCACGATCCATCTTGACCCGTCGAGGTAAAAGGCGGCGAATACACCGATACTGAATGGTGTCATCTTCGTGCTCCGATGCACACCAAACTTCACCCCGCAGGATCGTCGAGCTATTGCGTTCCGGATGTTCTATCCATGCATACATCGTAGCGAGCCAGTCCGAGTAGGAAAAATGAGCACCTGCCTCAATGACGCGCGTCCATGGCCATCCATCGGATACCGCATCCTCCTGCTCGCACCAAACAGGCTCGAACAGGGCACGCGCTGCTGTCATACCCCCCTGGATCGAGGAGGTGGTCTGCTGACTAAGGGGCTGAATGGCTCCCTCCCCTTTTTTCGTGGCCTTCCCTACGTTTGCAACGTGCGTGATGCAGCTGTACAACTTGACGCTGCAGCCGCCATCATGCGTGACGACGGCCGTCGTCGGGCAATTTAGCGGGACGCGGCAGCAAGAAATCTTGCTGGTCCGTGGCAGTCGCCTCGAGCTATACTGCATCGATACTGCGACAGGGCACATGATGCGTGTGCTGTCACAGCACACGTTCAGTAACGTGCGCAGTGCTGCGTGTTTTCGCCTGATGGGCGGTACGAAGAACTATCTTATTCTTGGAAGTGATGCAGGGCGCATCGTGGTGCTGGAATACAATGCAGCGCGAAACCGGTTCGAAAAGGTGCACCAAGAAACATTTGGTCGCTCGGGCAACCGACGTATCGTGCCGGGGCAATATCTCGCTACGGACCCTAAGGGGCGCGCCGTGCTCATTGGTGCCATTGAGCGAAGTAAGCTGATCTACACCCTGAATCGCGATGCGGATGCGAACCTCACCATATCCAGCCCCTTGGAAGCCAACCGACCTACGGCCATTGTGCAATGCATTGTTGGTGTAGACGTTGGGTACGAAAACCCTGTATTCGCCTCACTTGAAACAGACTATGCAGATGCGGATGCTGATCCTACGGGCGAAGCGCTGGCACGTACGGAGAAACGGCTGACGTACTATGAGCTGGATCTTGGTCTAAACCACGTCGTGCGACGCTGGACGGAGCCCGTGGACAGGAGCGCACATCATCTTATTTCGGTGCCTGGTGGATATAATTACTCGACCGAGGCTTGGGACGGGCCAAGTGGCGTGTTGGTGTGCATAGACGACTACATCGTGTACCGACATCCGGACCAGCCGCCCCACACCGTCCCGATTCCCGTTCGCGAAAATGCTTCGATTCATCGCGGCTCCATGATTGTGGCAAGCGTATTGCACAAGATGAAGACATCTTTCTTCTTACTAGTACAAAACGAAGACGGTGACTTGTTCAAAGTGACAGTCGAGCACGACGAGGAGCAAGTCAAGGCCGTGCGTATCAAGTACTTTGATACTGTACCAGTCGCCGCGTCCTTATGCATTCTGCGCTCTGGCTACCTATTTGTCGCATCAGATTCAGGGTCGCAATGCCTGTATGCTTTTGAAAAGCTTGGCGATGATGATGACGAGCCAGAGTACACGTCGACTTCCAATGGCGGTACCATTCCGACTTTTGTGCCGCGCCCACTGGGAAATTTGATGTTGGCGCACGAAATTGAAGCACTTGATCCTCTTATGGATGCCAAGATTGGCAACCCACTTGGCAGCGACGTGCCGCAGATCTATGCGGCATGCGGTCGAGGCCCTCGCAGCACTTTCAAGCGACTGCGCCATGGCCTTGAAGTCAGTGAAGTTGTCAGCAGTGAGCTGCCTGGTGTTCCGCAGGCCGTCTGGTCCACGAAATTATGCAGCACCGACACATATGACGGTTACATCGTCCTGAGTTTTGTGAATGGAACGCTTGTGCTCGGAATCGGCGAAACCATCGAAGAGGTCGTGGACAGTGGATTCCTTACGTCTGAACCCACTTTGGCAGTCCAGCAGCTGGGCGCCGATGCTCTGCTGCAGGTGCATCCAGCTGGTATCCGGCACATCCTTCCAAGCAAGCAGGTGAACGAATGGACAGTGCCAATGCGTGACGACGGCGTACCAACACGCATTGTAGCCGCGACAACGAATGATCGTCAGATTGTGGTGGCTCTTGATAACCAGGACATTGTGTACTTTGAGCTGGATATGGATGGTCAGCTCAATGAGTTCCAGGAGCGGCGCTCGATAGGCGCTAACATTGTTGCGCTCAGTATCAGTACCTGCCCTGAGGGCAGTCAGCGTACGCCATACGTGGCCTTGGCATGCTCAGATCAGACTGTGCGCATCATTTCATTGGATCCCGACTCGACGCTGGCCCCCATCAGTTTGCAGGCGCTGACAGCACCGCCGTCTAGTATCTGCATCTCTGAAATGCTCGACGCATCCATCGACCGGCATCACCTCACCATGTTTGTGAGCATTGGCTTGATCAATGGTGTGTATATCCGCACTGTACTGGACCCAACCACCGGTCAGCTAACCGACACACGTACCCGCTTTCTGGGCGGTCGACCTGTCTCTCTCGTGCGCACGCGCGTCCATGGAGACACGGCCGTGCTCGCACTCAGCACTCGCACCTGGCTCACATATACTCTGAACGAACATATCCAATTTACGCCCCTCATGTTTGATGCCCTTACACACGTCTCGAGCTTTCACACGGAATTGTGCCCTGACGGCTTGCTCGGTATTACGGGCGATACTCTTCGTATCCTTACTGTGCCTCAGATGAACGGCACACAGGTTAAAATGGATTCACTCCCCCTATCGTATACTCCTCGAAAGATCGCTGTGCACCCCCACGACGCCTCTCTTTTTTATGTAATTGAGTCGGACCACCGCACAGTAGCGCCTGGTTCCGAGTATGACGCGACCCGCATGGGTCCTGTGCGTGCAGATCCAGGTCGCTGGGTGAGCTGTATCCGTGTTGTGGATGCTGTGACCATGTCTACCTGTGCATGTGTTGAACTGGCTAACGACGAGGCCGCATTTAGCATCGCGCTAGTACCGCTGGCCGCGTGTCAGAACGAGTGGTTCCTGATTGTCGGATCGACGCAGAGTTTGACACAAAAGCCACGTGCTATGAAGGCGGCGTTTCTTTCCACCTATCGACTCGCGTGCCAAGGCCGGCAGATCGAGTTGGTGCACAAGACCGAGGTGGACGACGTCCCCCTGGCATTACATGCATTTCACGGGCGTCTACTAGCAGGTGTTGGCACGCATTTGCGCATTTATGACATGGGCACAAAGAAACTGCTGCGTAAGTGTCAAAGCCGGCCATTCCCTTCTGCTATCGTTCGCGTGTCCGTCCAAGGGCATCGTATCATCGTCGGCGACTCGCAAGAGTCAGTGCACTACGTTGTATACAAGCCTGGAACAAACAGCCTGATTTCTTTCGCGGACGATATTATGCCACGCCGGACGACCGCTCTACTCATGCTTGATTATGATACCGTTATGGCCGGCGACAAATTTGGCAATGTGTATGTGCTCCGTATTGACTCGAGCACCTCAATGAGTTCGGACGAGGATCCGACTGGACTCATGCTGCAGAATGAACGAGCATATCTGATGGGCGCAGCGCACCGTGCGCAAGTGCTTGCGCACTTTCACATTGGCGATATTATATCGAGTTTAGCGCTCGAGAGCTTGGTGCCTGGTGGTCGTCCTGTCGCAATATACACGTGTATCAATGGTACCATCGGTGCCCTTATACCTTTTATCAGCCGTGAAGATGTGCGGATATTCTCTACGCTCGAGATGCACATGCGCCAGGAGAAATTAAGTGTGACAGGGCGTGATCACCTTGCATACCGAGGGCAATTTGCACCAGTCAAATCCGTGGTGGATGGCGATTTGTGTGAGCTCTATACGTCCCTCTCTCATGAAAAGCAGGAAGAAATGGCCGAAGAGCTAGGTCATGCACCTAGTGACATTGGTAAGAAGCTCGCTCAATTGCGCGAGTCAACGACTGAATTATAATAGGAAATTAGGTACAAATCGGCGGCCGTGGGCGTCAAGACACTTTTATGACTAAGCATATTCTCGATCCGGTCAATAAAGGCGCGATGAGTCTGTGCTTTGTCACCGCGTTTCGAGACGATCATCGTCGGTCGATCCAGTTGTACTTCTTTTGTAAAGAGGCGCCTAAGACACGCTAATTTTTGTGAGATACCTACGCCGCCATGAGCGGACTGTGGTCAGGACGCCCGCGTACAGATCTAAGCCATCGAGATGGCGCGGAGTCATCGAAAACGAAAGTGTCAGCCTTCCGCAGGCCTTCTTTGGTCCCACGTAGGTCCAATCGAGACAGTCCATCCAAAGATGTATTCATGGCCAGCGAACGGCGCTCTATCTCGATGCCTTTTGACGCACAATCAAGCAATCCCAATGTGTCTGGACAATATGCCTCTGCCAATGCAGAAGCGCCACCCTTCCACCCGAATCGCCACGCATCTGCTTGCGTTTCGTCCTCTGAATCACGGCCAAGCTCTGTTCTTGGCCAAGGCGGTGGATATCAAGCACGCTCACCTATCATTCAAGCCCGAGACAGTGATAAGGCATCTCCAAGCTCAGGTACGTATTATGGGGGAAGTGCGTGGACCATGCTGCATGCGTGATGCAAGCAGAGTAGCAAGTGACACACCAAATGCTTGGGGCAGTGTCACTATTTGGTGCATGCATGAGGATCGAAGTCTGTTCATGTTTTTGAACCATGACAGCTGCATGATTGGACGTGGCCGCGTTGCATCCCCTTTGCATTCGAACAATATACTTACCCCTTACCCCAGCCCCCTCGAACCCTCTCATGTCGCAATTCAAACCTTTCGGAGATCTTCCGCGTCGTATGCCAAGACCTTCTCATGTCAAGGGGATGCAGTTTGATACGCCTCCTCACTCACCACCATTCATGGACGTGGGTATTCCTCTAAGCTACCAACGTCTGCTAAGCTCGTCTCCTATTGATTCAAGATCTCTTAGCCGGGGGGATGATGCTTGCTCGATTGTCACAGACTCTTCGTCGATTCGGCAACGACCAACATCGCGGGCAGCCTCGTTGTACGGTGTACAACCACCTCTTTCTCCCGTTGGCACCCAAAGGTCCATTTCACCTCCCCCTGTCCCTCAAAAATCCCCTTCGCCATCGTCAGAACGCCGCATTGGTCCAAAGTCACCTTTGCGTGCTTCAGTGATGGCCTCAGGACGAAATACGCCTGCGGCACTCGCCGTCAAGGTGCCATCTATTCATGAATTAGACATGGCACCGCCATCAATTGATTCTTTATGGCGCTCTGATAGCGTCAAGACATCCGGCTCGACAATTCGATCCGAGTCAGAAGATGGAGTCTGGGACTCATACGACTCGATGCCGTCAACGCCTATGCGTGATGGCTTCCAGCCACCTTTATCTACGCCCCTTGCCATCCAGTTTGTTCAGACCGGGAAGGGAGTGTTGAGTGTGGTGTCGTCGGAGGACGATGCGCCCAGGCGCGTCGCCTCATCAACCACGCATCTCTCTATGGTGAATTGTCCGCTGCCAAGCTACGACATGCTGCGCATCCCTAACATGCTAGTCGTGTTGGACATGTCTAGCTCTCAACTTTCTGCTTTGCCCGAATCACTGGCCCTGTGTACATCACTGGAAGAGTTGAACATTTCCTGTAATCCTTTGGGTTTTTCGAATATGGCTGCGCCCATGTCTTGTCTTCGTGCTTTGGAGAATCTCCGCGTGTTGCTCGTCGATGACTGTAAGTTGCCTGTGGTTCCCCACGAAATTCTCAGCCTGCAACGCTTGCAAATTCTTGGATTACGCCAGAACCGACTGACTTGCCTGCCCAGTTGGATGCATACGCTCGATTACCTTGACTGTCTCTTGCTCGCAGGCAATACACAATGGACCCCAGCCTGGAAGGCCATCGTAGGACCTCTTTTGCATCTTGGCGACAACCCGCCATCCCCAGGGACAAACATGATGCCAACGACGCCCACGGTAAACACCAAGATTTCGCCACAGCCCCCACCCATTCAAAGCCCTTCTGAAGCACGCAAACGCAGTGGTGGCTTTTTAAATAAGCTTAAGACGACTAATCGCACAGGTGCTCAACTCGACGGTCCGTCGTTGGTACGAGCGCCAAGCAGAGCGGGGACAATGTCTGATACAGCCAGTATATCGTCGACCGCCAGCGTAGCGACAGACTCACCGGTGCGGTCCTCAAATGCAGGTGGTCTAAGGGTGCCTCAACAAACGCCAACCAGAACTTTTATGGTGCCGCTGCCTCGGCCGGGTCAATTGCCTTCGAACCCTCCCGAAACCAAGTCACTGTCCTGCTTCTTACCTATTTATGCTGACAACGGTGATAGGGAGTCTGTGCTGGATTGGTATGCCCGCGTGGGTACTTCGTATGTCCGAAATCTGCGGGCGTACCTTCGTGATATGGATGACCTGTTACCAGAACGACATCGCCAAGTGCCACAGACAGCATCGTCAGTGGCCGAGAGCAGCGGATTTGGTAGCCCCATCATGACTTGGGGAGATGCATCAGACTCAACTCCCAGTGGCACAGCTGGTGAGGTCTCTTCACGCCACAGCATTTTGGAAGATGTTGGCGAATCGAACAAGACGCATGTCAAAGATAATGCTGTCAAGCGATATTGTGTACTTCGCGAGATCATTGAGACGGAACGAACGTATGTTGCTGGCTTATCTGAGTTAATGGACATTTACTTGAAAAGGGCTCGACAACCGATGGACGGTGTATCAGACGAACGCGTTATGTCTGTCGAAAAAGAGCGTATTATTTTTGGGCACATCGAAGTAATTATCCAATTTCATCAAGGGGCGTTCTTGCCAGAACTGGAACGAAAGACGGCGGCCCTATTCAAGATATCTGAACTAGATGAGGAGCAATATGCATCGCTCAGCGCTCAAGTCGCAGCTGATGTGGCGAATGTGTTTTCGGAATATGCGACGTACTTTAAAATGTACACAAACTACGTCAATCAATATGAGACGGCCTTGAAAATTATCTCGCAATGGCATGAGCCGATATCGCCGCGTGTCAAGACCGCTATCAAGTCATCTAGTACCTCACTTGCCTCGATTGGACAACGCTTCTTGAACATTGACCCGGCTTCGTCCAGCACATCGCCTACCGCTCTCACATTTGAAGAAAAAGCATTGAGTGATTTGCAGCCCATTTCGCATGCAGAGCATCGACGTATGCAGCTCTTCCTCAGGCGGTGCCGCGACGACCCTCGTCACTCGCAAATTAACTTGGAGGGATATCTTCTCTTACCGATACAGCGTATTCCACGGTACCGCTTGCTGCTAGAGCAGCTCGTCAAATGTACATCGCATGGCGTGTTACCTGATTTGGATCGTGAGGCCTTGGCACGTGCGCTGGCGCACATTTCGCTGGTGGCCTCATGGGTGAACGAAGGCAAGCGCCAATCTGAGCAAGGCAAACGCCTTTTGCAGTGGCAGAGTCGTTTGCGTGGTACCTTTTCTGCCCCATTGGTTCAGCCGCATCGACGACTTGTATGTGACGGGTCATTTAGACTGTGTCGCGTGTCGAAGCGTGTGTACCAAGGCATGCCGCCCGGGGATGTCTCTGGCCCTAGGATGAGCTGTGATGAAGATATCCTTGAGCAGAAGACCATGGATTTGCCTCTGCATCTCTTGTTGTGTAATGACCTAATTGCAGCTGTATCGTCTAGTGTGTCACCCACCGAAGATGCATCGCCTATAAGTGGAAAAAATCGTATGATGCATGGCTTAGGATCAGCTGAAACAGGCACGTTGGACCTAGTAGCTGTGCTCAAACCGCAAGTCCACATGCTGCCTCCTGGCATGCATAAAACCGTCATGTTGCCGCCAGCATCTGTTGTGGGACCGTCACTGCTTCGTATTGTGGATGCAAAGTACATTTATTACTTCATGGCGCCCTCCCACACTGAGGCGCAGCGCTGGCAATCATTTATCAACGCTCAAGTGTAACAACCATGCAAACGACCAACATGATTACAAGGTAGTATCGTAGATAATGGGCCACGTGGCTAATGTAACTTGGGTAGGGACCTAGGCAAGTGCAGGAGAGCCACTTATTAGTGTGGGTCATGCAAGGTTCATCTTCAGCGCATATACGAAGCGATTCGTTTGGCGACTTCCAGATAGCAGATGAACCTTTGAAACTTGGCACAAATCAACAGGATGATCGTATTTTGGATTTACGCCCTATCGAACAGAAACTCGATGCACATCGGAATGAGCAGATTGCTGAGGCTATTACCACTGAGCAAGCGGGACCCAGCTCTAGTCTACGAGCTATAGAACACGAAAATACGGAGCATAAAGACTCAAAGCCTTCTTCGTATGCCGGAACTATATGGAGTAAGCTTAGCGCTTTGAGCGCGTTCCATGATGCATTGTCCAAACCGCATCCGCCTCGCCGACGTCCGTCCGTCATTCGCCGACACACATCCTCTGCCCCTATTTCTGGGGCTCCTGGCTTTGATCCAAATGCCTCACCGCATTGGAATCGTGGGAACTGGACATTATCCTCGTCTGAGCTCTCACGCGAGCGGCAGCCAATTCCAGTCAACCTCAAGGATCGGAACCAAGACACGGACGTAGTAATTGAACCCTGGCACGCCGCTCGCATTCAAGCACTTTTACCCCTGCGATTACGACTAGGAAAGTCTTGGTCACTTCTATATTCACTGGATCAGCACGGTTCCAGTCTAGCTACATTGTACAGCCGCGTCGAAAGTTTTACAGGTTTGACATCGTCCTCGGACGGCATACAGAGTGAGGGATGGCTACGAGGATCATCGTTAGCTGCTCAATCAGCTGTTTTGGGAACGAGTTTGTCGGATGAAAGCCCAAGTAAAGGTGTATCGACTGACATGGCCATGGTCCTGGCCGTCAGTGATTCAGATGGCAATGTGTTTGGAGCATTTATAAACGAACCATTGCATAAATCATCACATTACTACGGAAATGGGCAGTGCTTCTTGTGGAAGACAGTACAGCGACGTTTGCCCGTGCCTCCAACGGAAACTGATGGTGATGCAAGCAAATATGACGACATGCACCCTGATCGTGCTATCGAGTATTACTGCTGGTCAGGAGAAAACGATTATATGGTACTTTCAGAGTCTGACTATTTGTCTGTCGGAGGAGGGGATGGTCGGTATGGCTTGTGGTTGGATGATACGTTTTCCAACGGCTTATCGTCTCGGTGCCCTGCCTTTCATAACGAAGTGCTATGTAATGCAATCGAGAGTCAAGCCACAAATGCCGCAGATACGGCACCCAAGCCACCTGTAGACCTGCTCATGTCTTTGGACGAGACTCATGACGCAAGTCCCCCACCGGAGACGAGTCGATTTACGTGCATAGGGGTTGAGGTATGGGCCGTAGGCTTGGATTAGATCTCCTCCACTAGGCCATGTTCGAGCCTGGTGCCTTGCGTCTGATGGCTAAGTGGTCGTTTGATGCACCAGCGTATCCTAGAGACAAGGTTGATGCAGCACTGCATATGGATGGATGCGATGCGCCGATTCCTGCTCTAAATACAGCAGAGATGTGCGCAGCAGTGCAGCATTGTGTGCATGCTGTGTCGGCTTATCGCGCCCAACTCTCAACGCAGACATTGTCGGAGCAAGAACAGCAAGAATTATACCAAATGCGGTACCAAGTCTGTGGGTGCTATATTCTTCAGCATGATCTTACATTGGCTCGCTCTGAGTTGGAACTCTTAACCAAGTCGCTTCGTCCTTGGCGAGGACAGCCTCAGGTGCAGGTACAACTCAATGCACGCGTGCTTGGAACTCTTACATGGCTTACAGAAGCGCTTGGTGACGTGACTGCATCACAGCGTTATGCTTTATGGCGCACCCAACTATCCAAGTAATCTACCATGGCGTCTCGCCCAACTCGGTATCATCCACCAGAGAACTAAAACTACACGTTGTTTTGCTTTCCTCGCACAATCGTTCACGCCAATCACGCGTTGGCTCCACTGACTTGCGCACTTTTCGTGACGGCATACGCGCTAATGCATCGTTGGTGAGGTCTTCATCATAGGATCGCAGTTTTTCGACAAACTGCTCGAAAACCGAGGTTTTGGCCACATCCTTGCGAAAGCCACTGATCTGGTCGGAAGTATACTTCATAAAGGACAAGACGTCCGGTAACTCAGTGACACTGACAAAGTTTTGCGTTAACGCCACCGAGTCGTCCAGATTGACAACGAGATGCCACCATCCACTTGGCACGTACATCACCTCGCCTTCGTGGCACACAGCTTCTACCAATTGGCCATCTCCACCGCACTCGCGGCGTCCATACTTGGCCTTGGTCTCGGCGTAGTAATCGAGCATCCACTCGCTAAGGCTTGCCGGCGCCGTGACCTCGGACTCATCCTCTGTGACATATACACCAGGCGGCACCGTTTTGGGTGGCAGCATCATCCAATATTTGGACCCTTGCATTACGGCATTCCACGCAGATGTCATGTTGGGGTCTTTATGCCAGCAACTGCCACTTCGTTTTGGACCAGCGATAAGCCATCGATAATCCGGGCGCGCGTTGCCAAAGAGACAAAATAGATCCGCACGAATCTGCTCATCGTGCGCCTCTTCGTCTACCAGTGACTCGGATCGAGGATATCGAGTAATCAGCGTAGGTACTCGCCAGTCGCGTGCCGCTTGTGCATCTTCCACAGCCACGTCAGCATCGAATAGGTAGAAGGGAGACGTGTCAGGCACAACTCCCGACGTCGGATCGGGCATGCCACCCCCACCAACCGAGCGCGCGTATGATACATAATTCTCACCATTGACACGCAAAGCCTCAGCCTGAAACATGCGGGTCGCCCAGAACTTTTCGATAAAATCAAGTGTCCAAGCATGACAGGGCCAGTTCTCCGTGGCATGCATCAAAATGCAGGGCTGACTCTGCCGCGAATATTTGGTAAGAAATTGGGAAACATTGCACGTTCTCGCATCTAAACGCTCAATGTTATCGGGTATGCTGGGACGTTCGGGTACCTTGTCTGTAGCAATTTTGCGCACACGTGAAAGCTTGCGCATTTCGCGCCGTGCATGCTCCTCAATAAAGAGACGTGGATCAAATGATGCTGTTATAAATTCTTGGTATATGGTATCTGAGTACACGCCCGATAAATGGATGCGGCATGCCGTAGCGGCATCTTGGCATGTTTCCTTCAGCGTCTCAGTCGCAGCATAGGTGCCGCGCCAGCTTCCATTCCATTTTAACACATATCCACTCTTATCACGTATATATTTTTCGCGCCACACATGAGGCGCATTGACAAGCGCATAAAAACTGCGACTCGTAGTACTCAGCGCCAAAAGCGACCGTACGTCCAGCCATTCAATTAGGAACTGAACAAGAAATGCATCTTCCCAATATGCAAAGCACCCAAGACCCTTAGGGCGCAGGTTTTGGGCTCCTTCCAAGTATGCGTTCCCGAGAGGGCACACACCCAGCGGGTGCGCCGATAGCGCTAGCTCAAAGGACGACATGGTCCTGCGGTTAACGACTTTTTTTTTCTCTGCAAGCGGGGGATAATGCCACGTGGGAAAAGATCAACACGCGCGGGTCGGCAGTAAAGAGTGCATGCGCAAATCTGAATGGCTTGACGTCCACCACACTACGTTGATCTGAACGTGATGAGGGAACTGATTACCTTCTCTGTTGGTCAAGCAGGAAATCAGATCTCTACGGCATTCTGGGAGACAATTCTTGAGGAGCATGGTCTGAACAAAGACGGAGTACGTAAGAGCCTGGTGTGCAAGCCATACTGATACCATACAGCAATACGTCGGTAACGATCCGCTGGAGCTTTCCAAGATCAACGTGTTCTTCGAAGACTCAAATCAGGAGGGAAAGTACGTGCCGCGCTCAGTGAACATCGACTTAGAGCCGGGTACGATTGACCACCTCCGCACAGGTTCGTTGGGTCACTTGTTCCGCCCAGACAATTACGTTCATGGCGCGTCCGGTGCCGGTAACAATTTTGCTAAGGGCTTTTACACGGAGGGTGCAGAGCTTTTGGATGCTGTACTCGAAGTAGCACGTCATGAGACAGAGCGTGCTGATATGTTTCAAGGCTTCCAACTGATTCATTCATTGGGTGGCGGTACAGGTTCTGGTCTTGGTACCAACCTGTTGAGCAAGTTACGTGAAGAATATCCGGATCGTATGCTTGCAACGTGGTCAGTGCTTCCATCTCCAAAGGTCTCTGATACGGTTGTTGAGCCGTACAACGCGACGCTCTCTTTCCACCAGCTCGTCGAGAATGCTGACCTGTCTTTCTGCTTGGACAACCAGGCACTGTACGATATTTGCCAACGCACATTGCGAACGGAATCACCCAGGTACGATGATCTCAACATGTTGATTTCGTACGCCATGTCTGGCTGCTCGACTACGCTGCGCTTTCCTGGTCAGCTTAACTCGGATCTCCGAAAATTGGGTGTGAACATGATACCATTCCCACGCTTGCACTTCTTTACATGCGGTTATGCACCGCTTGTTGCTTCCTCGCTTCAGTCGTACCAAGCCTTGAATGTGCCTCAGTTGGTACAGCAGGGATTTAGCCCTCACAATAATATGGCTGCGATTGACCCGCGCTCCGGCAAGTATCTCACAGTGGCAGCTATATTCCGTGGAAAGGTTTCAAGTGAAGAAGTCGAGTCCGAAATGCACAAAGTACAGCTCAAGTCAACTGGTGGCTTTGTCGAATGGATTCCTCAAAATGTGCTGACGTCGCTGTGTAACGTGCCACCTCCCAAGCTCAAGCTCAGTGCCACCTTTATTGGTAACACCACTTCAATTCAGGAGCTCTTCAAGCGTACACACAGCCAATTCGGAGCCATGTTCCGCCGCAAGGCCTTCTTGCACTGGTACACGAACGAGGGCATGGACGAGATGGAATTCACAGAGGCGGAATCCAACTTGCTCGACTTGGTAGCTGAATATGAGCAATATGAAGCTGCCGGCGTGGATGATGACGAAATGTTCGAGGGGGAATACGTCGAAGAAGTCTACGATGAACAGGGCGAGTATGTTCAGGACTATTGAAGACGTTTCCATAGCTTTCAAATGAACTTGATATACTGTGCCCTCATTCGAGGCACCCCTAACAACCGAATATTCATAGTTGATGCTACGCACTTGTCGACGCGCGACACTCCTCAACGCTGCAACGCAGGCACTTCTCTACCTCAGCTGTGCACAATGCCGCACATATGATCGTCGATGCACAATCGACTCAACAATCAAACCATAACAGGCAGACACTACATGACAAACAAATTTCATTGAGGTAAAGACCTTTTGGATCTAGCGCGATGCAAGGCTATCTTTAGGCGATGGACTCGCCGATACTCCATTTAGACACATTCGCGCCAAATTGTTTTGTGGCCGTCACCCGTTTCTGAAACAAGTATAATTTTGGCAGAGTCAGCGGACAAGGACATCGACACATCACATTGACCACTGACCTGAGCAAGGATGTCCAAAGAGACGATTCTCAATGGTCCTTACATCATAGGAGCTGCCCTGCTCGCGCTCGCTTACTTCGAGCGAGCACGCATCTTTCTACGCTTGCGGCGAAGACGGCGCATACGCTTCTTTCTCCATTTATCCCTCATTTCCAATCCTGTATAGTGTTAGCCATCCGCTTTAGAAATGTGCTTGCACACATACCAAGTCCGACTGAAAATGGGATACGACGGTAAAGAACAAGCTGTGTGAGGCGCACAGCTCGTTATAGCCCCTCGAACATTGAAAATAATCACGTGTCATGTAGTTCTGCCTTGTCAGCGTTGGTCATCTATGTGGAGACTCGGCCGTTGAGGCGACACGACACGACTCCTACGCACGGCCGCTGAGTATCGACAATAGTCATGTCGAGCGAAACGAAGCAACTCAAAGTGTCAGAAGGTGCGCCTGTTGAGCTGGACCAAAAAGCGCAGCCAGCAATGGAAACAAATAAAGATGCAGGCTCTGAAGAATTGAACCCTGACGGAACCCCGCTCTCAGACAAACAGCGACGAAAGCGTGCAGAAAAGGCTGAAAAAGAGCGTATCAAGGCTGAGAAGGCAGCTCGTCTTGCTGCAGAGCAGGCTGCGCGTCAGGCTGCTGATGTTGACTTTGCCACAGAAAACTATGGTGTACTTCCGATGAATTGTTCGCAAGAAAGGAAGAACGAGCAGTTGTTTGCTATTGAAGACATCCACCCAGAGAAGGATGGTCAGCCCATCACGCTGCTGGCGCGTCTACAGACAAGCCGTCTTCCATCCGCAAAACTTGCTTTCCTTACATTCCGCAATGGTGTGCACTGTGTGCAAGCAACACTTGCTGTGACCCCGGAAAAGATCTCGCGTCAGATGGTCAAATGGGCTGCTGCCGTTACGCCAGAATCGATCGTTCGAGTAGAGGGCACCATTTCTAAAGTACCCAAGCCCGTTGAGTCTCCATCTGTGACGGTAAAGGATGCAGAGATCAAAATCTCCCGCATGTTTGTGGCTGTGCCCGTGACGTGGGAAGGCCAAATCCCCTTTTACGTGGATGATGCAACGCGTTCGGATGCCGAAATCGAAGCTTCGCAAAACACGCCACGTCCGTTGCCTCCTATTGCTCTTGATACGCGTCTGGACAATCGCGTGTTGGACTTGCGAACGCCCACGAATCAGGCCATATTCCGTCTGAACCACGGTGTGTGCCGTCTGTTCCGTGAATTTTTGGAAAACAATGGATTTATCGAGATCCACACGCCTAAGCTTCAAGGCGCGGCCACGGAGAGTGGTGCATCTGTCTTTAAAGTGGATTACTTTAAGGGCAAGGCGTTCCTTGCGCAAAGTCCGCAGTTGGGTAAGCAGATGGCAATTTCTGCTGACTTTGGCCGTGTGTATGAGATTGGTCCCGTGTTCCGTGCCGAGGACAGCAATACAAACCGCCACATGACTGAGTTCACCGGTCTCGATCTAGAAATGGCATTTCAAGAGCATTACCACGAGGTGGTGGACCTTTTGAACCAATTGTTCATGTACATCTTTAGCGAGCTACCCAAGCGCTATGCCACTGAGATTGCTACTGTTCGTCGTCAGTATCCATCTGAAGAGTTCTTGGTGCCAGAAGCGCCCGTGTGCCTCAACTTCAAGGAAGGTATTCAAATGCTGCGCGATGCTGGCTACGAGGTCAATGACCTCGACGATCTAAGCACTGAGACCGAGCGTGCACTCGGCAAATTGGTGCGCGATAAGTACAAGACGGACTTTTATGCTCTAGACAAGTTCCCCATGGAAGTGCGTCCATTTTACACCATGCCCGACCCAGAGGACTCGCGGTACTCCAACTCGTACGATTTTTTCATGCGCGGCCAAGAGATCTTGTCCGGTGCGCAGCGTATTCACGATGCCAAGTTCTTGGAAGAACGTCTGGCAGCAGCCAACATTCCGGTGTCTTCTATGAAGCACTATGTTGATGCCTTCCGTCTCGGTGCGCCACCACACGCTGGTGGTGGTATTGGCCTCGAGCGTGTCCTGATGCTCTACCTTGGACTGAACAACATCCGTCGTGTTAGCATGTTCCCTCGTGACCCTAAGCGTGTGGAGCCGTAGAGTCTTCACGAGTATGATCCATAAACCATTGCGACTGCGTAAGTAGTGTGCAACGTACAATGTCCGATAAAAGCTTCGTCCGTGCTGCTTTGTCTTGCTCTGACATGCCGGGATAATTTTTGATCATGACTGTGACATAAGCCAAGCATACATACCGTGCTCCCAACCGGGCCAGAACTTTATGGTCTTGTCCTGAACTTGCAGTCGATCATAAAACAGCTGCGAGCCGTCAGGGTCCGTAACCCGGTCCGCTGTGCCGTGAAAAATGAGGATCGGACATCGGATGGACTCAGCAATCTGGTCGAGATGGGTAAGTCCATCTGCTATGCCAAGACCCGTGTCAATACGAAGCCGGCCCAAATAGCCTTGTCGATCTTGTCGTGCATAGAATTCGACGTTCGAATCATCAGATAAGTGTCCACGGATGGGCTGTAGCACACCCAAACGACCAGCGACCAATGAAACCATGCGTGCTACAGCCTCAATACAAGCGTTAGGTCGCGTAATAGGCGAGATTTGAAGCATAGGTGCGGTCAGACAGATACCGTTCAGGGACATTGACACACTCGTCGACGGGGGAGGGTGCAAAGCGGCATGATACGCACAAGTGAAGCCGCCCATGGATGCGCCTTGAGCGAAGCGCTTGCGATGCGCTAGGTTTTCAAGCTGCTCGTATTCATCCCACATATGAACATGTAACATCACAGCGTTGAGAGCCCCTTCGTTCCACCGTAAAGTAGGCAGGTAGCCATGCAGTCCCGACGAGCGACCAAAGCTCGGCATGTCAATGCCAATCACACGAAATCCATTGCGCAGGTGGACACTTGCTGCTGTAGCTGTGCGGCCCGAGTACTCATTAATGCCATGCGCCATGTAAATGTCGGCGTTTACTGTTGTATTAGCACGCTTCGAACATACGCTTTGCACGGGCCACTTCGTCAGGCCGCTCCCACACATAGTAGTTCACCCACGCTGTGACGGGCTTTCCCAGGTAGGAAAATGGGAGACGAAGACCCTGTCCCTGCATTTTCAGGTCCAATATAGGCTCGTTATAACTGAAGAAGACGCGCCGACGCGTTACTTTAACACCCGGTGCCTCGTAAATGAGCTCGCGCTCAATGTTAGAGTAGGGGATGGCCTCGCGGCCATATGACGCGTCACCAAATCCGAAATACACCACACCAAGCTTTGCAAGCCATGGTTCAATGAACACATAGTAGATTTCTCGGGTATACCATGCAATGCAAGATACGAGGTGTGACATGGTGGGGAGACAAGATCGGATAAATTGCTTACAAACTTGGATCTTCAACCGCTCCAGTTTACTGCATGGAGGCAACGTGCATTGTTCATGTCTACAAAACGTGGGAGTCTACAATTTAGGCGACGCCACCTTCAGACGGTCATGCATGGCACGGACTTCATCAAATGCTTCGTTCAAAAAGTGAGTGAGACGCGAAGCGCTATGCTCCTTCTTCAGGCACATGATCGTGAACGTCAGTGCATGATCCTTGATGGCATAAGCGACACCAAAGCCCTTAGGCGTGACCTCACCAAAGCCCCATGCATCAAAGACGTCAGAACTAATTTGTGATGTGCTTAGGATCCAGGTACCACTCTTGGCGTTCATTGGGTCCTTGAAGAGCGCCGGTGGCTCTTGACCCTTGGGTAGCAGCTGCTTGAGACCAAATAGGTGACGATCCACACCCGCGCCATCAGCAGCATCCTTGGCGTAGCTTACGTGCTGCACAGCGGCAGCCTGGAACTTTTTGTGGCGCTCGGCATCACTGGCACTGGGGTTCTCCATGGCTTTGCAAAAGGCCAGACTCTCAACGCTGCAACTGCGGATCGTTTCCGTGCGACCGAGCTTGAACTTGCGCGTCTGAGCCGCCTCATAAGTAGCGCACGGGTGGCCAAACATCTTGTAGAAGGCAAGCTGAAGACACATCTGCGCCCAGGCATCAGGAGAACACTTGTAACCTTTGATAGCCTCCTTACCATAGGTAGTGTAGTCCAATACGGACATGTCCTGATCGTTCATTAGAGCCTTGAAATCTTTGCTAGCAGCATTTGAAGCCTTGGCTAACTCACCGCTTACCTCAAAGGACAGGTACTGGGGGTCATCCAGCACCGAACCGGACGAAGGACCACCAAGCTCAATCTTACCAGCAGCAAGGGCACTCACGATAAAGTTGTTCATACGAAGTGTCTGCGAGCCGTCCATCATCGAGTGCTCACCAATGAAGCCGGACGTGCCATTTTCAAAGACCACGATCTGTTGTTTGTCAAAGAAGCGATTGCGAGCGTCGCCGCCATACACGGCTTCACCACGCTCTTGGAAAGTCACAGGAGAGGTCGAGTCCAGATTCAACACAATGATACCGCTCTCCACTAGCTCCAGCAGCTTACGATTGTGCTCACCAGAGGCACCCGCTAACAGGGCCTCGCGATTTTTGACCCATTCGTCTCGGTTGGCAGCAGTAAATGAACCGATGGGGACAGGGTTAACCTGTTGAGTGCGCTCGTCCTCCACGATGCGCTGAAGCTGCAGCTCGATCTCAGCCACACTAAGCTCCTTGCCAGTCAACTTGTTGACAAGATCCACAACAAAGAAGTGACCATTGCGGATCACAACAACATGCTGATGCGTGGCCGGATCGTATGACTTAGCCACATCTTCGCCGGTCACAGGTATACGGCACGAGTTGAACATCCATTTATAGGGGTACATGCACATGAAACCGGTCTTGGTCTTTTCGGGGGAAAGAGTCTCAGACACAATCAGTTCGCGGAATGCCATCATGGCCTTGAGCAGTTGTGCGCCACGGTTGACACCAGTGGTTGTCTTTGGCACAGACTTGTGTAGATAAAAGTAGCTCGAGAATGGAACGACAGGATCACGGTATGACATATACGAGTACGAAAGCCACCAGTCTGACAGCCAGCTCTCGCGGCCCTCAGCAGTAGCTCGCTTGATTAGGCGCTCTTGCAGCGACTTGACCAGCTCGGCATCCTTTCCGTTTAGAGCCGACTCGACCGCAGCCTTCGAAAATGCAGCAGCCTCTTCTGACGGTTGAAGCGGCAGGGTTGAGCGCAAGTACTTAGACAACGTTTGCTCCAGCGGAGGCACTGGTAGCTGAGGGAGCGACGTTTGGCCCATAAACATCGGCTTGGTCGTGGCAGAGGAGGCGTGCATGCGTTGGCTAAATTTGGTGTTATCAGCAGCGAACTTTGTCAAGAGACGACTTGTGAGAGCGTTTTTGGTTGTGCGAAGAAGAGGAGCACGCGCGTCCATAGGACTCGTGTTCGTAGAAAAGCAAGCGTTAATTTGTGGCCTGTTCGACCTTGGGCGGTTGGGACTTAATTTCACGCGTGTAAGTCGGCGCGTGTTGAATAAGCGTCACAGGTCCGGTAAATCTAAGTCGAACACCGGTGCCCGACCGACAGAAGCTCCAAGCCACTCACACCGAGCCAATTTGTGGAGGAAAAGTGGAGAATGCACGTGGGGATAACCGAAAGCAGTGAGATTGGCCCCCGGTCACCGTATTCGGATGCAATAAAGATGCATGATGCAGTTGTTCGACCTCCCCCCATTACAGCCATTAGATCTTTGAAACATGGAAGACCCGCTTACTGAAGTCAATGGTGTTGTGGAAGGACTCGTGCGTGCAAAGGATGCCGATGCGCAACGCGATGTCCTCCAGCGCTACTTTTTACAGGGCGCGTCATTCGACCATCCGATGTGTTGCGTAACCCGCTCGCGCAACTCTCGTGATGCTGGTCTTTTGCAAGTATATCAATTTTTGCGCAGCGTTTTCATGGATACTGAAATCAAGATTCATTCGGTTGCTATCAATGAGGAGAAAGACCGCATGTATGTGGAAGCGACTCAGCACCTTCGCAGTTACATTCCGTTTGTGCGCAAATACATCTATGATCGCTACGCGAGACTTCTCGTGGTACTTTCTCTGCGAAAGATGGAAGACGGTAAATATTATGTCTCGCGTCAGCAAGACTTGTATTCAATACAGGAGGAATCAGAAACGCTGCTGCCTGGTGGTGTGGACGACTACGTGGTGGAGATCAAGGCATTCGTAGGGTACCTCCTTATGCTTTACGTCGCTTTCTTCCAATTATTCGGCATTTGGAAGCCTCGTAAGCCATGCCCGTAATTTTCATCTTACTAGTTTGAATGTATTAGAACAATGCTGCATCTACGACGATAGTTGACCTTGCTCGCGCGTGCAATCTGGCGCTTTTGAGGCACCCGAGGTATATTTCAGCTTTCAACGTAAGCACGAAACTCAATTTAACGTCCCGTGCGCAAGACCTCCAGTCAGGTTGACATAAACGTAGGCGTGCCTTGTAGACCTTTCCCAAGAGGTTCATTTGCATACTGCAAGACATTGTTCAACCTTGCCTCGTGATCTACCTATTCGGTCTCTGTACAAAGTGCACAAGATTGCACCTCAGTGCATCGGTGATTGTTACGCAATATGTCAAGCAACGAATCCCATCATTTATCAAGTGATCAGACAGAAGGGACCAGTCAGACAGCCAGTCGATGGCGCGATAACCGCAAAAAGAGTGAGTTCTCAAACCCATTGAATGATCTTCGTCGCTTTTTAAACAATCATATTGGAAGCGGCAATGTGCGGAATTCTTCCAAGAAAGAGGGTTCTCAGAAGCATGAACGCTCGCGTGCCAGTACAATGAGCCACCGAGACATAGATTTGCCGCCATGGTTTGGTGCTGGTATTTCGAAGAAGTATGGTAAGTTTGGAAAAACGCTTGGTATTGGTGCCGGCGGCACGGTTCGTGTCATCAAGCGGTCCAAGGATCAGGCTCAATTAGCCGTTAAAGAGTTTCGCCACAGACGCCCTGATGAAAGTGAGAAAGAATACATCAAGAAAGTGACAGCAGAGTTTTGTATCGGAAGTACGCTTCATCACATCAACATTATCAAGACCGTGGACATTATTCGAGACAATGATCTTTTTTTCGAAGTCATGGAATATGCTCCTATTGAGCTATTTGCCATCGTAATGAGCGGCAAGATGGGATTCAATGAAATCAATTGTGTTTTCCGTCAAATTGTAGATGGTGTTGACTACCTGCATGGCCTTGGACTGGCGCACCGCGATCTCAAAATCGACAACTGTGTCATGACCTCAGATGGGATAGTCAAGATCATTGATTTTGGTACAGCCACTGTGTTTCAAGTGCCAGGCAAAAGCGCTTTGTTTGCCACGGGTATAGTGGGGTCTGATCCATACCTGGCGCCAGAGGTCCTCTCGCGACAGACTTACGATGCGCGCTTGACAGACGTCTGGAGCCTTGCAATCGTTTACATTTGTATGGTCCTTAAGAGGTTCCCTTGGAAGATACCTAATCCCGAATTGGATCCTAGTTTCAAGTTGTTTTTGCTTGCTCATCCTGAGCTGGGTGGCATTCAGCCATCAAGCCTTCTCGAGGATGACGAAACCCATGATGAGCCTATGATCAGCGACCAGTTGCCAGAAACCCGTTACGGGACTGTCTTGCAGTCATCTGGTGCTCACCGGTTGCTTGACCAATACACGGGTGACGGTAATGTTAATGCTATTCCCACTGCCAAAGAAGCTGGTTATGATATATCACTCGCTATCCCGACCAGTGACGAATCGACAACCGTAACACCTGTTGACACAAACGATGGCCAGGTGCCTCGTGATATACCATCATCTCATGAAGAACATCAAGATTTTCTTTATGAGCGCCCCTATCATGAGCAGGAGCTTTCGAGTGGAGTGCATTCGCCGAAAGACCATGAAACGTCAAAGGAGAAGAATGGTACGAGTCCTGATGAGGATCCTCAACCGCGTGCGGCCGATAGTTTGTTCAGGATTCTACCGCTTCGTCCACGTATGTGCCTATCACGCATGTTGGTTCTTGACCCAAAGAACCGTGCTACGTTGGGTGATTTGCTTCGTGGAAGAAGTTATGGTGGTACCGATGGTGCTATTTCTGCCACGGCTTACGCACAGCAGCAACAAGCCGCAGAGGCTGAACAGATATCTCCACTGGTAATGCCTGTGGATACAAGTCAGACTAGGAACAACACATCAAGGAGTGCGCCTTACGGAACCATGGAGCCATACGTCGATGAGTTTGAAAACGATGAGGACTATGGTGATGAGTGGCTCAAGGGAATCAACACTTGCTCGCATTGGCGATTAAGTTCTACAACATCTGGATGCTCGTCTACTGTGGACACTCATACACTCGCGGACGTGCCTGCGACTATGTCCAACTCTTATGGACCTCTGATGCATGACAAAAACTGCTTTGCGGATATGGGATTCCGAAGCATGAATGACATCATGTCAGGTGTTGCGTGTCGGCCCCCACCTAATCATACACATACATCGCTCTCCGCTTTGCAAGAACACAAGCGCAGATTGTTCCCCCGTAGAGATTGAACGAATTAGCTGAATTCTCAAACCCACATTTGGCGCGTTGGCTGATGCAGCAGTATGTGACACTGATTCGCCCTATGCATAATGCACGTGTTCCTGCAGCAAATCCACAAATGATACACGACGGTATGCAAGAAGGGGGCAGTGCATTAAGCAGCGGCACAGGAATAACGCGCGTCCTTGACGCATCGTGGATACAACGTAGATAGGCTCGCAGCAGTGACCCAAGCTTTCGTTTCACCACGTCCGGGCTAGCCGTCGCTCTCAGGCTGGCTCGCTATACCATGAGTACAAACTATGCCATGGTACCACAGGGTCGTGAGAATGTAAGCGACCCATTCAATCAGTACCAGTTGTATGACTCCCGCCCTTCACGCCCCCTTGGTGCGCGATCGCAATACGATCCAGCGCGTGCTGCGAATTCACGCCCTTATCAGTTCGACAACAATTACTACCAGCAAAGTCAACAGAATTTACTTGCCGGTCAGCAGGCTATGCCTTATGAAACCAACCAACAGGACGACTTGTCGCGAAGTTTCCAGACGCCCAATGCTGCTGGTTCAGCCTCGAGAACCCAAACAGGTGGCATTCAACCCTCTGACTACAACGAGAAATTCTCCAAGCAACGTCCATCGCGAAAATGGCTCTGGTGGCTTGTTGCAGCGATTGTGTTGATTTGCGTGATTCTCGCCGCAGTCCTTGGTGGTGTTCTTGGCTCTCGTGCTGCAAACGATGATGACGACGACAGCAAAGACAATCAATCCATGCCGAACAGCCAAACGGGAAGTGATAATAAACCAAGTAATCTTGTTGGTGTTTTCCCGCAGAGCGTCTTTGATGCTGCTTCCAACGCAGCGAAACAAGGCAACACAGATGATATTGCTTATTATGGCACAGATACATATGGTAACCCCGTATTTACGAGCAGTGGAAACAAGAACAAGCCCTCGTTTGGCAAGGCCGTGGGAAAATGTGAAGACCCATGGAAGCCTACCAACAACCTCAACAATGGACGTCCGGGCCACCCTCGTCTAATTGCCCCAGGCTACATGTGGGATTGCCTCGAAAGCAGAATCAAGGAAGATGCTTATCTCACGGCATGGAATTACAGTATTTTTCAGAATGCTACGAACTGGCTCGATGAAAAACCCGTTGAATATGATATTGATGGTGGCTTGACCCTCTCTGGTATCCTTGACGTTTCACGAATTGTGCAGCAACGTCTCAAGGCCTGGGCGTATGCATGGCGTCTTACGCGCGACAAGAAATACAAAGAACGTGCGTTTAAGGAAATGAGTGTAGCTGCGGGCAACACGTCGCAACCATTTGGCAACGGCGACAAGCGATGGAATCCTGACCACTTCCTCGACACCGCTGAGATGGCTGCTGGATATGCCTTCGCATATGATTGGATGTATGATGCGTGGAATGATCAGCAAAAGAGCTACATTATCGATTGGATTGTTCGTTTCGCCTTGGCACAAGGTCTGGACATGTATAACAAGAATACCGCCTGGTGGTCCACCGCGAAAAGTGGTGACGGCAACTGGAATTGTGTTTCAAATGGTGGCTTGATCTTTAGTGCTCTTGCCATTCAGAACGATGCGAAGGGTAACGACAAAAGTACGACCGACCAGATTCTGAAGAAGGCTCTGGATAATGTCAAGCAAAACTGTATGCGCGCCGTGTACGAGGATGGAACGTGGTCTGAGACACCCAATTACTGGTACTTCGGTACGAATGCCCAGGCTAGAATGGTGTCGGCCCTTATCACAGCGACAGGGTCTGACCAGGGCTTGATGGACCAAAACAAGAATTGGTATAAAACGGCTGAGTTCCATATGTACGTGACAGGCAATGCTGGTATGTTTGCTTATGGCGACAACGGTCCCAACAAGTTTGCGACAACTGCAAACCAGTTGTTCCTTTACAGTCAGCTCGCCAAAAATCCCGTCTACGCGCTATTTCAGCGTGATCGTGCCGATGCAGCGTCTGATCCACTGAGTATGTTCTGGTATGACTCCACACCTCGTGGCGCCTTTTACAACGGCTTGCCACTCGATCGCCTATTCGATAATGACATGGGAAGCTGGGTTTCGATGCGCAGTTCGTGGACAGACACGACTGGTAACTATGTTGCCATGAAGTTCTCTAACCATACGGGTCACCAGACACACGGTGACTTGGATGCGGGTGACTTTGTTATTGATGCTCTCGGCACGCGCTTTGCGGGCGAATACGGCAGTGATAATTACCTGGCTAAGGACTACTTTATGGGAGAAGAGGATGGTGCGGCGCGTTGGACGTACTTCCGCAAAGGCACGCAAGGTCAGAACACTATCGTGATTGGCAGGCAAAACATGAACTCTAGTTGTAAGCCCACGTTCAAGTTCGATTCATCGAATACGAAGCAGAACGATGATCTGAACTTTACTCCTGACGATAAGTCGACGGCGTACACTGTGACTGATTTGAGCTCATGCTATGCTGAAGACAAGGGATCCGTGCAACGAGGTATCCGCTTCTTGAACGGACGTCGCCAGATCCTTGTGCAAGATGAAATCAAGAAGCAAAACAAGGAAATCCAGTGGCGCGTGCAAACGAATGCTACCGTGGAGCTCTCGAAGGACAAGAAAACTGCAACGCTGACTATCACCGAGGTGCATGACCCAAATGCAGCCATTGACAAGATGATGATCAACATTCCGAAAGCCCAAATGAAGGCCACGATTCTGTCGCCCAGTAATGCTCAGTTCGCAGTTGCGCCAGCTTGTGACAAAAAATCCAAGAAACCAAACTACTACTATGGTGAGAATGAGGTGCCTTCACAAGGTACGGATGACAACGGCCGGCAAATTCAAGCTGAAGTCCTTGACTATGAAGTGAATGTTCTGTCCATCACGTTGCCTGGTGATTCAGATACTAACATCAAGGTTTGGTGGCAGCCGCAGTACAGCAAGTTGAACGATGCAGATCTGGCTCAACCAAAGAATGTCCCTCTGTCAGAGTGGTCTATTGATAGCCACTAAGCTGTACAAATTTCGAATCCCTTGCACATTCGTTGTAATTCCCATATAAAATAGCTTAGATCGAATAAGAGTGGCTTACATTTCGAACTTTACTGCGAAAGCAAATCGGTTTGCACGCACATGACTAGAGCATGGCTGTGGACAGCAAATTTCCGCATCGAACCATACCTATAGTACACAGCACGCGATTTTCTAAAATTAGATTATTCCCAAGCAAGATCTCAAGGTGGATTGGATGGCTTGGCAGCTGCAGGCAACTCTAACACGTTTAGTTGTGTAAAGGAATTAAACTAGTAATTGGAGCAGGGTGAAACCCAGTCGTGAGTATAGCCAATCATATGTCCATAAAGACATGGTCACCGAAACGGACCCACGTTCCGGGTTACGGCTGATGTAATTATCAAGGAGCGCACATATCTTTTGCCGAGGGGCATTACCCTGGCTAAACACCCTGCTCCTTAGACTCCGACACCTCCTTGGAGGCTGCTGGCAGTGTGAATTCGGGCTACCAATATGGAACACCCGCTGTCTTTCCTGCTGGACTTACCGGCTCCTAGTGATGGTGTATCACTAGGTGATCATCTGGCAGCCCATGTTACTGACAATGGACGTGTCAAAACCCTTCTAGACTGCCTGCCCTCAACAAACAAACGTGCACTCATTTCTCCGGACCTATCTCGTCCGCCATTGACGCACCGTATGCTGAAGCAATTTGTGGCATCATTTACGCTGCCCAACAGTCCTCATATCAAGCCACTCGAACAAAACAACCGTGTCATGATGGCTCTTCCAACGGGCCCTGAGAACGCTTTGGCGTTGCTTTGTATTGCCTGCTACTTTAGCTGCGCGCCTGTAAATGCCAGTTGCACAGCCGAGGAGCTGCGTGATGATTCTTTACGTCTGGGAGCTCGTGCTGTGATTTCGACCGTGGACTCTATCGAGCGTCTTGAGTTGGATCGCCTTTACAGAGAGCACGGTATTGAGATTCTTCTCCTCGAACCTCGTCCATCAGGGCCTGCAGGTCTCTTTGACATATCCCTCATGGTAGAAGAACAACCAGGATCGCGTCAGCGTGGCCCTCTCACCCCAAACAACCTGAAAAGTCAGGCTTTGGTTCTGCATACTTCGGGCACCTCTGGTAAAAAGAAGGTTGTGCCGTATTCCATGCGCCATTTAATTGTCGGCGCTTGCTGTGTTATTCAAAGTTGGAACTTGCACCCTAACCAAGTAAATATGAACATGATGCCACTTTTCCATGTGGGTGGTATTGTGAGAAACCTGTGGGCGCCGGTCTTGTCTGGCAGTAGTACCATTCTTTGCAGTGGATTTGACCCAAACGCATGGTGGACGCTCACGACTCAACTAGGTGCCACATGGTATTACGCTGCTCCAACTATGCACCATGCAATTTTGGCATCTAAGCCAGCTGAAATCGACCCTTCGACCCAGCTTCAAATTCGAATGATCTGTAACGCTGCTGGTGGATTGTTGCCGTCGTTGGCTAACGAACTTCGTGCTACTTTCAACTGCACGGTCTTACCCTCTTATGGTATGACTGAATGTATGCCGATTGCATCACCTCTTATTACATATCAACTCGAGCGTCCTGGTTGCTCTGGTATTGCTTGCGGTCCTCATCTTAGCGTTCGAGACCAGCTCGATATCACCAAAGAGCTCGAACGCGGCAAGACAGGCGCCGTTTGTGTTAGGGGTCTCCCGACCTTCAGTGGTTACGAGCTTGAAAACGGTGAACTCGATACTTCTGTTTTTACGAAAGACGGATGGTTTGACTCAGGTGACTGTGGTCACATGGACGAAGATGGCTACTTGTACATCACCGGACGTTCTAAAGAGATTATCAACAAAGGTGGTGAAGTCGTCTCGCCTTTCGAAGTTGAGGAAGCGATTGCCCAAGCCTGCAAGGGGCGCGTTAAGCAGACACTGGCTTTCTCTGTTGAGCACAAGGTGCTTCAGGAGACGATTGGTGTTGTGATTGTGCCCGAAGCTGGCCAACCTCGTATCGGTCTGGTTGAGCTGCAGAATTCGCTCCGGAGCTACTTGCATCCATCAAAATGGCCTTTCGTGATGGTATATATGGATGACCTGCCAAAGAACCAGGCAGGTAAACCGCTGCGTATCAAACTTGGCTCGCGTTTGGGTATTGCGTCGATGTCGGATGATGTACCGGCTCTTGATCGTCACTTTGAGGCCAAGGCTCCCTCAAAGGATGTGCCTCTTTCACGTCCCATTCCTTGCTCCCGTGTGACTGTCGATTCGCGCGCTGTTCAGCGTGCTTGCTATCGAATCCCTGGTGTATTGGATGCGGCTGTCTCACAACAGCGTGACCGATCCCTCATGGCATACATTCAGGTGTCAGAAGATGCTGAGTTCGAAGCAGCAGATATTGACCGCGCTCTTGGTCAGATTCTGCACGGCTATGCCGTGCCAAACCCTCTACATGTGTTCCGCCAGCCATTGATCAAAAGGGATGGTAATTACGATTTCGCTGCGATGGAAACTATCGTACGTGAACAAAACGCCGCGTCCATGTCGCAAACGTCGATTCTTGTCAGTAACATCATTGGAAACCTGCTCGACCTCGACCCTGGCTCGATAACTGATGAATCCGACTTCTTCCTTCTGGGTGGTAATAGCTTGCTTCTTGGTCGACTTATTTTCATGATCCGCAAAGAAACGGATGTGAGCCTCGAAGTCTCGTCGCTCTTCGTGAACTCTACAGTCTCTAAGATTGCAGCCCTTATCGATGAACAACGTGATTCAGGTTCATCAGAAGAACAGGACTTCTACCAGATCGACGAAAAAGGTGCAGGACTCTATTCCTCTGCGAACCTTGCGCACAATTATGACGACTCGGACCCGGCATTCTCTTCACATGGCAACAAGCCACGCAGTCAAACGCACCCATTGGTCATATTCGTTCAAGCCATCCCATTCCTATTCTTTTATCCTCTAAAAGCTGCTTGGACTTGGACGATCATTCTCCATGGTCTGGCATTTTTCGCCTTCTACATTGAAGACTCATTCTGGCAGCGAATCGGTGCACTGCTGTGTTCAATTGCGATTGCGCGTGTCACGAGCCGTGTTATATGTCCCGTTGCGGCAATTGCATTCAAGTGGGTCGTAATCGGTCATTACCGGCCTGGCAAGTACCCCATGTGGTGCAACTACCATTTGCGTTGGTGGATTGTCAACCAGTCGCTCCGTACAAGCGGCCGAGGTGTATTCGCACTGACGCCCGGCTTGATGAAGTTGTACTTCCGTCTATTGGGCATGAAGATTGGCAGGGATGTGAAGATCGATCAAAGGACAAGGCTTGGTGAGCACGACTTGATAACAATTCATGACCGTGCACAGCTTGATCGTTGCTACGTTCGTGGTTTTTGTGTTGAACGTGACGGCTTCTTCCGTCTGGAGCCAATTGTCATTGGTCGTGACTGTGTCGTCAACACGTATACTTTTATATCGCCTGGTGCTCGCCTGGCTGACGGCACTGTGTGGGGTCCACAATCTTCGTCGCACGAGCCGCCATCACCTGACTCGTATGCAGCGTACAACAGCGCTTCGGTTCGTCAGCCACACATCCTACTTCGTTTGTTGATTGGCTATCCGATTGTTATTCTTGTGCGCCTTGTCTCGTATGTTCCTTGGTACGCTTCGCTATTCTTGCTTTTGTCGCAACCATTCGGTTTCGACTCCACCGACTCACTACGAAGCGTCATTGCCTGGTACGCTTACCCTCATCGTATTGGATACCACTTCTTCGCTCGTATCATCCGCAAAATCCTACCTCCGCTGGTCAATTTGGTGCTTGGCCTCATTATCAAGCGATGCCTCGGTCTTAACCAACCTGGCTCAATGCGCAATGCCAGCCAGTTGGTTCTATTCCGTCGTTGGATGACCTCGCAGTTGCTTAGCCAGCATCATCTCAAGCGCGCATTCGAAATTATCGGTACGCACTATGAAATGACTTCGGTCGTTTTCCGTATTATGGGTGCCAAAATTGGTAAGCGCGTGTACTGGCCTGGCTCGGGTATCTACTGCCCTGACCCAGAGTTGCTGGAGGTAGGTGATGATGTGGTCTTTGGCTCGCGTTCCGAGGTCATCACTTCGGACTCGATTAGCTTCGATCCTATCCGCATCAGCCGTGGTGCTATGATTGCTGACCGTGTGGTGCTTCTCCCGGGTGCCACTATTGGTACTCAGTGTGTTATGGGTTCAGGTGCTCTAGCTCGTCGTAACGGCAACTACGAAGACCGTTCTGTTTGGATGGGCTCGAAGAATGGTGAGGCTGTCAGCTTTGGCAAGTCACAAGGTCCTGCTGAGCTTGGCGAGGAAGACACAATCACACCGTTCGGTCGTGCATATTACCAGCGTCGTGCGAACTACTTTGTGATGCCTTACTTGATGATCGTTGCTCTGAATGTGCTTTTGCAGGCCGTTGCTGCCGCTTATTGGGCAGGTGGTTTCGCAGCAACAGTCGTTGCCATCAACAGGATCGTCCAGACTTTCTTCGATCGCTCAGACTTTTTGTTCCCTGATCACTGGTATCGACCCGCTTTCTTGTACCTGTGTATCTGCATTTTCTTTGTTGTCATTTTGCCAGGACAGGCCATTATCTCCCTTCTTTGGCTGATTGTGACGAAGTGGATAATTATCGGTCGACGTCGAGAAGGAAAGTACAACTGGGATCAGAGCAGTTACTGCCAGCGCTGGCAGACGCACCTCACGCTGCAAAAGCCAACAATGCAAGGTTACGGTGGTTACATTTTCCACAATTTGTCTGGTACAGTGTTTGCCGTGTGGTTCCTGCGTGCCTTGGGTGCGCGGATCGGCAAAGATTGTGCGATTTGGGCTGGAGGTAAACCTAGCCTCACGCTCACAGAGCCGGATCTTGTAACGATGGGTGACAATGTATCAATCGATGACTGTTCAGTTGTGGCTCACATCAACTCGCGTGGTCAGTTTAGTCTGAATCGCCTGCGTATAGGCGATGGATGTGCCATGCGTACTGGTAGCCGCTTGTTGTCCGGTGCCAGTATGGAGTCACAGTCCATGTTGCTTGAACACACACTTGTGGCCTCTGGTGAAATCACTGAGAGTTGGGCTGTCTATGGTGGCTGGCCAGCCCGTCGCCTTAATTTATTGCGTCCCTCTCCTCTAAAAGCATAACTGGAGCACATCAAAAGAGGCTTGAGTATATTGTATATAAACGCTTGAGCAAAAGACAAATAAAAAATATTTTAGATTCACTATCAAAATAGCATGTTAATGGTCAATAGAGAAGCATCCTATACATATTCAATCCTTTTGCCGCTGGATGTCAAACTTATGGCTGGCATTTTTATACCTATTTTGAGCTATGGGGGAGCAGGACATAAGCGAGGTTGTGTATGTCACGTGCCCCACGATTATCGCTGACGAAACTCAAAAATAACCCTACGTTTGACGATAGCAGGTATCAAGACATGAGCTTTGAAGCAGGAGAGGAGAACGAAGGAGAGTACGTTGGCAGTATTTGAGGCTTACTCGAATCAGATACTTTGATGAAGGAGATGTTTTTCAGGAGGGTGACGTGGATGACACGCTAAATGAGGATGGTGATATGGGAGACGACGTAGATCATTATGGGGACGAGGAAATTGTTCATTCAAGTGCCAACGGCGGTGTGCCAGCTAATGTGGACTCCAATGGAAAGCCAAATAAGGAGCGAATAACCACTCCTTACATGACAAAATACGAAAAAGCCCGTATTCTTGGAACGCGTGCGCTTCAAATTAGGTACGGATTTGTTCTACGAGAAGTATCTCTAACATTTTAGCATGAATGCACCTGTCCTAGTACCTACAGAAGGTGAGATGGATCCATTGGCTATTGCTCAGAAAGAGTTGGCCGCCAAGAAGATTCCACTCCTGGTGCGGCGGTATCTGCCCGACGGCACATTCGAAGACTGGAGCGTATCAGAGCTAATTATCACGGAATAGAACTGTGCCTGTGATGTCTTTGTATAAATCGCAATACATATGTAAACTTATTTGTCAGACTATGCGACTGGCTGTATTTTCTCATCCACGTTGGCGCGCCATGAGGGTCAGCCTGCTACATGTCCTAAAGCCAGTTTTGACCTCTGTGTCACCAGAATAACCACGTGGCTTTGGGCGTATCGCACGAGTGCCGGTGCAACAGCCAAAGAACACGCCAAGACTGGACGAAATTTCGGCCGGGACGAATGGACTGCGACTATTGGACTGATTGATTTTCTGGAGTTGGCTTCAAGAAGGCACATTCACTCCAATGCCTGCCTGTTCTTTTAAACTCCTCCAAGGTCTTGGCATAATTTAGTATTGCCTCACCTCATATCATGGGCATGAGTGATTGTCAGGAATACAAATCGTTGTATTCTGAGAGCAAGAAAGAAGGGATGATAGAAAGATATGGAGAAACTCATGTCTCCAAGGATGAGGCGCTCGTATGTTTGTGGAAGGACTGTGGCATTGTGTGCGACAATGCAGAAGTCCTGTACAATCACCTGTGCAATAGCCACGTTGGTCGTATAAGCAAAAATAACTTATGTTTGACCTGTCATTGGGATAATTGCAACGCAAGTTATGGAAAGCGTGATCATATCACTAGTCATATTCGCATCCACACGCCACTCAAACCATACTCTTGTTCTGTGTGCGGAAAAAGCTTCAAGAGGACGCAAGACTTGAAGAAGCATGGACGCACACATATGAATACTTCAAAGCTCTCTTATGAGGCTGCTTCTCCGGATAATATTTCAGCTAAGGTATCATATGAACAAAATGGTGTCTTCACAGTGCACCCCAAATCGATCCCGTCGCCAGAGGTCCTCGAAAATGTTCCCACGCCAGCTTTTTCATCTTTATCTTCTCGTGAGTCTGCATCGCCTACTTCTTCTCCAAATACTATGCGACCTTATAATTTCGGCTCGACGCCAACGTATCAACCGGGTATCGGACTCCCAGCGATGCAGCCGCGGATGAATGAGTCAATGTACCCGTGCTTGCCCCGATGGGCACCTGGCTATGCTTCTCATGTTGCTACTCGAATACCTGAGGCTATTTCCACACACGAAAATTTACAAGAAACGCGATCTTTTGCAAATGAAAGTCTAAAGCGGCCTCGATCAGCCGTTTCAGACTTTTGGAGTGATGTACAAAGCAAGAAGATGGCACCTATGTATGATAATTCGATGATGGAGCGCTTGGATGATCTTTTGTGGCCCCAATTTTACAACTTGAATGATTTGAATTCCTGCTTAACTGAATCTATGAACGCAATTCAAGGGGTTGGTGAATCAGCTGACCCACGATATTCCTCCGTGATGAATCCGGCCAACACAAACTTGCAAGATGTTAACGCATGGCTTCTTCAGCTTGGCAATAGCATGTCTCTTGATTTGTCGGCAATGCAGGGCCAGCAAAGCAACTTTGCCGAGACTTTGTCGCAATATGACCTGGATCACATTCCTGGTGCGGATTTGGTGCTGCCACCTGCTGTGCTGAATACAAAAGACCAGGCAGCGGGGAGTGACGTGGGATCTGGCAGTATGCCAGTCTTTGGCCAGCCCCAAGACAAGGGATTTAGTCCGATCTACAGGCAAGTGCAACCACTTACGCGAATGCCGTCGGCACCACATGAGGACACTATTCAGGGATACGGCACCAACGCGAACCCAACTTCCTCTTCGGCTCGAGGTCATGGCTGCGAATCATACTATGCGAAAGAACGCCATCATGGTATCATGTATCCCAAACTTCCCTCTTCAAGAGAAGAGATCCAGACCCCCTCATCAACGTCAGCAGCCACATCTATGCCCAAGTTTATGCCGAACGACGGTATTAAGATTCGTCAGCGTCACATGCAGTTGGTTTTGAACTTGTTGCTTGCGCTGAACAAGAATAAGTTTATTCATCCTGAAACGGGACATGTTCTTCCCATGGGACGTATGCTGATGCTAAGGCGAACAGACCCGAGAAACAGGTTATCCACGATGCGTCAAACACTGCCGCTTTCGGCAATACCACCAAAACCTACACTTTCACAATCGACAAATTCTCGTCTACGCAATATGGGTGCTGCGCGCGAAACGAAACGAGCCACTTTACCTAGTATTTCACAACTTCTTTCTAACGTGGATATGGATTAACACATTCAGTAGACAATTAGATTAAGGGTAATGATTGTACAGCTTCTAAGAATTTGGAGGTATCTTGCCGATATATGGCTTTGACAATGTCAGCATACGTAGCGGTACGTTCGGCAGATTTATGGGTATCTTCAAGGGCAAGTGATTTTTCGTGAGCACGTTTTGTAATGCATTTAGGAATACCTGCCATTGCTGCGATGTGGATGCCAAATGATTTGGATGCAGCTCCGTTTACAAGCCTGTGAAGGAACACAATCTTTTCCTCGCCGTTGAGGCATTCAACTTCCACCCTCATGTGCACATTCACTAGCAGCTGAGGATATACGTGTGCTAGACGTGTCAGCGATACATAGTGTGTGGTGAAAAGTAGCAAAGGCATCAGCGCACCACGCTCGGCAAATGCACTCAAAATAGCGTATGCAAGTGCAGTGCCATCGAATGTCGACGTCCCCCGCCCAAATTCATCCAGTAATACAAGTGAGCGCGGCGTCGAGCTTCGCCAAATGTAGGCAGTTTCGCACGCTTCGACCATAAATGTTGATTTTCCGCGCACAATATCATCGCGAGCGCCCATCCGCGTACAAATACTGTCACGACAGGAGATATGGGCTTCTTTGCATGGAACGTAGGATCCTAATTGAGCAAGGAGTACCACGAGCGCGACCGCGCGCATTGCGCTAGATTTTCCACCCATATTCGAGCCCGTAAATATCATGCCGCGTGGATCATGATCCCCTCCCAATGATACATCATTGGGCACATAAGAACCGGCACATGCCTCCGTCACAGGGTGTCGAAATTGCACGAGTCGTAACATGTGGCCGTGCTGATGCACATGAGGGCGTACGAAGCCTGGTCTTGAGGCTACGCGAGCAAGACTGGCGAGTGCATCGAGGGTCGCGAGTGCCTGAACGACGCGGCGAAGCGGGACATAAGCCAGCGTCAATTTCGAGACAAAGTCGCGAAATGCATCACTCGCAACGGACGCGAGCATCTCACGATGTTGGTCACGTCGCCTTTGCAGCCGCACGATCTCTGGCGTGTGGAAACGCACAGATTTCTTCGTTCCACTTATACGGATCCATTCAGCGGGTACGTGTGACACATCACCTGTGCGTACTTCAATAAGATGGTCAATGTCAGACACTCGAGCATAGATCAAAGACGGTCGTTTAAGAATGCGGCGTACCTCGAGTAAATGTTCCTCGAACGCCTTTTCGTCCTGATCAAGCACGGAATGCCATTCTTGTATCAACGGATATCGAGATGGATCCGTGTAAAGCTTGTCTTTTTCACAGCGTCGTGCATGTGGAATAGAGAGTGCTTCGACAGCTGAACGAACCTCAGCTCGTGCTGCGCTGAGATCCCAAATCGTGGAGTCTAGTAATGAGTTGCCAGTAGAAACAGATGGATCAAATTCCAGTGTAACGCGGTGCAGGGCAAGTAATATTGTTGCAAGTTCAGATGGTTCGACCAAAAGATGCATAATTCGCGTCAATCCTCGCATGAGGTCAGGAAGGTTGGTAAGAAGTGCGATGGCGCGGAGCAAAACCTGAGATCTGCATTCACGAAGCAGACTTATAGCATCTGCGCGAGCCTGAATTGTCTTGGCATCGATGAGTGGATGTCGAATCCATTGGCGAAGAAGACGGCGTCCCATGGGGGTGATACATTCGTCTAAAAGCCACAATAGGCTGCCATGCACTTGATGATCCGTTGCATTCTGTAAGAGTTCAAGATGCTCCATTGTTACACTGCTGAGTAACATACAAGAGCGTGATGTAAATGAGGCATAGTTGTCGACATGCTGGAATGCAGATGTCATGTTGTACGTTCTCAGATGTGTGCACAACATGGCCAGTGCATCTTGGACACTGTAAGAAAGCTCTGATAGAATCCATGCCAATGCATTACCTTGAAGAAGTGCGTCAAGTGGACATACTTTATCGCACGACTCTAGACGCACTAGAAACGCAGTTTCCATTTTGTATAGCTGTATATGGTGTCGTGTCACTCCGTTAATCGATGCAGGTGAAAAAACAAGTTCACGGGGTGCAAGATGAGCAAGACGGGTTCTCAATGCATCACGCGTTAATCCATCTTCCCAATTGTCATATGTAATGGTAGATGTCGGCATGTCGATGGCGACAAGCGCTAATGAGCCAGGACGAGGCTCTGTAATGGCGCAAATAACTTGCTCAGCGCTCTGATCAGGACTAGACACATCATCGATCCATGTACTGGATGTATATACTGCTGTAACTTTTCGATTAAATGGCTTATGCATAGCTCCTGATGCTGCCTTGAGCGCGCGAGTCTCAGTCTGCCGTGATACGCCAACTTTGTATCCCTGAGCGATAAGGCGTTTGATGTGAAAGTGAACACGTGCCACTGGTACCATAGCTGTCACTAAATTTTTCTCAGTGTAGCAGGCAATATTCAGCACTTGACTTGCAATGCGAGCATCTTGCTCGAAAAACTTCATCTTGTAGCCGACTTCCACGAGTAACAGCATACCTGGATTTTCGGCTTTGAGTTGAAGCACTTGTCGCTCTAAAGGGGTATAATTATCATCCTTGCGAATTTGAGTTATTGGAACTTCGATATTGGCACCATCAGAGGCACGCTTTCGGGGCACGACACGTCTGGGCGGCCCTGACATGACCGGTGCATGCTATCAGCATGGATCTCCACATGTACCTCAAGGATGTGTATATTGCCACGTGTAAAATGCAACAAGCCGAGCGGTGTCATACCAACGTCGAGCTGATGGCGTCGACGCTGCTGGTGAAACAGCATGTTAAGTTTATCCAACAACTGGAACAGAAGCGAGACAGTAGCTTGGCATACCACATGACCGCACATCTTCGTATGAATGGTGTGTACTGGGGCGTCTGCGCACTCGAATTAATGCGTGCTGGTGATGCACTTGACCGCGAAGCACTCATTAAGTTTGTCATGAGTTGTTACGATGGATTGACTGGTGGATTTGGTGCATATCCATCTCATGATGCACACATACTCAGTACACTTAGTGCCATTCAAATCCTGGCCTTGAAAGATGCCTTGGACGTGCTTGGCGAACGCCGTACCCGTATTGTTGAATTTGTATTGAGTCTGCAGCGTCAAAACGGTTCGTTCCAGGGTGATCAGTGGGGTGAAACAGATACGCGCTTTTTGTACTGTGCGGTTAGTGCTTTAGCCCACCTGCATGCCCTGGATATGCTGGACAAAGAAAAGACCATCCAATGGCTTTTGCGTTGCTCCAATTTTGACGGTGGCTTTGGGCTCACGGAAGGAGCAGAAAGTCATGCGGCACAGGTGTTTACATGTGTGGGTGCGCTTTCGATATTAAACGCTCTGGATCGAATTGACCAAGACACCTTGGCGTGGTGGCTCGTGGAGCGACAAGTGCCTAGAGGTGGTTTGAACGGACGCCCTCAGAAACTGGAGGATGTCTGTTACAGCTGGTGGGTGCTATCATCGTTAAGCTTGATAAATCGATTGCACTGGATTGACGCAGATAAGCTGCAATCATTTATCCTGTCAGCGCAGGACCCTGATCGTGGTGGTATTGCCGACAGGCCAGAGAATGTGGCTGATGTCTTTCACACACAGTTTGGTGTCGCTGGACTGTCCCTCCTCGGCTACGAAGGCCTCGAGCGCGTGGACCCCACGTACTGCATGCCCTATTCTGTGACACAAAAACTACATATAAGCCGGCCATACCAGGATCTAGCTTCATAGCTTGTTGTATATATGGTGCTCGTAGCGCAGAACGATGTAATTGGTTGATTAGCCCAAGACATCTACATCGGCGGTAAATTGTGGTTCATCAGCCAGGGAGAGACTCACGAGGGCTTGTAGGGACGGTGATAGGCTCAGGCCGGTGCCCTTGCTACCATCTAGCTCTGAAGAATGCTTCGATACCCTAGAGAGATCGTCGGTTTGGGACGCGGCAGCGGGATCATCACTGATATGCGGAGGCACGGCATGGTTTTGTCGAGGTCCATCCTGCCATTGAGCTTGGTCCCGTAGCGTGCCTTGTGTATGAGACAGCTCCGCCGAGTTATTCATAGTGGGACGAATAGGAGCCAATGGCCACAAAGAAGGTGTAGACGCCGTCATATAATCTGTTGGCGAGGGAGCGCCGTACTCTGCCGCGGAGTCATAGGAAGAGCTGCTTTTGGATGGATAAGCGTACAAACCACCACTGCTACCGCTTAAGGGCGAAGAGGCAGCATCGCGCAATTGTGAGCCACTGCTCAGCATTACAGTCTCCTGCCCTCGAGGGGGCGCAGCAAAGGTAGTATCAGTAGAGGTTATCGACTGACCCGATACAGTATGGGGTAAGTACGTAGCAGAAGACGCTGGTGCCTGGGGGAGAAGCAAGGTACTGGAATAGGCTGGTGGTTTCTGTGATAACGGGTGCGAAGACAAGTCTGAAGAAAGCGCGGGATAAAGATTCGTTGTGGGAGGAGCCATTAAGGGCTGCGTGCCGGGAGCAGCATCGGCTGTACTGACTGGCTGCTCGCTTGCAGAAGTAAAAAGGTAGGAAGGAAGGGTTGCATTATTGGAAGACGCGGGAGGCAACACGGTTGATGGAGACGAGGCAGATGCCGGACGTTGCTGGTACTCTGATGACATGCCTTGCCTAGAAGGCATGCGCGAAATCATTGCGGCCTGAGGATAAGAAGCACTAGCAGACGACGTCTGTGTATAGATAGGATGTTGGGCCTGAAGTGTAGATACATTCGGCCGGGTGAATGAATTCACAGGACCTTTGGGCTGTGAGTTCTGCATCGTCTGCACAGGATTAGGCATCGAAGGCGGCGACTGGTAATATGTAGAAGACGTCGTGTACGATGACCAGTCCGGGTATGACGACAAAGGTGCATCCGCAGGCGCATAGCTCGATGAGGTGGCCGTGGACATAGTCGGAACAGTTGAGGCAAGCGCTTGGGTGGACTGCCTAGTCTTGGTAGCGGAAACAGAAGAAGCAGGAGCAGGCTGTGCCACAGCATATGAGCCGGCTGGCTCGCTTATTCCCAAGTAAGGAGAGGCATTGGATGCGTTGGCGGATGGGCGACGGTAAGATATATACTGAGTCGAAGGCACCGATGCATCAGCACTCGGAGAAAGGCGGACGTACGGTGATGGGCTCGCCTCAGGTGCGGCATACGTGGACGCAGCATCTGTCAGCTCATTCGATGCCACTGGCGGCCAAATCTGGCTGGTCTGGACGGACGGAAGATTGGAATGTGCAGGAGAATTGGGCGCAGTGTCCGAAAAGTGCGGTGTGACCTCAGGCGCAGCACTCGGTTTGGTCGGCGTGGACGATCTGGGAACAGCCCCTCCAGAGTAGATAACAGCCCGCTCACCGAGTGGTTCGGATTTAGCTGGCGTGTTTGTCTTGGGTGTCTGCGATACAGGAGCATTAGGTGCAGCTGAGAATGCGAGTGGCACTTTGGGCGAGGCCAACGGTCCAGATCCATTGGAAGAATGAGGAGCGGGAGATGGCGACGTATGCTGGACTGTGGAATCTTGCGTAGAGGTGCCGGTAGTTTTAGGGATCTGCATAGGTTCTTTTGCCTCACCCATCGACTTGGACTTCACTGGAGCAGCGTTGGGTTCGACTTTGCTAGCCATGGATGGCCTACTCGGTACATTTGATGCGCCCTTCTGTCCAGTCTTTGTAGGCGTTTCGTTTTTAGCAGACATCTTAGCAGGCGGCTTGGACTTTGATGGCGTCTTGATTCTCTTGAAAAAGCCACTAAAAAGGCCTTTGCGCTTGTTTTCGTCGCCATTAGAAGTTGTTTGATTCTGCGCCGGTTGCGAGGGTTGACGAAAGCCAAAGTACCTGCCAGGAGTTGTAGGAGGCTTCGACGTGTCTGGCTTGCGCGCCGGTGTGGATGTGGCTCGGTTGGGCTGTGATGTAGCAGAAGGTCTGGGAGGTGTCGAAACAGGGCCAGGCTGCTTGGGGGGTTGAGGAGTTGATGTGAGCGGGGGCTGGGTTGGTGGCAAAGCATCGTCAGCAGTATCCTTGACAGACTGGGAAAGAGCCGGAGTTTGAGGCTTACTTGGGTTTGGTGACACAGAACTGACGGGCGTCTGCGAGTCAGACAAGGTGCCCCCGGTAGATGGCTTGGACCCAGGCAAGAGACCGAATTGGTTGAATTCTCGGCCTTGATTCGCAGAATAGGAAGACTGGGGTGGGATTTGTGGACGACCAAGAGCAAACATCTCAGAATCCAGCAGCAGGTCAGGGTTGCTCGTCATGGCTGGGCCGCGCAGAGCGTTTCCCTCCTTCATAGGGTCGATATCACCTGGGGGAGTAAAAATGGGGTAAGGGCTATCTGTGACACCGATGCCCATACCCTCTGGTATAGTGATGCGACATAGACCCGATTCGCTCTTCGAGATTTTTGAGATACCCGTCACATCCGTTTGAGAAAGTGAGGACAGTGCACCTGGGCGACCAAAGCGTGCGCGACTCGGACCACGCAAGCTTGTCTGACTCATTGCCGTGGGAGAGCCAGGAATATAGGGCGAGGTATATCCTGCAGGACCACCGTTGGCAAATGAATCTGTTGATGGTGCAAATGACATGGATCCGTATGGTGATCCAAGCCCCCCTTTGCGAGAAGCAGCAGACATCTCACTAATTAATACATCAATTTCACGGGTATCATTGAAGCGACGACGGCGTCCGGGCGCCGCAGCCGAATGAACGCTAGTGGTAGAGGTGTAGCGGTCCTGGCGGACACGCGACCGAGAAGCACCGGGCATGTAAAAATTTCGAGACTTGTTGCCGCTAGGATCATAAGAAAGCTTGGATGTGGATAGGCTCATGCCACTGGGTCTCTGTTGCTGAGCGATGCCCTTCTGAGACATGGTGGATGTAGAAGAGAGGCCTGACCTTGATTGAGAGGCTTTCGTAGCCATTTAACAAATGAGATACACTCGATGCTGAAAAGAGCGTTTTGTGAGACGCACTTGGCAAAGCGATTATATCGGATGCAAGAGCGCTCGATACGAAAGCTTGGTACTAGACAGGGCTCGACTCGGCAAGTGTCTGTTAGAAAACGATTCTTAGTTCACGACGATAAGCCTCGTCGCGAACGAGCAGATCGCCTATTTCCAATTCGATGGATGATTGGTGCACGTTGTACCGATGAACGCCAAATGATACAAAGTAGGCCACGGAATTCGGGGGAATTATGCATACCAAGCTTATGTCATTCACACAGGCACGCGGTTCTGCCTGAATCGACACTCTGTGCAGCCAGGGTGCTGCTGCATGCGCTTGGCGGCTGGGACCGCATGATGTACAACAATCTTGTAAAATTATTTGTGTGTGACGCGCAGAATATAAGCACATTGGCCATAAACACGATGGAGAGCTGTGCGTAAGGGTATATGCATACAATTATCAACGAAAACGTAGCTATAAGGGTGTCTACTTATTCGCCGTCTTCATCAGATGATGCAGGAGGAAGTGGTATAGCATCATAGCCGCCGCCTAACTCAGTTTTTGCAAACTGCCGCTCCAGTCGTTCCTCTTCTTCCTCTAGAGCAAACTGGTCTGCTGCCTGTGTGACCTCTTGGCTGCTTCGACATCCGCGGTAGCGTGCGAAAAAAGAGTGGTTTAATGCGGGAAAATTTGATCCCCACGCAAATTTTGATAGGAGCTGATCGCCCAGTGGCTTTGCTTGACAGATGTAGAAGGCCGCGGCAAGTGCCTCGACACAGTTCAGCTTAAATGGCTTGCCGTAATTAACTGGATTCGTCGCCATGAGGCGCGGCAGCAGGCGCTCGTGTGGACTTTTGATTTTGCCGAAAGGTACTTCGTCTAAACGAGCCCAGCTGCATTCTACCACGGCTACGCCATATTCGCGCAAAATGGGTGCATCGGCAGGTGAGAGTACTTGCGTAGCATGAGGCGTGAGCACAATGCCTCGGAATTTCTGGTTAACGCGCATTTCCTTGATCAATCCATGCCTGGCAAGTTTTTTACCGCTGCACCGACGTGGGTCGCAGTGCTGAAAGTCCCACATAGCGACAGGGACAGGCGTCGAAAGATCAGTGGCTGACCCGAGATCGTCTTCGCTGTCATCTTCTGATTCGTCATCCTGGTCCTCGCTTTCTTCGTCACCACTGTCTTCTTCTTCTTCTTCGCCTGTGCAAAGCGACTCTGGCGGTTCTGGGTTTTCAATGAGCACGTTAACAGCATGTGCATCATCCGATCTCGATCTCCGGCTACGACCTCTTCCACGCCCATACCCACCACGTGGACGAACCATGGGGGCAATGTTCTTCGCGACCCCCATTCTTGCGCCTCCAGGTCGAGCGAAGCTTGACCGACCTTGCCGGTTTTGTCACGTGATGTGTGGGGATGACAGCCGTGGAGAACCTAGGGGAGCCCCACCATTGGTGGGTTTTTAATATGAGCCTACACAGTGTATGCTTTTCATGGTGAGTCAGCACCCGGAGGCCGGAGCCGCGTGTATATAAACTCCTCGACAAGCAGGGTAACTTCGCTCATTACGTACAGACAATGCCTTACGATCCGTTTAAAGAAGACGAAGCATTTGAGCGGGAGGTTCAACAAGTGAAGCAATGGTGGAGCTCACCACGCTTTGCCGGCGTGACGCGCCCATACACGGCTGAGTCTGTCGTGAGTAAGCGCGGTACTGTCCGCCCCCAGTACCTCTCCAACGAGCAGGCCAAAAAGATGTGGGCCCTCCTTGAGAAGCATGCCCAAAACAAGACTACATCCCACACTTACGGCGCCCTGGACCCTGTCCAAGTCTCGCAGATGGCCAAGTACCTTGAGACCGTTTACGTGTCTGGTTGGCAAAGTTCGAGCACTGCCAGCTCGACAAATGAGCCTGGGCCGGATCTGGCTGATTACCCGTCGAACACAGTGCCCAACAAGGTTGAACATCTGTTTATGGCTCAGCTCTTTCATGATCGCAAGCAGCAGGATGCTCGCCGCTCAATGACCCCGGAACAGCGTGCGAAGACACCATACATCGATTATCTCCGTCCGATTGTAGCTGATGCCGATACTGGTCACGGTGGTCTGACTGCTGTGATGAAGCTTGCCAAGATGTTCGTTGAAAAGGGTGCGGCTGGTATCCACATTGAGGACCAGGCACCCGGTACGAAAAAGTGTGGTCACATGGCCGGCAAGGTGCTCGTGCCCATCTCAGAGCACATCAACCGTCTAATTGCCATTCGTCTTCAGTTCGATATTATGGGTGTCGAAAACCTTGTGGTTGCTCGCACAGACTCTGAGGCTGCCACGCTCATCACGACGAACGTCGATGAGCGCGACCACGCCTTCATCCTAGGTTCGACGAACCCCACTCTGCAGCCTCTGGTCGAGGTAATGAACGCTGCTGAGCGAAGCGGCAAGCGGGGTGATGCCCTTGCTGCTGTCGAGGAGGAGTGGACGAAGAAAGCTGGTCTGTCGCTCTTTGTTGATGCCGTCGTAGATGCCATGGCCAAGAAAGGTGTCTCCAAAAAAGTGCAGATGGAGTTTAAGCAGGCAGCTTCGAAGCTCTCAAACCGTGCTGCTCGGGACCTTGCCGCCAAGCACGGCATTGACGCTAAGAGCGGTTTCTTCTGGGATTGGGATGCACCTCGTACACGTGAGGGTTATTATCAGTACCGTGGTGGTACCCAGTGTGCTGTGCATCGTGCTGTGGCCTTTGCTCCCTACGCGGACTTGCTCTGGATGGAAACCAAGTCGCCTATTTTGGCCCAGGCTAAGGAGTTCGCTGATGGTGTGCATGCTGTATATCCGAAACAGTGGCTTGCATACAACTTGTCTCCCTCGTTCAACTGGGATGCTGCCAAGCTTTCAGAGCAGCAGATGAAAGAGTACGTCTGGGACCTTGGTAAGCTCGGCTTCGTCTGGCAATTCATCACCCTGGGTGGTCTGCACTCGAGTGCTTATATCAGCGACCTTTTCGCCAAAGGCTTCGCCAAAGAGGGTATGAAGGCCTACGTAACGCTTGTGCAGCGCCGTGAGCGTGAGATCGGCTGCGATGTCTTGACGCACCAAAAATGGAGTGGTGCTGAGTTCATTGACAACTTACTCAAGACCGTTACCGGTGGTGTATCCTCTACAGCTGCCATGGGCAAAGGTGTGACTGAGTCGCAGTTCTCAAAGTAACTTCTTGTGGATGATAGTTTTACCCTCGTTAATTTATCGTCGGGTGTGTACATCCATGTCGGTTGTCAGCATAGTAAATACATGACAAAGGAATTTTCGTGCTTGCGGTGTCTGCCGTGCTTATGTAACGAGTCTGCTTGCGAAAGTTGCTCGTCTTTTCCTCGCGTCGTCTTGCTGTCAGATTGATACTTGGAAGCCAGCTTCTTCGATCTGCGGTGGCATTACGTGTGCCTTTACTAGCGGTGTGGAACTGTGATGAAATTTCTCCGTCATATCATGTATATTCGCGCGCTCCGACAGGCAGTCGCTTCCACTTCGATATACATGACAAGCTCATTCCGACTTGCCTCTTCCTCGTACCTGGTGCACTGCAGGCCAGGGGGTGCGTCGAATGACTATCTCAGCCGTCTTTATGCGCTTTGTTCCAATTTCTTCAGTGGTCCTAGCTCAGGTATGCCAGTGATCGCTGCAGCAGGTGCCCCGGTGTTCGAGGCAGCCGAGCATGAGTCAGATGCGTCCCCTCTTGATTGGGATGGTCTTTTACGAGCAGCGCCAAAGAAAAAGGTGTCCCATTCTCGGAAAGCCATGAGGGCTGCAAACAAAGGTCTGAAGGATCGTGTTGGTACGTATCTAGTCAAATTATCATTGCTAATACCAGATATCGTGCACTGCGAGGCATGTTCACGCCCAAAATTGCAGCACCATTTGTGCGAGCATTGTTTTGGTGACTTTGCTCGTAACTTGAAACGGATGAACAAAGCATCCGGTGCATAGACTGTAGAGCTATGGACTTTGGGTCTTATTTGTGTGGTGCGGTTTGCTTGTCATTTGCGATTAGTGGGAGATATCAGAGCATCCGAAAAAAACTAGTAGCGTGTAAGCATCGACGAGGCACGTGTGTGTACACGAGAGATGGAGAAGCAAAAACGGCCTATTTTGACTCGAAGGCTAGTGGAGCCCAACAAGATTCTTCATGCTCCGTCGGGTGGCAGGGGATACCCTTGCGGCCAGAGCCACAGCCAACCGTTCACGGCACATCGTGACGCAGCATCATATCGCCCACTCTAATGCGGCAGAAACAAAGAAGATACCAAGCCAGCTATTAGCGCGCACAAATATGGAACCTCGTCGCGCCATGTCGGACCGCACGGGTCACGCCACTCAAGAGCCTGCCACAGGTACGTCGTCTTTTGCTGATGCTAGTGTTTCTACCGCGTATGAAGAACTATCCTATGCCGCGTGATGCTGCAGAACAGATTATACGCATAATTCTGCGCGCACAAGAGCAGCAGGGTCCGACTGGCAATTCAGTAGACACGTTTTCAGTCTGCTCACAAGAGTGCGAATTGCAGGTGGCAAAAGTGCTTGCGCAAGCCGAGGCACACGCTTCGAGCCTGCGTAAACTTGCATCTACCATTTTACAAGTGGTACGCGACCCGCATCGTCTATCCATTGTCGCATGTCTATATTTCGTTGCCTACCGCCAAGGGGATGATGATGCAGGGTTTTCATGGGCTAGCATGGTCATGGAGGGACTCGTTCCCACATCTTCGAAAGAGCTGGACGCCATCCAGGCACAAGCCGCTGCTGCGACGTACTCGCGCCTCGCAAGTAAGGGTCATGGCCAGGCCCAGTTTGGGATGGGTCGACTCGTCCTAGCCAAACTCACGTCGAAAACAGATGAACAACCCAACGACGAAGAAATCAAGCAAGTGCAGATGGCTGTGGATCTGTGGCAACGTGCAGGACGCAATGGATACGCCGAGGCATGGTTTGAACTCGGGCAACTGTATTACACTGGACAGCTCGTGCGACAGGACAAGTCCCGCGCCTTAACATACTTCGAGCACGGTGCTCGCGGTGGAAGTGCACAGGCAAGCCATGCACTGGGCGTCATATACGCGGAGCGTGCACAGTCGAGTGCTGACTGTCATGTTATGGATGAGGCAACAACTCTGTCAGCGCTAGCTGCCCGCTACTTTTTACAAGCGGCCCAAAACGGCCATATACCGAGTGCATACAACATGGGACATTTGTACCTTTGCCGCGACATACCCAGCAAGGAGCACAAATCACGGTATGGCGTGTTACCTGACGACAGGAATGCACGCGAGTGGTTTGCAGCAGCTTCTTCTAAGCTTTTTCTCCCAGCTATGATGAATTACGGTGCGATGCTACTGGAAGGACGCGGCGCAGGGGATGCGGATACCCGAGAGGCGGATCTAGATGAAGCACAAAGAGTGTATACTCGGGTTATTCACGCAGGAAGCCGAGTAGCAATGGAAAAGAGTGCACAAGAATCAATGGAGCGCATGACGGAGACAGCACGAAGGGGACTGCGGCTAATAGAAGAGCAGCGCGAATCTGTGAAGGCCAAGGGTTCGTCGCGTGGAGGCGAAGCATCTCCACAAAGTATGTGCACGGTCATGTAATCGACGGCGCACACCACGTGGCCCATCGTGACCGGCGGGCACGGCATGTACGAGGTAGGTCATAGCAAATCATTACGCTCCGTACCCTGGATGGGGCTTCCTGCGCGCTGACCAAGCAGATTGCCCTCGGTGCTGCCGGTTCAAACTGGGGTCCATGCCCCACTTGCGACGCCTTCATCCACACCTCTACAACATGGCCTCAGTGCAGCAAATTGTCATGCACCCATACGTTTCCCAGGTGCTTAAATTCTGGAGTACCACGGTAGGACGTGATAAGACGTCTCGTATCGTGCAATACCTCGCGCGATTCCTGGCGTGGTACTATGTGTCGGTAGGTGCACCAAAGGAAACGGTAATGCGCTTCTCGTCGATCAAGTCCAACATCGCGCTGAGCCGCAAGCTTTTCCGAATCGGGAAGTTCCTTGAACACTTTCAAGCTGCTCTGAAGGCGGTCGCGACACCAGACCCTGTGCTCAAGGTGACGGCCGTCGGCCGGCAGCTTGGCTACGCTTGCTACCTGATACTCGACGCGCTCCAATGGATTCATGGCGCCAAGGCCTACGCCTTCCAGAAAGAGACGTACCAGAAAATTGCCAAGAATGCCGCACGCTTCTGGCTCATTGGCCTGACATTCTCGCTAATCAGCGGTGCCTACAAATCATACCATCTATTGCAGCGCAACAAGCATGCCAAGGCACCGAGGGCGACGGCCGAGAAGGAAGCCGAGCGCCGCGTGGAGCTGCACCAAATCGCGGCTGAGACCAAGGCTGTGCGTCTGCAGATGCTCCAGGACCTGTGCGACTGGTTCAATCCCGGAACGTCGACGGGCTGGCTCAACCTCAACGATGGCGTCATAGGTCTGGCTGGTGTTCTGTCGTCGAGCCTTGGCATCCGCTCGCAATGGATCAAGGTGAACGGCTCAGCCAAGTAAGTATATAGTCTCTATAGTTTCCTAGGCCCCATGTCCACGCCAGCTGGTACTTCACTCGGCTACTACCAACTAGTCTACGCCAGGACTTCTTCCTTTTCTTCCAGGACTTCTTCGATCCATTCCTGAATCTCCTCCATACTTTCCTGCTCGAGCTGCGAGGCATTCGAGATACCGATGGGCTCGCTGCTCTGGCTCTGTGCCGTCTGCAGCATTTCGCGGTTGCGTTCGCGCCATGCCTTCCAGTCGTCGACCATGCGCTTGTACTCTTCCCGATGAGCGAGCGCTTGACTGCTCTCGGCCTCCTCGTCCTCCTGATCGAACATCTTGGAGTATTCTTTCAAATTGCGACGCACACGCTTCATGTCATCTTTGCTCAACAAGGACCTCGGGCGGGGACGCCACAAAATCTGTTTGAACTGTTCAATGACATTCTTTTGCAACTCGTTACCGCGGAAGTCCCAAATGGTATAGCCTTGCTCCATCGAGTGGCGCCACAAGCTCGAAGAGGTCGTCAGGAAACGGCCACTCGGATCCCACTCAGCGTCCGTAATGCTGTAATGTTCGCCGCTGCCAATCAGCTTGACTTCTTCAAGGGCTTCGCTGTTGGCCGAGCGCGCATCGCTGTTGAAGTCAACATCGTACCACTCCAAGTCATATTTGCTCGACGAGCCTAGCGTTGCTGCGAGCAAGTGCCGACCCCGTGGCGACCAGAAGAGCGCATTGCACGACTTGTTGTCAAACGTCTTAAGCAGGCGGAAATCGCCTCGTGGATGCAAGTGGAAAAAGTTGAGCTGCGTCTTGATGGCGATGCTGGGTGCCACGACGCCAAAGTTGGGGTCATTGGTCGAGATTACAGCAAAATGCGTTCCTTGCGGCTCCCATGCGAACGCCACCACCGGGTCCTTGAGCTCCACCACTTCGACAGGAAAGTCCTTCTCGCGCATACGGAACAACTCGAAGTTGCAAAAGACGGTCTTTTTCGTCTTGGTCTGGCGATCGACCTTGACACACAAAAAGTCACCCTGGGGATGCCAGTGCAGCTTACAGTCAGCGACATTGAAGAGGTTCTTGGAGCGCAAGATCTCACGGCTCGGAATGCTCATGACCGTCACACGTCCCGGCTGGTTCTGCACTTCAGGCTGCCAGTAGACCAGCATATTGTCGCGCGGCTTCTTAAAGCCCTTGGGCAGGTTTTTGTTCTTGCCGTCGTTCCACACCTCCAATGCCTCCTTGTCCTTATCACCCAGGGGTGCCCATTCAAAGTCGACCACACCCTCAATTTTTATACTCTTTTGGTCGAGTAGACCCATCGAAGGGAGCTGATATACACTAATGCCCCTGCCAGGTGTGACCTTGGCACAGTACTTGCCATCGCCGCTCCATTTGAGGAACGGCCAACTAAAGCCCTTCATGGCTGGTCCGTTGGGTCCTGCCGTGTCCTCCTGAAGGATCGGGAATGTGCGTAGAAGATGACCGGTCCGTACATCCCACACAGCAACGCGGTTACCTTCGTCTTCAGGCGCAAAGAATTGCGGGCCCTGTGGAGCATTGTCCGGCACCTGAATCGGTTCAGGCGACCAGGTCACCATATATTTTTCGTCGGGGCTAAAGTCCACGAGTCGCACGCCTGGATGAGGGTATCGCATGATTCGTTCCCAAGTTGGACCGCCCCATAGAGCAATGCCTTGCAGGTGGAATGTCGCCAAGTACATGCCCTGGGGCGACCACTGCACGTACGACTCAGTCCAGCGCGTACGCTTGTGCGCCTCATCCGGCTGCCCCATCCGGCTGTGCCACGACACTATCACATCATCACGCGCACACATGACAAGCTGGTCGCGACCCAATTGGTCCATGAGCCAGGAACGCAAGTGGCCACGCTGTTGGAACGGCTCCTCTTCAGGGTCCGTATAGGACTCATCCATGTTTGCAAGGCGTTCCACATCAGTGAGTCGGCTCATCAAGAAACGGTGCTTCTTGTCGAAAGCGTAACCGTTCATTGCACGAATCGCCTGAGATGCTTCGTCATTGCTGGCCAGCTCCAAAACGATGTAGCCCTTCGATTCACCATCCTCCTTGTATGGCATATGCATCGCGCTCAGTTCAACGTCCAGGTTTGCATGCGTGCGAAAACGCTTTTGGATGACTTCAAACAAACGCTGCTCCTTAGCAGCCGTCACAATGGGCACACCATTGATCACCACCACGTTGTCTAGAGACTCGTCCATCTGGACGTCATAAGCGGCCTCAATATCAGAGTAGTCAATGTCTGCTTCATCAAAGGCAGGCTCCATCGGGCGCTGCAAAGTAGACGAGGAAGGTTCAGCCATCGCAGCGGTCACACAACCTCCGAATCGTTGCTCCCTTAGGCACACGTCTTCGCGGGCCATTTTCTTCTCGCCCTCGTAAAATGTCACGTGGCAGATTACGAGAGCACAGCCAAAAATTTTGTAGCTCGTCCTTTCGTCTCTAGCTACGTGCGTGCGTCATGGGTAAGCACGAGAAGAAGGCGGGTAAGGGCCGTCTGGATAAATTCTACTGGCTCGCTAAGGAACAAGGATATCGTTCTCGTGCTGCTTTCAAGCTGGTACAACTCAACAAAAAGTACAATTTTCTAGAAAATGCTCATTGCTGTATCGACTTGTGTGCCGCACCAGGTGGTTGGCTCCAAGTGGCCAGTAAGCACATGCCGCCGAACAGCTTGATTTTGGGTGTGGATTTGGTTCCCATCAAGCCGATACCTCGCTGTATCACCTTTGCAGAAGATATCAACTCATATCGATGCCGTGACCAGCTCAGGGAGCACATGAAAGATTGGAAGGCCGATGTGGTGCTTCATGACGGTGCGCCCAATGTCGGTACTGCCTGGGTTCAGGATGCTTATGCTCAAAATGAGCTGACTTTACAGTCACTCCGTCTCGCGGTCGAATTCCTCGTGCCTGGTGGCGCATTCGTCACCAAGGTATTCCGCTCCAAAGACTATAACAACCTTATGTGGGTATTTCAGCAGTTATTCCACCACGTCGAAGCAACCAAGCCTCCATCTTCACGCAATGTATCAGCTGAGATCTTCGTTGTGTGTCAGCGCTTTAAGAACCTCGCGCGCATTGATCCCAAGTTTCTCGACCCCCGCTACGTCTTCAAAGAACTCGATCCCACTGGCAAGGACATGCTCGGTTCCAGCTCACGTAACCTGTTGGAAAATGTCGTAAACCCCGAAAAAAGCCGTCGTAAGCGCGATGGTTACGAGGATGGCAACTATACCCTGTACAAAACCATTAGTGCCGACGATTACATTCGTGCTGACGATGCAGTGGCTGTACTCGGCACATATAATCGGATTACCTTTGATAGTGATGCTGACAAGGCACACCTCAAACATCCTTCTACTACCGATGATGTCAAGGCGAACTGCGAAGACTTGAAGGTACTTGGTCGTCGCGACTTCTCTGTCCTGATGAAGTGGCGCAAGATGATTCGTGAGTCGCTTGAACTAGACAAACTCCCCGTCAAAGATAATGCGACCAATGTCACTGTGGAGATGGAGCCAATGAATGAAGAAGATGCTATTGACGAGGAGCTTGCACGTCTAAATGAAGTGGCCTCTAAGCGTGCCCGCAAAGAACGCCGAAGACGTAACGAAGCGCGCGCCAAGGCGGTTCAGAAGCTTCAGCTCAATATGACAACACCTATGGATCTGGGTGAAGAGTGGCAAGACCGGGCCCTAGAAGGTGAAGATATGTTCTCGTTGGATGCTGTAGACAATGCACGTCATCGTGATTCTACAACTCTGCTCGATGCTGACGAGGCTCCCAGTGGTGACGACGAAGACGGCGGTGAAACTTCAGAAGATGAGTCAGAGGAAGACCTGGATGACCGCGAACGGCGTTTGAATGAACTCGAATCTGGTATGGACCACATGTACCAGCAGTACCAAGAGCACCTTCAACGTCGTGATTCGAAGCATCTTGCGAAAGAAGCGCGTCGAAAGTCATCCAAGTATGAGGAATGGAACGGTATTTCTTCAAAACCTGAAGGCGCTTCTGATGAAAGTGACGACGAAAATGTGGCCAAGGGCTTTGATGCTGCCATTAGGCGAAAATTCCACGAAGAAACATACGATTCTGATGATGCTGAGGATGATGAAATTGAGCGCGAAGAACTGCAGGAAAGTGTCGCATCTCGACAGAAGGTGCGCCCGTCCACCGATCCAAATGATGATGTTTACGCGGCAGTTGACAGTTCTCGCGTGCCGAAACAAAGCGCTGCTTCAGCTATGTGGTTTGATAACCCTATCTTTCAGGATATGGTGCCGCTTGAATCCCTTGCGCCAAAACCCAAGGCAAGTGTCCAAGTGCCGACACCTGTGGAGGATAATGACGAAGAGAAGGAAGAAGAAGACGACATGGAGCTTGTGCCGTCGAATCAACTCGACACAATCCCTGAGCAAGAATGGAGCGTCCATGATGAAGACCAAGTTGCCAAAAACCAAACCAAAGTCAAAGACTACGGTTTACAGACGGCAGAAGCTGTATCTATGGCTCACGCTCTCGTAAACAGACAAATGACCAAGACGGACCTTGTGAATCAAGGCTTCAACCGCCACAGTTTCAATGATAAGTCGGGTCTTCCGGAATGGTTCTTGGAGGATGAAAACAAACACTACCGCTCAAATATGCCGCTCTCAAAAGAAGCCGTCGAGGCACTTCGTGCGCGTCAGCGTGCGCTGGATGCACGTCCTATTAAGAAAGTAGCTGAAGCCAAGGCTCGCAAGAAGCATCGCGCAGCTTTGCGCCTCGAGCGTGCGCAAAAGAAAGCTGATGCCATCAATGAAAATGCCGATCTGACTGAACGTGAAAAGGCGGAGAATATTAGCAAGATTATGGCTCGTTCTGGCAAAAAGACGCAAAAACAGGCACCACAGCTTGTCGTGGCCCGCGGTCCGAATCGTGGTATCAAAGGTCGTCCAACGGGCACTAAGGGTCGCTACCGCATGGTTGACCGACGCATGAAAAAGGAACTACGCGCACAAAAGCGTATCGACAAGCGAGACGGTAAGAAGCGCAGTTCATCGCATCATAAACGACAGATTCCCAAAGGATACTGAAGATAAAGTATGTAGCAATACGTATCAGGTTGTATCACTATCGACTATTTTTTTTGAGAGGCGATCTCGACGCAATTCATCTGTCTTATCTATTGCATCTCGGTCTAGAGGGGCGACAAGTCTACTCGTCAGCCTCATCCTCCTCTTCAGCCTCGTCCTCCTGGTCGTACGAGACATTGAAGAACTTGACCTCGAAACCTGGCTTGGATGTAGCGACCACACGGAGCCAGTCACGGAGACCCGAGCGCTTAAGGAACTTCTTGGTCAAATACTTGAGGTAGCGCTTCGAGAATGGAATCGAGGTCTTAATCCAGATCTTACCCTCGCCCTCGCGAACAACCTGCACGGCGTCACCGAGCTGGCCAGGACGGCCATCGACCTTGATACGGTCATGGAGGAACTTCTCGAATGCGTCGGCGTCAAGAACACCGTCGTTGGCAGGACCGGAGAAGTCGATGAAAAAGCTATTGCCCTTAGCCGAAGCCTTCGAGGCACCAGAGCCGACAACCTTGTTCGTCTTCGTAACAGCCATTTTAATTAGAACTCAGCCTACTGTTGGGATCAGCAAAGCTTGAAGAAAGGGCCTACGTCTACTTGCTGCAGAACTACAAATCCTTCCTTCTTATTCCCACGTGACTAGTTCATGCCACGTGGACCCACATGGTGGGTCGAGGGTAGGGCGACTTTCGTCGGCCCTCTGCTAAAAAAGTTGGCGAACTGTGCACTGCATTGGGGCTTGTCATGGCTGGCAACGCAGAGTTTATGATCAAGCCTGACAACTCGGGCCCAAGCCTGAGATACTCTGAATGGCCTCTGTTACTTAAGGACTACGACAAGCTTCTCGTGCGTAGTAGTCACTTCACCCCAATTCCGCATGGCTGTACGCCACTCACGCGCGATATTTTAACGTACGTTAGCAGTGGTGTGATCAATTTGGATAAGCCTTCGAACCCGTCGTCGCACGAGGTTGTCGCATGGCTGCGCCGTATCCTCCGTGTGGAAAAAACAGGTCACTCTGGCACGCTGGATCCCAAGGTGACGGGATGCTTGATTGTGTGTATTGACCGTGCTACTCGTCTCGTCAAATCGCAGCAGAGCGCTGGTAAGGAATATGTCTCTGTGCTGCGTTTACATGACAAGATCGACGATCCAAGTAAACTTCCTCGTGTCCTAGAGACGCTCACGGGTGCCCTGTTTCAACGCCCGCCCTTGATTTCTGCCGTCAAGCGCCAGCTTCGCATCCGTACAATCTATGAGTCTAAGCTGCTCGAATTTGACAATGACCGCCATCTCGCTGTTTTCTGGGTCAGTTGTGAAGCTGGCACATACATCCGTACGTTGTGTGTGCATCTCGGTCTTTTACTTGGTGTTGGTGGCCACATGCAGGAACTGCGTCGTGTTCGCAGTGGCGCTTTGAGTGAAGACGATAATATGGTGACGATGCATGATGTACTGGACGCTCAATGGCTTTACGACAACCAGCGAGACGAGTCTTACCTCCGCAAAGTGATTCGTCCGCTTGAGTCACTGTTGGTTGGGTATAAACGTATTGTCGTCAAAGACAGCGCCGTAAACGCAGTGTGCTACGGTGCTAAACTCATGATCCCTGGTCTGCTCCGCTTTGAGGCCAATATTGAGCTGAACGATGAGGTTGTCCTCATCACCACCAAGGGTGAGGCCATTGCCATTGGTATTGCGCAAATGACTACGGTCGATCTGTCGACTTGCGATCACGGTATTGTGGCGAAAGTGAAGCGTTGTATTATGGAGCGTGACACTTATCCCCGGCGCTGGGGTCTGGGTCCGAAGGCCCTCGAGAAAAAGAAGCTCGTCAAGGAAGGCAAGCTGGACAAGCATGGTCATGAAATTGATGGCGTCACCCCTGAAAAATGGACGAAGGAGTACGTTGACTACTCGAAGCCTGCAGCAGAAGAGACGGGCAACGCATCCATGGCTGAGCCTGATGTATCCAAGGCCGATGATGATGGGGAAGAGGAAGATAAGGAAGAAACCAAGGAGATTTCGAGCGACAAGAAGCGGAAAGCCGAAGTCGACGAAGACAACCAGGAAGAAACTGAAGAAGAGCGCAAACGACGCAAGAAGGAGAAGAAGGCAGCTAAGAAGGCGCTTGAGGCGGCCGGCGAGGCAGGTGAGAAGAAGAAAAAGGAGAAGAAGGAAAAGAAGAAGGAGTAAATTCATAGCTCGTTCGATTCTTTCGTATATTGTAATTCTATGCTGCCGTCTACAATGAATCTTTTCCTACTGTGTAGCGGGACAGGTCGGTGTCGGGTTCCAGCTGACCATTTACAGGGTTACGTCGCGCACTAAAGAATGTGTACGCCAGAATAACATCCTTCACGTCCCGGGTTTCCTTGTCTTCGAGCATATCCTTGTCTAGGAAAAAGAAGACAGGCAGGTCAATTTCCTCACCTGCACGAATCTTTTGTTCTTCGAAGCAGAAGCATTCAATTTTATTAAAGTACGGCGCAATCCTGTCAGGAACAACGTTGTATGTAGCAATACCAATAATATCGTGGTCTGTGCGGTTGTGCGCCTTGAAAAACGTGAGTGCGGTCTCGCCTGGCAGCACAAAAATCTCGCGCTGTTCAGGTGTGAAAGACCAGGGGATGCGGTCCGATGTACTCGCAATGAAGGACACGCGAACACGCTCTGTAGCTCGAGCTTCATTGAGCGGGTCGTTATATGACGGCACCAATCGCGATGGCTCAGAAAAACGTGACGCGTCGGTCATGGGAGTTCCACTGTATCCTGTTGCTGCGCAAAATGCTCGATACAATGGCACAGCTGCATAAGTAAGACCCAGAGCTGTTATAAGACCCGCTGCTGCATACATAGCTGCACTTTTATTTCGAAGACGTCGTTGGTCATCCACCATTGTATCCTGTGGCACGGCTTTCCATACTTTCTTTGATTCGTTTGTCACGAACCGTGCTGGTTGTCGAACAAGCATCGTCGGCTTGAGCGGCAATGATGGGACGCGTAACATTGAAGGGTATCGTAGGATGGGTCTGATCATGTTGTTCAACATGTACGTGGTATGTGTCCCCGCAATCAACGACATAGCAACGTCGACGTAGTGGCGGTCAGTGGGAATCGAGCCACGCGAACGGTTTTGGCCACGTGATACGATACCACCACGGGTGCTACCAGCCTATGCTACACTCATATGGGGTTCTCTTTTCTGCGTCATCCTAGATTGACATGGCTAATTTAATTCGAGAGTATAGAGAGCAATGCACCACAGGCATAAGCAAGAGACAGCCACCACCCGACAACAAGGACCACCACCTAGGCTCGGCCCAGGCATGTCCTGTGTACATAGAGCATAAGCACAGCTATCCCTTGAGGATATACACAGGGCGAATGAACCGAGAATAGAGTTTGCCCTCCTGATGGACGACCACGCCCTACACGTCTCAAGAACACATGACGGCGAGTGGACAACAGACTCGAGCCAGGCATGCATCCTTCTTCCTTCACAAGATTTTTAACGGTTAGACTTGGCGACGCGCTCGAGCTCATCCTTCTTCTTGATCGCGAACGAGTTCGATGAGCCCTTGGCAGCGTTGATGAGTTCGTCAGCGAGGCACTCAGCAATGCTCTTTACGTTGCGGAAAGCCGACTCACGCGTACCGGTCGTGATGAGCGAGATCGACTGGTTCACGCGACGCAGAGGCGACACATCGACGGCTTGACGACGGACCGTACCCTGCGAACCAATACGAGTCGAGTCTTCACGGGGACCGGTGTTGATAATGGCATCCACGAGGATCTGGATGGGGTTGGCATCCGTAAGGAGGTGAATGATTTCAAAGGCGTGTGCCACAATACGGACAGCCATGAGCTTCTTGCCGTTGTTACGGCCGTGGAACATGAGGGCATTCACAAGGCGCTCAACGATAGGCATCTGAGCCTTGCGGAACTGCTTAGTGGCGTAGCGACCGGCCGTGTGAGGCGTGTAGACGGCGTTACGAAGCGAGATGTAGTCCGTCAGGGAAATGTCCTTGACCTCGACATCCTGAGCGCTGCATGGTTAGCACAATCCAATGCGATGGTCTGTACGTACTCCCACTTGCCAAAAAGGCGAACCGTTCCGGTCTCAGGAATGCTGAGCGAGGCAATGTTCTCTGTCATCGAGTTAGCATTCTGTCCACTACGCGAGCAGTAACACATACTTGGAATTCCAACCGCAGCCATATTTGTTAAGTAGAAAAGTGCACCAAGGTAGAAATAGGAACGATACAGTAGATTTCTTCTGCAAGTTCCGAATCCAAGTACTGATCTGGTGTGAAAAGCCAGTCAGTCAACGACTTGAGGTGGTGATGTGCGTTGAAGATACAGGCGCTCCGCCGGCGCCCTGCTAGCAGTCTCTTCCAACGGAGTCTCGGTCACTCCACGCCCACGTGATTACAGTAGAAACTATGCACCAAAACACGTGACACACAATCTAATGGAGGCTTGTACTTAAGTTGAGGACCACGAGCTGCTTGTCCGACTGGGCCACAGCGAGCTGCGTGCGAGGTGTTTGGGTCCAGGCCAAGTCCATAATGGAACCACCACCCGTGTAGGAGTAGACAGTATGTGCATCAGATACACGTGTAATTAGAACGCGATGATCGATGCCTCCTGTAGCCAAGTAGCGAGCACATGGGCTGAAGCACAGTGTGAACACGCTCATTTCGTGGCCCTGAATCACATGAAGGCATGCACCCGTGTCTGCATTCCAAATGCGGGCTGTGTGGTCAAAACTAGCGGTCGCTAGCATGCGTGGCTTGTCTGGATGTGATGAGCCCGGTCCTGTATTATTCCATGCCAGTGCGTATACTTCCTGCGTGTGTCCTCGGAGAATATGTAGGGGCTCGGTGTCGTTTGGCGCCACAGAGGTTGTGCTTGTAGCTAGTCCCGATAAATTCAGTGGCCATATATGTACGTTAGCATCATCAGACGCTGACGCCAGCAGAGTTTGTGAAGGGTCAAAGCGGATCGCGTTTACTTCGTCCGTATGTCGAGCAAAGGTCTTGATGGGCTTTGGTTCGCCTAATTTGCACAGATGCACGGTGGCATCTGCTGAGCACGTTGCAAAAAGTGCATCAGCCAGCGCCTGGTTGGGATGTGTGACATGCTCAAAGGACCTGCCAGTGAGCCACTGCACATCCATAACATTGTTGGAATGTAGGCTGATCTGCTGCCGCGTGCGACCACTGCCAACGTCCCACACAATCGCCGTTCCATCAGCGCCACCCGTGAGCAGCATGGTTCCTTTCTGGTTCCAATGCACGCCGAATATAGGTCCCTGGTGCATCGACATGACGAGATGTAAATCGCCCTGTGGTGTCCAAAGCCGTAGAATACCGTCGTGAGAGCCTGAGGCCAGAAGTGTGCCGTCTGAGTTCCATTCGACGGATGACACATTCTTGGCTTGCGTTGGTGGCAAGTGCTTACAGACAGCTGGTGCCTCGTCGGGCGACATCATATCCCAGATACGCACAGTTGCGTCACCTGCGCCACTAGCAAGCATCCCTGGGACACTAGGATTCCATGCTGACACAAACACTTCTGCGGTATGTCCGGTAAGTTGTGTGGCATTGGGGTCTTTGGTGGCTGTTGGCGCTGGCGTAAACTTAGCACCCTGTTCAGATGTGCGACGTGCGTGTCCGTTTTTTTTCGTCTTGGACTTCGTGCGGCGTGTCTCTGTAGGCGACATGCGCGTAGGATCCTCGGCCCTGTTCCGCTTTTCTGAAGGCGGCACGTCCCATTCGGAACCGCGCTTGGTCGCTTCCTCAGCCTCTCTAGCCGGAGGCGCAGGCTCAGACTGCCACGCCGGTGTTTGTGACGATACACTCACATGCTTTTCGACCTTTTCGGGTCGGGATGGCGGCGGAGACAGGCGCATGGGTTTCACGAGTGCGTCGGGCTTGGGCAAGGTGGCTGTGACATCTGTCGTATGATAGCTCGTGCCTGCGTCCTGCATGCTCTGTACGTGCTTTTCGGCGGCCGTATATAAAAGTCCACGGTGAATATACTGCAGAAGTTGACCTGGCTGCACGATCGGCTCATGCGATGCTGGCAGGTCGTCCAAGCGCGCTTCATACCTGAGTGTGAAGCATGTGTGCAGAAAGCCTGACTCTTTGAGATAGTGGTAGATAAGCAAGTTGACCTCCGATGCAGAGAAATGCGTCGAAGCTTGATCGTCGTCCGGCATGTCTGAGTCGTTGGGTCAGCACACCGCACGCGAGATGCAGGCTCGTCAAAGCGAGCAACCGACGCCCAGTCGCGGGCCATATGCGACGATCCGCTCTCTCTACATAAATCCCAGACACACACCAACCTGGGAGGTACGCGTGAGTGGAGGCGCGGTGTTTGCCTGGAACCCCCTTGGGATGGCGTCAGTGACCATGCATGCCCGCCGGCTTTGGACGTATATCCTGACGCTGCCGGCAGGTACGCAGGTTATGATGGTTTCTGTGGTAATTAGTACTATCTGTCTTGCTGTCGCGTGGAGTGCGGCGCATGTACCGCGTACGGAGGAACTTTGGCACCTGTTATGGGTGCCACGCCACAGCTGGAAGAGGCCGTGGACGGTCTTGACCTCTTTGCCATGCACGATATCTGTGATGGAGCTGGCGTTGCATCTGTGCATCCTACCCATTCTTGCGCCAGCACTGGAGCAACAATGGGGCATGCTTGAACTGATCCGCTTCTCCAGCGTTGTGGGTGTCGTATCTCGTATCGTGTTGTTCGTACTGGCCTACGTCCTAGCCGGCATTCAAGAAGTCCTGACACATAAGCAGTACGTATTGAACGCCTGTTATAATGGGCTCTATGCCATATTTATCGGCTTTCTCGTTGCATACACTCAGCTTTGGCCCGATCACGTCTTGGCATGGCCCGAATCGTATCGCTACCGCGATGCCCTCATGCTCGTGGTTGGCGTGTCCAACATCCCTATTCTGTTTGGTCTATACGCACCCTTTCTGGAAATGCAGGTAGCGTGGATTGTTGCCTGGATCTATCTGCGCTTTTACCAGCCACACGGCACGGGTTTGTGGGGCGATGCGAGTTCGTCCTTCGCCTTTGCCAAGTTCTTCCCCACTGTGATCCAACCATTTCTTGCACCTATAAGCCGTCGCGTGTACCATGCTGCATCGACTCTACGTGTCCTCCCGGTGGCCATGGATGATGAAATGGATCTGGAACTTCATGTATCAGGAGCTGCGCCCACGAATCCTCGAGCCGAAGCCGAGCGCCATCGTACCATGGCCCTCTCGGCCCTTGATCCCGCAGCACCCGAGCCAGCAGCAGGAGCAGCGCCGTCTGTACCCGCACCGTCGCCTCAATCTACCACATGATACCCATGTCTAATTTACATCTATCGGGTCGCTTGAGGGTATCCGCGCAAGATTCTCCTGACCAAGTGAATAAGGTTATACCGGAAACTACGTTCCTTTCGCTTTTCTTGGTCACGGTCTTTCGAACGTCTTATGTTTTCCTTACAGAGAATGAGCGCCTTAATGTCACCCGCTCTCGAAATCCGATACCTTGCATCTCTGATAGCGCGGCGCCACATGCCACCAGGCTTTTTAACCGTTGCCAGGTACTCGGCAGCAAACTGTTGTGCCTCCAGATATTTATGCTGCCTCATTAAGAGCACAAAATGTTGCAAGACATGCTTGTGGCGAGTCATATCGAGGCTTTTGGTCGGCACGATGTTGAGGCTGTTTAGCTCATTCGACGTGGCACACATTTGGAGCTTGTCATAGAGGTACATGTCCACCTCGATATGGTTCCGCTCCATGTGCCTCAGCACACGTGATACAGACTGCCAGTCACCCATCTGGGCATACGCGCTACTCACGGCCTCATACATGTTGGCATGCGGCCGCATATTCCATATTTCCAGCCCACGGCGTAGGATCCACCATGCTTCATTCATTTGCTGAGTGTTACACAGAGCTGACAACAATAGTTCCACATGGCGTCTGCTAGGGGCCTGATTAGCTTCGAGAAAAGTGCGAAATGTGCGCTGGACGGTCTCCTTGTCTTTTGTCTTGAGCAGCAAGTGCAAATATTGCGTGCGTGCTCTAGGCGCCGCAGGCACCGTGGTAGGTGAGACCATCTTTGACATGCTCGGCTCTGCTTCGGGCTGAAGAGGTGTGTCTCGGACCCACGTCAGCGACTGAGACTCAGGCGAAGGCAGTGCGCGTGACATGTGAGACATGTGCATCGGTTTTGCTCGCTGCATGCAATAATCGAAACCCATCGACGCTAATTCGGCGCGCAACTTGCCAAGGAGCGATTGGCTCGAGGATGGTTTGTCCAAAAATGACAGCAGTTTATACATAAGGCCCAAGTTTTTGCTCCTTGGGTCGAGACACTCCATAATCAAGGCAGCCAGGGCGCGGCGCACGCGGCCATTGATACGTAATTTTAGGTCTTGTGCACGGTCGAGCACAATCACCAATAGGCGTATATTGTACAGACGACCTGCACACTTGATCAGCGATGCGACTAGCATTGTAGATAATGTCGTGCATCGCTTTGATACGTTGAAGCCTCTTGGATTCAGGATGCCTAAATCCACTCCTGTCACATGTTGTGCGAAGGCTATCCCAAGACCAGGTTTGTCGGCTCGGAGAAAAGCATTGACGACACCGACACATGCGTACTCCATGGCCACTGCATCTGGATGTCGTTCTGCCTCCGGCTGGCGCTCAGTTGCGGCCATGGGTCGGTCGTGAGCAGCGCATTTCAATGCGAGCTTGAAAAACCTAATGGCCACATCAGGTCGGCCTTGTCGTCCAGCGCAGGTTGCTGCTAGTGAATATGTTGTGGCACATGGCTCCCATGTCGGTATTAAGTGATGCGTCTCGTGGGACCACAGCGGCACTTTCTTTTGCTCTCGGACGAGCCGGTGGCTTTCAGGAACCCGCACAGTCCAAAGAATCCATGGAATATAGTGAACAGCATTGTGAGCAATCAACTTCTGCAGTAGCGCAGGAATCATGGCAGCCGGATCCATTTTGATTAGGTGCGCATACTCCTTACTCACAATCGCCGTGAGTGGTGGATACGTTTCAAATAAGGCAAGCCACGTACGGCTGCGCAAAGTATGGTGCGACTTAAGAAGCCCCTTGAGCGCCCTGCGATACATATGATGACTTCGGTGAGATGCACAGTGTAGCATGCAAAGTTCGTATGCCTCATACGGCACTTCGCCCGAGGACTTTTTTACCGTTGAACTCCAGTACGTGCTAAACTTGACATTATGAAGCGAGTTCAATGCAAGAAACTTTGCATACCACAAAGCCCAATCATCCTCATGGTGTATCTGGGCGAGACGCACGAGTTGTAACACATGATCGGTCTGGCCGCGTTGGCCCAGATCAGCGGCTATGCGGCGAAAGTGCACGCCTGGAATTGTCCCAATGTGCTGCTGCGCATAGACCAAAAGTTTTAGTGCGATCACAAACGACTCTTGCGTATTGATATGTACAAGTGCTTCGGATGTCAAGCCAAGAAAAGACAGGATAGCAGCACCCACCTGCGTGTCTTTCTGCGACGCGTCATGCTGGAATGGTGAAAAGATCGTGGTATAAGCCGTGGACAAAACTGATTCCATGTGTGAAAATGAGTCCTGAGAAGGCTTGTTCTGGAGGGTTTGCACGAGTGCGTCACGCAGCGCGGTGCATTCTCTAGCACGGTCGGGAAAAATGGGCAAATCCTGCGCATCCAAACTCGCACGACCGTCACGCTCAGGACTTGCAACCAGATTCCATGCATTTACATCCATGCACGGCTCTGGCTTGTTCGCAAGGGTATGGGTATACAACGTAGCCATGTGCAAAGGCGCGTACGAGGGTTGAAAAGGTCGGGTAGGCATGAGCGATCTCCATACCCGCGGCGGCGGTGGCCATGGCACTCTAACGCGCCACAGCACACCGCAGCACTTTTGCGCAATTTTTTGAGCGCTCACGTTGCCGTCTAGGCCGGGAACAGGAGCGCAGAGTCAGCGAGCCGACGACCCTTTGGATGCAGATGTGGCTGCCTGGGAAGAAGCGTGCGTCCGATGACTAATACAAGGCGCCAATGCCCAGGGCGGCTTTTTCTTTCTATGGAACAGCTGTGGCCGAGCCACGCACATATCGTTTGGCAAAGATACCCTTGGCCAAACGCAGGGCGCTAGGCTTTTGGAAGCGCACAATGCGCCTAGGCGCGATTGTGCGATCCGAGCGGCGCATAGGCACGGCCATCTCCTTCTCTGTGCCGACACGCGCAGCGAGGTGCACAGGCAACTGACCAGCCAGCGTGCGCCGGCCCGTCATGGGTCGCATCAGCGTACGTCCACGGGCCGGTCGTGTCGCCTCCATAGACTCCCACAGCTTGGTATCCGGACGGCGTGGGCCCTCCAGTGTGTCAAAGGCCCACATGCGCTCGAGGTATGCTGCTGCCTTATCTGCGAGCTCTGTGCGTGCTTCATCACCACGGAATCGTACAATCTTTCGGATATTCTTACGCGTAAGTTCGTGGAACCGCGTGTCCTGTTCCAACGGAATGTCTGCATGCGCCTTGATGAGACCTTGCAACACATCCCAGCTGATATTTTTCTGAGCGCGATGCAGCATAATGTACGTCTCGCGCGCAATGCAGCGTGCTGTTATATCCAGCTTCACGTCCGTCGGGTTGTCCACCAACTCCAACACGGCACGCGGTGCATGGTCACCCTTTCGATGGCCCATCAAGTGTATACGTGTATAGCCACCAGGGCGGTCGGCATACCGCTTCGAAACATCTGCAAGACGTGGAAGCGATGTCTTGTGTGCAAATAGGAATGCCTGAGCACCAGACCAAGCCGTACGCGTGTTTCGCTTACCCAAAGTAATCATCTTGTCAGCAAGGCGCGCCGCCTCCTTGGCTTTAGCAACGGTGGTGACAATGCGCTCATGTGTAATCAAAGATGTGACCAGATTCCTAAGCAGATGATTTCGGTGCGAAGGCGACCGACTTAGTTTGCGGAATGCAAGGCCCTTCATGGTCGACAACAAACGCTAACGACGCCGAAAGAGGTCCGACACGGCGCTATGGGACGTCGGCCGAGAAATCCCTAGCGGAGCGCGTGACCCAAAGAGGGACCGCCGACGCCCGCAGAGCGACGCACCCAACGCGGGCGAGGCTTTCTCTCAACTTACCTACTCACTGCACCATGTTGACATCTGCCTTGTCGATGATCCCGCGGGCTCTGCGTTCTTCGTCTATTCTATCTCGCGCATCTATGCCGGCTGTTACGCGTGCGCCAATGGCACGCATGCCTGTGGCTGTGCCCATGATGGCTCGTGGTTACGCCAGTGGCGGTGGTCCCTCGCTGGAGGAAATCAAGACACGCATTGCGGACGTGATCAAGTCGTTCGAGAAGGTCGACCCCAATGCTGTGAAGCCCGAGGCCAAGTTCACCGCCGACCTCGGTCTTGACAGTCTTGACGCCGTGGAGGTCGTCATGGCCATTGAGGAGGAGTTCAACATCGAGATCCCTGACGCTGACGCCGATGCCATCACGTCGGTGCAAGAGGCCGTGGACTACATTGCTAACACGCCTGATGCTATCTAATGCAGTTATACCGTCCATAAGTGAGGTAGCCTGTCACTGCATGGAGCCATGTCCCAAGTGTCCCATGTGTAGTAGTTTGACTACGTTACAAATCATTTTGTGGCTGCTCACGACCCCAGTCGATTGCGTTGACGCCCTGCTCGATGGCACTAGAGGTGCCTTCATATGTGCCGCTGTAGCTAAAGCCGCGGAACTTCTCCTGAACGCTGCTGGATAATGGTTCAGATCGGTTACCACGCTGTTCCTTGCTTCGTATCGCCACACCATTTTTGGCATCTGTCGAGCAGTTTAGTGCCTGTTTCATCGCTTCACTGATCTCTGTGTCTACCGTGTCGTCGTCCGACATGGCAAAGTGCGCGACTTCATGTAGATTTGTGTTAGTAAATTCTGGGTCAAAGTTAGCCACACTCTCGTTTGAGTCCACGAGAGGCTTAAATACGGGGGGTATCCGTTTGCGTGATAGCGCGTCCCAGTCCATATCGTTAAAAAAAACATGACTCTTCAGGTCCTGTGCGTCGTTATGAGCTCCAAGCCGGTGCTTGGGATTCCGGTTTAAGAGACCCTTAACAAATTGTTTTCCTGCATCGGAAATGGCTCCGCGAGGGAATTTGATCTTGCCAAAGCATATGTTGCGGTACATTTGCTGCGTGTCTTCTGCGTAAAAGGGTGACCATCCGCAGCACATTTCAAATAAGAGCACACCGAGCGACCAAAAATCGACGAGTTTGCTATACCCCATTTCATCCAACAATATCTCAGGCGCTAGGTATTCAGTCGTTCCACAGAATGTATTGGTGAGCTGACCAGCACCCAAGTCAGCCTTGCTCAAGCCAAAATCGCACAGAGCTACATGCCCAGTAGCATCGAGCAAAATGTTCTCTGGTTTGAGATCGCGGTATATAATGCCAAACTTGTGCAAGTGCTCGAGAGCTAACACTAGCTCAGCCACATAGAACTTGGCACGTCCTTCGGTGAAGCGTCCTTCCCGCTGGAGATGCCAAAATAACTCGCCGCCTGATTTATAGTCTGTTACGAAAAAAAGCTCTGTTTCAGACTGGAAGCTGAACTTGAGCCCAACAAGAAATGGACAATCCTGGCTCTTTTCAAGAATCTTGCGTTCGCCCATAGTATGAGTAACTTCTTTTTTAAGTGCGATTTCGCGCTTAGAGAGCACTTTCATAGCATAAATACGTTTCGTATCCTTCTTACGGACCTGGAACACACGCCCAAATGTACCACGTCCGATCAGCTTAAGCAGCTCAAAGTCGCGTGGAGATAACTTACGAAGTGGTAGGCGCTCATATGTAGTTTGGATGTGTACTTCACCGCGCTTGACCTGCTCTTCGACGTCCTCCTTGAGCAAGTACAACGTGTACCATCGTTTCGTGGTTGACTGGTGGAAGAGACGTGGGAATATTTCACAGGCGCCGATAAGCTCTTCCGTATCACCAATACGATCGTACACACTCAGGTGCAGGCTCCGATTCTCCATGGTAACATCGAAGGCGGCCGTCTCGTTCCATACCGGGTTGGAACCAACAGCTGCTTTCGATACGTGCTTACCGATGTATTCGTTTTTTTCGAACTGCAAAACCGCATATGGGTGTGAGAGTGTTTGCGATGCCACGTCAAGGTCGCGACCTTCGATAATCTCGACCCTGAGGCATCCGCGTGCTGATCCCGTATTCCGAGTGACCTCTTTCGGTTCAGGGCGTTGTTTCGGCGGTGGTAATTTGATAAGAAAATCAGATGTCTCTTTGGATATAGTGGGCTCCGTGCTTTGGCCCAACGTCGACATTTGACCCTTGGCATAGCCCGGTGTCAAGAGAACACTCGGCACCTTGGATCGGTCCATCGATCTGTCACCTCCGCTGACAAGTCCCATCGCACTCGATCGGTTGCCAGAGCTGGTAAAGTTACGCTCATGTAATAAGTCAAATGGATTCAGTTCTGCACTTCGCGCTTTGGGTGTCATCTGTGTTCATTAGCGGCTGTCACTCACGCGCCTTGAACTATGCGGGAGCAGTCTTGCCATTCCCACTTCGCCCATGGCTGCGGCAAATACATACCTGATCATCGGAAGCTGGCGTCCCTGATGGGTCCACCATGGTCGACAGGGGTAGGCGTGTCACTCGTCAGGTAAGACGGTGGCTAAGGTTACTGAGAAGCTGGTGTCGTGCAGGTACAATGAGCAAAAATCATTGGGTATCTAGGCCAAATTCGATTAGGCCCATGACCAGCCCCAATGCAGAACGCCGCCGCCCGATCCGTACTTAAAGCCACGTGGGTTGACTCTATTCGAAATCCATGCGTGACCCAAGCCTGACGCCCAAGTCATGCAGTCTATATTGCGATATGACTCAAGGTATAATGCGATTGGATTACACTTCTACGTGAATCCATGCACGGCGCGCTTCATAACGAGCTGCTGCCTGTCGCTGCTTTTCCTCGAACGTACTGAAGGCGTCGGCGTGCGGCCAAGTCTCGTGAGCCGCTCGGATAAAAGCCTGGGACGACACTTCAGAGGCGACAAGCCCAGGTGCATCTTTCTCAACCCGCTGAAGAAACTGAACGGCAGCCTCGAGCACGAAGAGAGGTGCATCAGGTATCCTGATGAGCCCAAATACGAGGTGAGCCACTTCTGAAGCCTGGTCCATTCCTTCTGCTGCGTAAAGCACTTCGGCTGCACCCAACGCATGCATGGCCGATTTCAGACCGTACCGTTGGGTGTACTCTGTAGAGTATTGCTTGGGAGACATACCGAGCGGCGGCACATCAGCGACGATTTTATCCACAGCCTCACGCACATTGTCTGGCAGCTTCCCAAACGTCGCCTTATGGAACGTCACAAACTGCACAGCCAGGCGGGGGTGCGATGGATCAAGCCTGTATGCGAGAGACAGTGCGCGCAGTGCCAACAACCAAATTTGGCCGCGGATTGCCACCTCAAAGGCCGAAATCCACGTGTGAATATCATTCGGGGCATTTGCCTGGAGTTTCCGGATAAATAGATAGGCGTCTTCCAGCGGCTTTTGTGTCTTGGCTAGCTTAAGACCGAATGGATCAGAGTCGGGAGGCATGGCTGACACATCGTCCGACTCTTGCGACTGCTGAACGGGCTTCAACGCCTGGTACTTGGCCACTTCCGGCTCAGGGTCGTATGGCTGATCATGCAGCTTGGCATACAGAGAGGCAGCTTCGTTTGCTGCGTGGATATAGGCAGGGTGCGCAAAGACATGATCTTCAAAGCGCAGAGTGCGAACGTACGTTCGGAGCGTCATTTTACGCATGCAATATGAGTGGAAGTCGAGCTGATCGTCATAAATGTCTTGCATGGTCTTGTGGATGTCATGGATCCGCTTGAGTGCCATGGCATATTCACCCCGGCGCACATGGGCCTCAGCATGTTCGACAATATGGTCCACGGCCTGCATTTGAACAAGGTCCACGACAGGATCCTCCAAATCAGGACGCGTAAAAAGTTTGAGCTTTTTGGCTGCCTCCTCGACCTTATTAATTCGCAGCAAGTACTTAGCCGCCTTGGTATTCAGATAGCGGTCTTGACCATCTAAAAGACGGGCATCTTCCATCGCATCCGCTGCTGCTTCATAGGCACCTGCACGCTTTAGCACACGAGCGCGGGTCATGTGCAGTTCTGGCATAGATGGCGTGTGCTCAATAATAGAGTCAATATAGAGCAGAGCACGCGACGTTTGGCCAGTGTACGAGTAGTGATGCGCCAAATAATACATGGCGTAAAGGTATGAGGAGGGCGGACCGTCGCCCTCATCACCCGTTTGCGGATCCCAGCGAATGCGGCACTCTTCCACGATTTCTTCGATCATGTCTTTTTTGTCGGGCTGCGAATACAGTGATTTAAGGTCCAAAAACAAGGATGGCACATTCTTCACCAGCGCATGCTCAATGTACTCGCGAGCATGCTCCTTAAAGTCGGCATTCTGTGCCACATGCAAAATCATACGGCGAATCATTGTGGATTTAGGGAACTTACTCTTGAGGTCAAGAAGATGCGTTAGGCGAGATTCTTTCGTAGCGACGACATCAAGGTACGCTTGAATCCACGCCTTGTTTTCTGAATTACGCTCAAGCATAGCGAACCATGCAAGAGCCGCATCATCCATACGTCCAATGGTACTGAGTGCTCGAGCGCGCATGGCGTTTGATGATGGCTCATCGACAATGTGCGCTTTTTGGGTTTCAAGAAGATCGAGGACACCATTGGCATCACCCATTTCTTCGAGCAAACTGGCATGGTACAGTACTACTTCGGAATATTCGTAGCAGTGTTTTGGAATATCGCGGCACACGTCTTCGTAGCCTGCTAACACGCGCACAGCTTGCGTCTTGTTACCGGCCAAGTCGTGAGCGAGAGCCAAGGCCACCCAATTTGAGCGCAGATGCGGTTGTGTACGCAGCAAAACGAGACGGGCGTCAATGAATGGCAAGTAGTTGCGCATTTGAAGTTGCATGAAACCTGACTCACGAATGAGATTGAGGTTGCCCCCTTCGATCCTAAGCGCTTGGGCGTAGCACTTGAGCGACTCATGGTAATTACGGTCCATGCGGTGCACGATGCCAAGAGCATGCCAGCAAATAAAGCTGTTGAGGTCATAGCGCACACCAAGCTTGGTGAGCCTCAATCCTTCTTCACGCTCGTGCATGGAGAAGAGCACGAGGCCCTTGATGGCCACCGTCTCACCATGCTCTGGTGCCTTGGCCAAGATGGCGTCTGCTGTTTTCACAGCCAGCTTGTATTTTTTCATCTCATACTCTTGAATCAATCGCGCGAACAAAGAACGCTCGCGCGTGCCTAGCTGCACTTTTTTGGGCGGCATGGATGGCTCGTGATGAGACGCGCGCTGTTCGTGGATGACGAAGCCGAGAGCTTGGGACCAACTTCACGTGACCCATAAGGGAAACGGACGGCCTCTGATACGTGTTGCGGCGGTGGTGGACACAATCACATAGCGTCCGTGCCAGAGAATGCATTCGTGTACATGCTATCTAACCTTAACGGTATATGCTCGACTATGTGCTCAAACTCGCATCATCATAATGGCACGCCGGCTTGGTTCGAGGTGCCGACCTATGAGTTGGGGCACGTGCAATCGATGCGTGTGTTTTTCTTCGGCCGAGCAAACTCTTCTGGACCTATGACGATTCTGCTCACCGGAGGCAGACCCAAGAAAAGAAATGGGCCGCTCCTTTTTTCTTCCTCCGTACCCAAACCCACCTTAGAATTGGTGTCGCGCAAACTTGCGCACCCTAACCACACGAACTTACGTCCACTTTTCCATTGCTGAGCTTCGTGTGATAACCAAAAATGGTGAACTTCACCGTCGATGAGATTCGTGGTCTTATGGACCACCCTACCAACATTCGTAACATGTGTGTCATTGCGCACGTCGACCACGGCAAGTCGACGCTGACTGACTCTCTGGTGTCGAAGGCTGGTATTATTGCCCACGCCAAGGCTGGTGACATGCGTTTCATGGACACTCGTGACGACGAGAAGGAGCGTGGTATCACGATCAAGTCGACTGCCATCTCCATGTACTTCCCTATTGACAAGGATGAGCTTCCTGCGATCCAGCAGCCCACCAAGGGCAACGAGTTCTTGATCAACTTGATCGACTCGCCTGGTCACGTTGACTTCTCGTCGGAAGTCACTGCTGCTCTTCGTGTCACGGATGGTGCTCTTGTTGTCGTCGACTGTATCGAGGGTGTCTGTGTCCAGACCGAGACGGTGTTGCGCCAGGCCCTTGGTGAGCGTATCAAGCCTGTGGTCTGTTTGAACAAGGTGGACCGTGCTCTTCTTGAGCTGCAGGTCGACAAGGAAGACCTTTACCAGTCGTTTGCTCGTACCATCGAGTCGGCAAACGTGGTGATTGCCACGTACAACGACCCTGTGCTCGGTGAGTCGCAGGTGTACCCTGAAAAGGGTACCGTCGCCTTCGGTTCGGGTCTGCACGGCTGGGCCTTCACGCTCCGTCAGTTCGCTGCCCGCTACGCAAAGAAGTTCGGTGTGGACAAGTCGAAGATGATGTCCAAGCTCTGGGGTGAGAACTTCTTCAACCCCAAGACCAAGAAGTGGTCGTCGAAGGAAGTGGACTCTGAGGGCAACAAGCTTGAGCGTGCTTTCAACATGTTCGTTCTTGACCCGATCTACCGTATCTTTGACTCGATCATGAACTTCAAGAAGGAGGAGACGACCAAGTTGCTTGAGAAGCTCGAGATTGCTCTCACGTCGGATGAGCAAGACCTCGAGGGCAAGGCTCTCCTCAAGGTGGTCATGCGCAAGTTCCTGCCTGCTGGTGACGCTCTTTTGGAGATGGTTGTTATCAACTTGCCATCGCCTGTGACGGCTCAGCGCTACCGTGTAGAGACGCTCTACGAAGGTCCTATGGACGACGAGTCGGCCATTGGTATCCGTGACTGTGACCCCAACGGTCCTCTCATGCTTTACGTCTCGAAGATGGTGCCCACCTCCGATAAGGGTCGTTTCTACGCCTTTGGTCGTATCTTCTCGGGTACTGTTCGCTCGGGTCCTAAGATCCGCATTCAGGGTCCTAACTACGTGCCTGGCAAGAAGGACGACCTGTTCGTCAAGTCCATTCAGCGCACGGTTCTGATGATGGGTCGTTACATCGAGCCCATTGAGGACTGCCCTGCCGGTAATATTTTGGGTTTGGTCGGTGTCGACCAATTCTTGCTCAAGAGCGGTACGCTTACGTCGTCGGAGACGGCCCACAACATGAGGGTCATGAAGTTCTCCGTGTCGCCAGTCGTGCAGGTTGCCGTCGAGGTGAAGAACGCCAATGACCTGCCCAAGCTGGTCGAAGGTCTCAAGCGTCTCTCGAAGTCCGACCCCTGTGTGCAGTCGTGGATTGCCGAGTCGGGTGAGCACATTGTTGCCGGCGCCGGTGAGCTGCACCTGGAGATTTGCCTGAACGACCTTGAGAACGACCACGCTGGCATTCCTCTCAAGATTTCCGAGCCTGTGGTCGGCTACCGTGAGACGGTGCAGGCCGAGTCGAGCATGGTGGCTTTGTCGAAGTCGCAGAACAAGCACAACCGTCTGTACGTGACGGCTCAGCCTATCGATGAAGAGCTGTGCAAGGAAATTGAGACGGGCAAGGTCAACCCTCGTGACGACTTCAAGATTCGTGCGCGTCACCTTGCGGACAACTACGGCTGGGATGTGACGGATGCCCGTAAGATTTGGTGCTTCGGTCCTGAGACAACCGGCCCGAACCTGCTGGTCGATGTCACGAAGGGTGTTCAATACCTGAACGAAATCAAGGACTCGTGTGTGGCTGCATTCCAGTGGGCCACGAAGGAGGGTGTGTGCTGTGAGGAGAACGTCCGTGGTGTCCGCTACAACATCATGGATGTGACGCTTCACACGGATGCGATCCACCGTGGTGGTGGTCAGATCATCCCTACGACGCGTCGTGTCTGCAATGCCGCTGCCCTGCTGGCCCAGCCCGGTCTCCAGGAGCCCATGTACCTGGTCGAGATTCAATGTCCCGACACGGGTCTGGGTGGTATCTACTCGACGCTCAACAAGCGTCGTGGTCAGGTGTTCAGCGAGGAGCCTCGTGTCGGTACGCCCATGGTGACGGTCAAGGCTTACTTGCCCGTTAGCGAGTCGTTCGGCTTCAACGGTGATCTGCGTCAGGCCACAGGTGGTCAGGCTTTCCCTCAGAGTGTGTTTGACCACTGGGCTGTCATGAACGGTGATGCCAGCGACAAGAACGGTAAGCTCTACGAGCTTGTCAAGTCGATTCGTATCCGCAAGGGTCTCAAGGAAGATGTTCCGGACCTCAGCGTGTACTACGACAAGCTCTAAGCGTGCACACGTTGTGTGCGGCTACCCGTGCATAGATGGATGAAAAAAGTCTCTTGTAGGTGCATGTGACCGCTTTGAAACCATGGTATTGTGGGCACTATAAGTGATACTCTTAGCGCTCTAAGTTAATGTTGGCACCGAAGCGCGCGTACAGCAGTACTTTGAGCTCGCTCATGCCCTTCTCGCACTCGTCCATACGCGTCTGTAGCCGCTCCAGCTCATCGTTTGTGCGCTTCGTATCTTTTTCGAGCTGAACCAGAGCATCGCTTTGGGGCATATCGATGTATGCTTCACCCACCTGGTACATGACCGTCGCGTCTTCGTCCATGAGCTCCAGCTCCATGGACAGGTCATCAAGGTCTTCACGTTCTCGTCGGCGTACCTGGATCTCTTCCTCGATGTCTGTGAATGTCGCATGTAGCCGACTAAACTTGTTGATATTCTGCTGGTCCTCCCACGTCACCTCGACGTCATTATTCTCCTTTTCTCCGAGCATGCGCATCGTAGCAGGCTCCCTACAAGGTCGCGGCCCTTGCGGCCTGTCCTTTCATGGCTTAGTCAGCACAATAGGTCACTACCACGCTGCCTGTGCGTATTCTTACGTTGTGCCTCAGCATGTCGTCGAATATTGACCGGCAGATGCTGAAGCAGTGCCGCGAGTACATATTAAAAGAAGACTGGACGAATGCATTGTCCAAAGCGAACAGCATCCTTGAGTTTCATGCCACCAACTACCATGCCCTCGTCTTTAAAGGCCTGGCCCTTTTGCATATGAAAAAGAATGTCGAGTCCGAGAAGACCTACATACAAGCGTGCAAACTCGACCCAAATGCACCACTTGCGTGGCAGGGTCTGGAAAAATCTTACGAGATGCAGAGAAATTGGCCTAAGCTTATGCAGCTGTACGAGGACTGGGCAGATGCGGCATGCGCTCAAAGCCACACCGAAGTCTGTGCAACGGCCCTGTCCAAATGGGTGCGCATTGTGCGTGAACATGGCACACCCACGGAAATTATACATGCTTTGCGCCAGTTTTTGCCGACGTCGAAATACTATGCGCTGCTGTACACGCTTCCTGCACCGGACCAATCTGCGCCATTCTCGACGCCGTATTTTGAGGCTCAAATGCTGGTGCATGGCCACAGTCTTGCGAATTCGCATGAACTGCTACGAAGGTGTCTAGATCAAGATGAAAAAGTGATCGAAAGCACGATTGAGGCCCAGAAAAACTCGATTCACGCCGTGAAGAGTGGACACGATGCGCTCAGGGACCATGTATATGTACAAACCATGCAAAAATCGCTTGTGCCTGAGCTGTATGAGTACATTCTCTCGCACCCATACACCGATGATGCGACGCGGCGCAGGATTCAGTCGATGCAGCTGCAGCTCTACGAGAACCTCACGTGCCGGATACCAAAGCATGGGCCGTACGCAGACAAGGAATTGCACGAGGAAATGCAAGGCAAGGCCAAGGCTTTGGCGCATGACTTTGTTTTGCTCCGCATTCCAAATGAGACAGCTTGGCACATCGAGCTAGAGTGGAATGACTATGCACTTTCTGACCTTCCATTCGAGACCTTGAGGACATACCAGACTGTATTCCCCGAGAACGCCCCGTATGTGCCCACGATTCGTACCATACTGAGTCTTGTTCGTGACCCAGCGTTCCTGCGAGATTCTCAGCCGGCGGAAGATCTGCTGCAGCTGGCCTTGTTGGGCGTGACGAGGAACAAGCCATCGGTCCTGGCTCTGCGTATCGCGACGCTCCTGTATCTGCAAGACCGCGACTACGAAACGGCCCTTCAATATCTGCAGCGTACGGATGCGCGCCTCCGCAAGCTCTCTCGAAGCACGGGCTGCACTTCCAAGCGCGTATTCGACGACTTGTCAGCGCAGTACGCTGTTGTATACGCCTATTATCAAGCGCCTACGCACCATAAGGCGGCGATCAAGCATGCCAAGCATGCTCTGCTATCTTCTACGGCGCATCAGGCCGATATTTTGTTGGCCCGCGCCTACGTCCACGGCAGCGCAGGCGAATGGGAGAAAGCTCGTGACGATTATGCACAGGCCAAGCATTGTCCCCTGGGGCCCACGCATGTCGATGGCCGAGATATTTCGGCACTCTGGCTCAATGCCGATGTGCATGCTGAAGCTGAAGCTGGTTACGCTCAGGCACTGTATGAGCTGGGCGACTTGGATGCTGCTCAGCGCGCGTTCGAGTCTCTGCTCGCGCGGCACGACGAGGCTGAACATCCGCTGGGTCATGCGTTTCGTTCGCGGCTGTGGCATGGCTTAGGCCAGTGCTTATGGGCGCGCGGTGGTGAGTATCGGACGCTGCCAGAGCATGCCTTCCGCTGCTTCTTCCAAAGTATCGAGCTGTGCCCGACGTATGCACCTGCGTTTACGTCGCTCGGCATTTTTTTCCAGGAAGCGGCTTCACCGCCTGATATGTCGCGTGCGTGCAAGAGTCTGCAGCGAGCTATTGAGCTCGACATGCACGAGTACGAAGCAGCGAGGCGCCTAGTCGAGCACTATGCGGATGAAAAAGCCTGGGATGTCGTGCATACGATTGCTCGGCGAGTCATCATAGCCGAGTGCGGTGTGGACATCGTGCATGGCTCTATATCTGGCCTACAGCTGACGACCAATCCGTGGGCATGGCAGGCAGCGGGCATGATGGCGCTTATGCAGCGTCGGGCGGATACGGCTGTGGCCGCCTTCCAGGTGTGGATCCGTGCTGAGCCAACGGATTCCGATGCATGGATTAGTCTGGGTGAAGCGTACGTCGAGTCGGGGCGTTCGGTGGCCGGCCTGAAGGCGTATGTACGCGCACGGGCGCTGCATGACGAGCAGGAAACGTGGTACATTGACTTTCTGATTGCCGATGCACAGAGGCGGCTGGGACGCTACGAGCTTACTATCAGGCTGCTGGAAGGCATTCTAGAGGACCGACCAAAACAGGTCGGTGTCCGTGTCCACCTGGCTGAGACGATGCTGCTGCAGGCTCAGCACTTGCTGTCCCGCAGCTACAGTTTCCGCAGCGTTGTCATGATGCATCGTGCGATCCATGAAGCGGCGCAGTGCATCGAGCATGACGCGCGGCTGCGCTCGGCATGGAAAGTCGTGGGTGATGCATGCTTTGCTCTCTCGCGGATCGACATGCCTGACGCGCATCCCCGTGAACATGCGCTGCAGCGCCTCATCATTCTACTTGACCAACTGGCCGTGGACCATCGCATGCCGACTGTGCGAGTCGTGCAGTCGGCGCCGCTGTCGCCGCTGACAAATGGCGTCTTAGAACCTGCTGTGTACGTCGAATGCGCGGTGCTGGTGTTCAAGTACATGGCGTACTTGTGTGCTAACGATGAGCATGGCTGCGTGCTCGCGTGGGCCGATCTCGCTACGTCGCTGTGTCGCATGGCGTTGATGCTGCATGCCTCTAACATGACAGACGAGCCGGACGAGCGCGCTGAACAGGCTCGTCGTGAGGCGATTCAGTGCACCAAGGTGGCCATGAAGCTGCGTCCTATGGCGCGTCTCTGGCTGTTGCTGGGCCACCTGCACTTTGCGCACAGCCCCATGTATGCTCAGCACGCCTACATTAAAGCGCTTGATATCAACAAGGAGAGTCCGGTGGCATGGACCAATCTGGGCTTCTTGTACCTGAGTGTGGGCGACGCCAGCCTGGCCGAAAACGCCTTTGCACAGGCGCAGCGTATCGCACCGATGCTGCCCACTGCGTGGTTCGGCGCGGCCCTATTACACAAGACGTACACACACAGTCCCAGGATGTATGTCCGCCTGTTTGAGCAGGCGTGCCTACTGTCGGACTGCTCGCTGTTGGAGGCCGACTATGGCCTCGCCGAGGCCGTGTGGACGACGTCCAAGCGCCCGCCTTGCGCGCCCGTATCACCGATCCTGGCGCGTGGGCCGATGATTGCGCTGCACACGTACATGGCGAACCGCCCGCATGACGATGCTGCGCTGCATCTGTGTGCCTTGCTGGCCGAGCAGCTGGGCTACACGACTCTCATGGCGCGCAAAATGGAACGTGCGTTTACGCTGGTCGAAGGCAAATTCAGCGAGACTGAGTCGATGCAGCACACACTGCGCTTTGCTATTATCAACATGAATCTGGGACGTATGCGTCTCGCGAGTCTCGATGCACAGGGCGCCATGGACCATCTCGAGCTGGCGCTGGCGCTGCTCGAGGATATGGGAGATGCGCCGCCCGTGCCGTCGGTGCGTGTCTGGTGCCACATTGGCGTGGCGTGTGCACAGTGCTTGATGGGCGACTATGAGGAGGGCATAGCGGGTCTGCGGGCTGTCACCCAGTCCCTTGCCCTATCCCTCTTGCCTGACGACCAAGTGCCCCGGATCCACGGTTGCGTCGGCGTGTTGCTCGCGCGCTTTGGCTGGCATGCTGGTTTGTCTGTCTCTGAGCTCGCTGCGGACCTCGATCAGGCACTGTCCGTGGCACCCCATGATCCGCTTCTTATCACGACCCGCGCGGCCCTCGAAGCCGTGCATGGCCGCGTGATAGAATACAATGGCGTGCTGGGCAAGTACGTCACAGCTCTACCACCCCATGAACAGCTCACGCTGCGCAACACGCCGCAGACGGCGATGCTCAGCATGATGCATCTCGCTGCTTCCTTTGACATGCCGACTGTCCTGCAGCATCTCGCACGGACGTACACACGCCCCGATAATACCACGACGCTGCTCGTGATGGTCGCACACATGTATCTGCGCCTCGCGGCAGGCTGCCGGCAGAGTGGCACACCAATCCCGCGTCTTCCCATCGAGAGCGCCCACGGCGAAGAGCGGACGGACAGCGGTACCCTGCTGGACGTGGCGTGCCACGTCCAGCAAATCGTCAGCGCCCGCGCTGTGGACGAAGGCGCCGAGCACTGGGCCACGGTCCAGTGGATCCTCGCCCTCGCCGAATACCTCACAGACGCATCGACGCCATCCTGCGTACCTCATGCCGCCAAGGCCGTGCACCTCGCCCCTTGGGACAGACATACGTGGCAGGCGCTCGAAACGGTGTCACCACGTGCTTAGTCATAGACCTACTCTGCTACGTCCTCTCATCATGTCGGTGGGGCGAGTCAGCGCTGGCGCTGGCATGGTGCTTGTGGTGCTAGCGTGCACGCCGTCATGCTGGCGCATGCTGTCATATATCGACATGGCATACCCAGCCCTCGTTGTATCGATTTGCATGGGCGTCGCGGCATTTTTCGTGACGTACGGCGCCATTCAATACTCTCGGAACGCGTTTGCCGCACAGGGCCTGAACGGCGTAGACCTGCTCAAGCGCGACTTGTGGCCCCCGCATACCAAGCCGCCTGTCGTGCCAGAGGCATTAGGCCTGCCCTGTGCGGCTGTATACTTGCTGGCCCTCGTGGTGTTTATCCCGTTCCGTTACTTTGGATCGAGCATGTACGGCTTGCCGGTCGACGTTGTGGGACGCGGGGCTAGTGCGCCAGGTGTGCATCAAGACCTCGCGTCGTTCCTCTCTGCGCTTTTGTCCATTTACTCAGGCACTCTTTTGGGGTTTGTGGACGACGTGCTCGATATTCGATGGCGACACAAGCTGCCCATTCCTTTGCTCAGCAGCATCCCAATGCTGGTCGTGTACATGGCAGGTGGCGGCTCCACCAGCATTGTTGTGCCGGCGTGGCCGCCTCTGCTTCGTCAGGCCCTGGGCTGCAGCTCAGTACATTTGGGGTGGCTGTACTACGTCTTTATGATGCTGCTGGCTACATTTTGCACCAACTGCATCAATATCCTCGCTGGCATTAATGGCGTCGAGGTCGGCCAAGCTCTTGTGATTGCCGTGAGTGTGTGCATCAACGACGTACTGTACCTGAATATCCCAGGCGTGATCCGCGCTGCCTGGGAAAGCTCATCGGATACGCCGTCACCGGCACACATTCTTGATGGATATCACGGCAGCACAGATCTTGTCGTGCGCCATTTGTTTAGTCTGCATCTCCTTGTACCATTTATCGGCACGAGTCTCGCCCTGTTTCTGTGGAATCGATACCCGGCGCGTGTGTTTGTGGGCGACACGTATTGCTACTTTGCTGGCATGGTACTGGTATCATGCGGCATCTTGGGCCACTATTCCAAAACGCTGCTCCTCTTCTTCTTCCCACAAATTTTCAACTTTGTGCTGAGCTGCCCACAGCTTTTTGGTCTCGTGCCCTGTCCTCGTCACCGAGTTCCGTTTGTTGATACAGGATCACGGACGCTTTACCCATCATGTGTGCGTCTCACGGAGCATGCGTTTCCCACGCGCCTGATTTTGGCTTTGTTGGAACAGCTGGGCTGCGTACAGCGTATCTACGACGAGAGCGGCCAGGTCGTCGGCACCACCAATCTCACACTACTGAATGCCTTGCTAGTTCTGCGTGGCGTGCGCGTGGCCCCTGCATCCAAGGCAGATCTTCTTGCATCGAAATCCAAAACTGATCCTGTGCTGCGCCCCGCGCCTGTGAGGCATACCTTGTGTGTTTCTGAGCACACTCTCTGGTACTATACCATGGGCGTTCAAGCGCTAGGGTCGGCGATGGCGTTTACGGTTCGATACTGGCTCTCATCTATTATTTTCCCAGCTACATAGTCTCTAGATGAGCCTTGAGCTTGGCTAGTGCACGAGAACGGTGCGAAACGACATTCTTTTCGTCCGCATCCATTTCAGCAAACGTCTTGCCTGTGCCGTCGACTTCAAAGATAGGATCCCACCCAAATTTGTTCGGACCACGAGCCGGCACTATGCGGCCAAGCGTCGTGCCCTCAAACAACATGGGCTCTGCATCCGGACCTGCACAGTACGCAAATGTGCAGATAGCTGTAGCAGCCTTGTCATCGAAGCCGGCAAGCATGCGGTTCAGGCCATCGTGTCCCAAGTTACCTAGAAAGTCTTTAATGTAAGGACCCGGGAGCCCATTCAGTGCATGAAATGACAGCGCAGTGTCCTCTGTAATACAAGGTCCCTTGAGCTGCTGCGCAGCAGAACGACACTTGGCCAATGCCACTTGTTGAGTCGTACCTTGGATTTCAGGCACTGGAATTAGACATCAATAAGCCACATACCATCAAGCGATTGGGACTCGAGCGTCCACGACAAATTGTCACTTTTTTCCAAGATCAGCTTGACTTCACGGAGCTTGTTTTGATTGCCTGTGACGAATTTGATCACTTTCGACATCGTGAGAGCAGGGGAAACCAGCCCGTTTCATCTCCACATCTAGCCATGTCGATTCAGCAGCGTCTTTTGGTTGTGGGTGGCAATGGATTTGTAGGCTCCGCCGTGTGCAAGCAGGCCCTATCTCGTGGATGGGAAGTGATTAGCATTAGTGGCAGTGGTCGTCCGTTTCGCACCCCCCGTGGTCATGCACCGACCTGGACGACCTCCGACAAAATGCAGTGGCATAAAGCCGATGCCTTCGACAAAGATGCGTATCGTGATTTGGCCGCATCTTGCACAGCTGCTGTGCACACAGTAGGTATTCTGATGGAATCGAATTACAAGGGTCAACAAGGCTCTTCTATGGGTGCAGTTAGGGGCCTAATGAAGGGCTGGGGTCTTGCATCTTCCAACCCCTTGGCCTCTGATGGTCAGGAAGCTATTACATATGAGCGCATGAATCGAGACGCAGCTATCACTGTGGCTGAAACTTTCAAGGAAGCGCATGCATCCACAGAGAGCGGCAATCCCCTTCCATTTGTTGTCATGTCTGCTGCGGATATCATGCGCCCTCTTATTTCGGCGCGGTACACCAGCACCAAGTATGAAGCAGAGCAATATATTGAGGAACATGCCGGCCACATATTACGGCCTGTGTTCATGCGACCCGGTCTCATGTACCATCCCCACAATCGCCCTTGGTCGACAATTCCAGCCACCATGATCGACCTATCGTACAACCTGCACAAGATGCATCGACGCTGGAAGGTCCCTATCCCTTCACCTGCGGATATTCTTCGCAGTTCATTTATCCCTGCAGCGTTCCACCCTCTCTCTGGTGCGTTGACTACGCCTGCTTTGCACGTTGATACCGTTGCTACGGCTATATGCGAGTCTATCAGTCGCCCTGAAGTTCGTGGCGCTCAGCTGTCCGAATCTATCCGTCAACTTGCTGGATGGCCTGCTGAGACCGACGCAGCGTAACCTCATAGCGCCCCGACGATGTCTGTAGGGCCGATTCGACATATTAGTCAAACCACGTGATACGACTGTGCCTTGTACCGTTGGGCGTTTGACAGCCCCAAGCTGTGATCCTAATTCGCTTCAGCAGCCATGTCTCTGTGGGCTGGATTCACGCTGTACGTATACGTGCTCGATAAGATCTGACCATAAAGATACGTCTCGCATGGTACGATTTGGGTTTTCCTCTAACTTATTAGACTCGTATACGTTTATCCCCAACAAGAGCGAGCCAGGTCGCCAGGCTAAGAAGCTTATCATTGACCGACGTGCGAACGCTATTCGTGTTGAACGTGCGTAAAAATTATCACTCACAGTGCAGCCGTTGTTATTGGCGAGGAGGTGCCCAAGTATGAGAAGCAGTTTATCGTGCACGGTATTCTCGGTATGATCACACTGCATACTTGCGACTTTCTGGTGGTCATCACGAACCGGAAGCGTGTGACCAGCATTCTCGACTCGACCATATATCTTGCCACCGATTTTCGTTTGCTTCCTGTGCTGAGTGATGCCAACCCGGCGATGCTGTCTCATCCCATTGAGAAGCGGCTGATTGCGCTCGTGAAAGAGTCACTGTACTCGGGTCCTCTGTACTTTAGCTACGAATTCGACCTCACTAGCAATATGCAGCGCCAAATTCAACAAAGTGCAGGCAAGCTTGACTCGGATGTTCCGCTCTGGAAACGTGCAGACGAGCGCTTCTTTTGGAACATTCATCTGCAGGAACGTCTCATGACGCACGCTGCGACACACCCTGAAGAAGAAGTGTCGCCTTTTATTATGCCGGTGATGTTTGGTTTTCTCGAGGTGAAGCTAGCGCAGGTGGCCAATCGCTCGTTTGTGTTAGGCCTCATTTCACGTCGCTCGCGTCATCGTGCCGGTACGCGTTACTTTTCGCGTGGTGTTGATGCCAAAGGGAATGTCGCCAATTTCAATGAGACAGAGCAATTTATACTTATGGATCCGCCGAGCTTCCATCAACCACACGACGTGGAAGATGTGGAAGGCCTCATCCGCATGAGCTTCGTGCAGACGCGCGGCAGCGTGCCCGTGTACTGGGCCGAAATCAACAACTTGCGCTACAAGCCTGATCTACTGATTCCGGACAACATGCATACACAGTCTGCATTCGAAAAGCACATGACGAATCAGGTTTCATACTACGGAAAGAACTACCTTGTCAACCTTGTGAATCAAAAAGGCTATGAGAAACCTGTAAAGGAGGCCTATGAAAATGCGATAACGAGGCTCGATCATCCCTTGGTGAACTACACATACTTTGACTTTCATCACGAATGCAAGGGTATGAAGTTTGATCGTGTGTCGCTCCTCGTGAATCACCTTGTGAAGCAGGGTCTGTCTAGTCACGACTTTTTCTCTCTTGACACCACTGGCGATCCACGTCTGCGTCTGCAAAAGTCTACGGTACGCACAAATTGTATGGACTGTCTGGACCGTACAAATGTAGTGCAAACGACGCTGGCACGCTGGGTGCTGAACGATCAGCTGCGCTCTGTTGGTGTATTGAAGCAAGACGACAGTGTGGAGAACTACCCCAAGTTCATGTACCTGTTTCGCAACATATGGGCGGATCATGCGGACGTGATCAGTAAGGCATATTCCGGTACGGGTGCTCTCAAGACAGACTTTACACGCACAGGTAAACGCACAACGGAAGGTATTCTGCAGGACGGTGTCAACTCACTTACACGTTATGTGAAGAACAACTTCTTTGACGGCAAGCGCCAGGATGCTTACGATCTTATCACGGGTGCATGGGATCCAAAGACATGTGTGCCACGAGAAGACACGCGTGCTTGGAATGTGCGCCTTATGCCGTGGATCATGTACCTTAGCCTATTCTTCCTTCTTGCATCTCTGTTCTTGCCAAGCAGCAATTCTGCACGCCCATACCGTCTCGAAGTGGGTTTTGTCCCAGTCTTTTCTATAATATGGGTTCTTGTGGCCCTATTCTCCTTCTGTTTCATTTGGCAGCACGGCATGCAGTACGTTGGTTGGCCCAAGTTGAACCGTCCTGAGGAACTCATGTACTACAGTATGTATTTATTCGACTAACATGCGCAGATGGACCGGGCTACTATTCTGGATTGAATGGCCGCGCTGGCACACCGACTGATCCCGAGGTCCTCAAGAAACAACAATCAGCGGCCAAAAAATTGCAATAAAAGTGCCTTAGCTTTGTTAGGTGATGATCCGGTTACCCTCGTCCATATTGTATCACGTGATTAAAGCCGTCGAAGGGACGCGCCGTCCTCATGAAGTGCCATTTACCTTACCATGTTCTGTGCGAGTACGTACAATTCACGCTCACGTATAGTCTCTGGCGAAGCTCCTAAAGAGCCGGTGGTGTGCAAGTCAAATGGTTTTTTATACGAAAAACGGCTCATTGAACAATACGTGGAAGAGCATGGAAAGGTACGTTGCTTGCCGTCAGACTGACGCGCGACGCAGGACCCCGTCACTAATGAGCCTCTTTCGCTAGATGATATCTTGCCAGTGAAGTCATCGCCGAGAACTGCATTTCCGCGGCCGCCCACACATTCATCTGTCCCTTCGCTCCTTATGGCTCTTCAGAATGAGTACGACGCGATAGTCTTCGAGACATTGGAGCTGCGGAAACAGTACGACACAGTCCGTCAGGATCTAGCAAATGCTCTGTATACAAACGATGCAAGCATGCGAGTGATTGCGCGTTTGATGAAAGAACGCGATGAAGCACGCGAAGCACTCTCGAGTGTACACACATCTCTGGGTATGCCCTCATCGTCTGGTGCTCATGAGGATGTTGAGATGACACAGGCCGCCAATCACACCATGAATTCAGTCACTTCTCTGCCCGTCAGTGTAATGGAGCAAATTGACTCCAAGGCAGCTGCACTTACAAAGGACCGCCGCGCCCGTATCAAACGCGGTGGATCGGAAGGGTACCCAACACCTGCGTCTGCCGCGTCACTTCAAGCACAATCGCCGATCCCCTCGGAACACCATGCTTCGTCTCCTGGGATTGCAGCTATCGATACAAGCGCAGATGGAGCGCTTGTCCTCACTGGCGGTAAGGATACGAGTGTGCACGTGCTCGATCGCACGGCCAACAAGGCTGTGGCCAAGCTCGAAGGCCATGCAAAGCCTATCACATCCGTGGTATTTTCCGGCCGCAGTAATCCTGCTGCTGGAGATTCTGCCAAAGAAGCGCCTAGTCCCTTGTACGCTGCGAGTGCGAGCGATGATGGCACTGTGCGCATTTGGCGATGCAACGACAAAGGCCAGTACGAGCTGGCACACACAATTGCGAGTACCGGGGTCACGGGTCTGAGTGTGCATCCTACTGAATCTCTGCTCGGAAGTGCCAGTCGCGATGGATCATGGTCGATCTACTCGCTCGAGACTGGCGAGTGCCTACTGCATGTGCCTGCAGCGAACGCCACCGATGAGCAAGGTGCTGGCTTTGTGTTTGAGTCGTTCGCTTTCCATCCTGATGGACAACTGGCCGCAACAGGCACTTCTGACGGCGTCATTCGCATTTGGGATGTCAAGCAGGGCCAACAGAGCGCTGTGTTCCGCGGTCATGAGGGTGCCGTCCATACTCTTGACTTTTCGCAGAATGGCTACTTGCTTGCGGCGGCCTCGCGCGGGGCCAAGCATGTGAAGATCTGGGATTTACGGAAGTTGGAAGTGACGCGCATGGTTGATACGGAAGCAGCCATTGAGGAGGTCCGTTTTGATCCTACGGCACAGCTATTGGCTGTTGTGACGGCAATGAACGTCCGTGTCTTTGGCGGCAAGTCGCTGGAATTGTGTGCCACGCTCGACGTGAACAATGGACTATGTGCTCAGTGGTGCCCCAATGATGGTGCGCTTCTTATTGGTGCGCAAGATGGCAACGTTTGCGTCGTTTCGTTGTAGTCTTATTTTAGAACACGACGTGCGTTCTCCACGTAAGCGGTGATTTTGGCTGTGTCTTTTTGACCCTCTGTTTCGACACCCGAGCTTGTATCGACTCCAGCAGCGAGTGATTGAGTCAAAGCCTCTTGTACATTATCTGGTGTCAGGCCACCAGCAATCAGAAAGGGTGCGGGTATGTTAGAAACGTGCGACCAATTGAAGGACACGCCTGAGCCACCGTCTTGTCCGCCTTGACTGGCTGTGTCCAACAAAATCATGTGGTGGTAGCCTGGTCGAAGTGCATCATGCAGCGCTGAGGCGTTCTTCCCTTCATCAGGTGTCATATGAAAGACACGAATCACAAAGACACCAGGGAGGAATTTGGCCCAGTCAAGCTCTTCAACACGGCCATGCAACTGCACCGCATCCAGACCAAGAGCCATAGCCTTTTCAGCAATTTCTTCCAGCGACTGATTCCGGAATACGCCAACGACCAAGGGTCGCTGCTGGACGGCTTCAGCCATCCGCTGTGCATGCCAAGCAAACCATTCCGTTGGTTTTTGTGTATTTGCTCGCGCATTCGAGCGCTTGATACGGTGCATGGCATTTACAATTTCGAGAGCATCCGCATCGGACACAGTGCGCTTGGTATCTGGTGCCAGGATGATTCCGAGCAAGTCAGCACCGGATTGTGCAGCTGCCACGGCAGCTTCTGGCGTCTTGATACCACACACCTTGACAAAACGGTGTTGTGATATCAAGCGCTTGACGCTCTGTCCACGCAAGGCCGCCATGAAAGCCATCTTGTCCTGGGCTCGCATGAATGCTTCTCCCACCAAGATTGCTCGCACACCCTGATCCAAGTACTGTTCCACATCCTCTCGCCCTTGAATACCGCTCAGAGCAACGAGCGTGATACCACGCTCGAGCGCGGCTTGAGCCAGTCGTGTTGTGGTGCTCATATCCACTTCGAAGCTGTGCAAGTTGCGATTGTTTATGCCAATCACTTGTGGCTTGAGTCGCAGAGCCCGCTGCATCTCTTCGGCGCAGTTGACTTCCACGAGTGGTTCCATGTCCAGGTGCTTGCTGTACGCGTACAAGCGATGCAGCGTGATGTCGTCCAGCATCGCGACAATGAGTAAAATGGTATCTGCACCAGCCAGACGTGCCTCTGCAATTTGGTACTCGTGCACGATAAAGTCTTTGCGCAGAATGGCTGGGCGATTTGGGATGCATTCCACTGCATGTCGAACGAGAGCAAGGTCCTCGATCGTGCCCTTGAACCAGGTAGGCTCTGTCAGTACACTAATGACATTAGCACCGCTGTGGGCATACGCCAGAGCCTGCTCTCCAGCGTGCGCATGCAGAGCAATATCACCTTTGCTAGGTGAAGCACGCTTGATTTCTGCCATGACCCCAGGGACTGAAGGCTCGGTTCCTAGTAAGAGACGCCGCGGGAAGTCGAGCTGAGCAGGGTCCAAATGCAGTGCTAGTGATTTTTCTAAATCAGCCAACGAGCGACCCGGTATGGCTTGTGCCTGTTCCACGTCAATCCTGCGCTGATGATAAATGCGTGAGAGGATACTTTCAGAGGGAAGAGTGACCGCATATACTTGGGCATGGGGGTTTTCTTCCCATGTACCGCCACGCCAGCTCAAGAAGTTGCGCATCATGTCATGCCCATGCTCGCTCATGACACTTTCAGGATGATACTGTACAGACTCGACCGTGAATTTCTTATGCCGAATACCCATGATGATGCCCGAATCTACGTGCGACGTCTTCACCAGAACATCCGGCAGTGACTCGATATTTGCACATAGACTGTGGTATCGCGTCGCGGTAATAGGTTCTGATGCTGGCAGCCCAGCGAATAAGCCGCGTCCATCATGGTACATATCTGAGGTCTTTCCATGGTAAATCTCGCCAGCCCCATCGACGACACCGCCAAAGGCTACCGTGATGCTCTGAAGGCCCATGCAAATGCCAAGGATAGGCACGCGTCCACTGAAGTGCTTGATGCATGGAATACTTATACCTGCGTCCGTTTCTGGATGCCCAGGACCTGGGCTGATCACAATATGCTCAGGCTGCAGGGCCTCGATGGTCTCGAGCGTGACCATGTCATTTCGGAAAATGACCACATTCGCGCCAGCTTCCACGAGGAATTGGGCGACATTGAAGGTAAAGCTGTCATAATTATCAATCATCACAGTCACGCCACGATCCTTGCCCTGCGGGCTCCAAATGCAAATGCGCCCATCCCGCACACTCGCAATCGACGAGAGCTGCGACATGCCGGCGTCGTGTGGCTGACCACGTCGGCGGACGTACGTGGCCAAGGCCATGCTCGGACGTCACGTGGCACATCTCGCCGCGCGGACTCAACTTACGCGTCTCGGCGCAACGTGCAACATCCTTGGGCACATGTCGTCGACACGCGAGGCCCATACACTTTTGCTTGTGCACGATACGAAACAGATCCATGCAGGTATTGGCATTACAGAGCCTCTACAGCGCCCTGATGTGACTGTGGAAGCGTGCGTCGGACGTCGAGGGGCGGACGGCCCCTACATCGTCGGCGAAGCTCTGATGCAAGCTGTGACACAGGGTGAGGCTGTGGATATCATCTATCCTATTACAGATGGAGACGTAAGCAACTGGGACGCGCTTGAAGCGCTATGGTACCATGTTTTGCATGATAAACTCGGTGTGCGCCCTGGCAATAATGCCTACTATATCATGCTGGCCTTGCCATCGCCCGTATCCCGCGACGTGTATGAACAAGGAGCGAAGATCTTGTTTGAAAAGTTCAACTCACCCGCCATCACTATAAGCGAGGTTCCGCTACTCTCAGCGTACGCCCTCGGCGTCCTTACGGCGCTAGTTGTCGATGTGGGTGCAGAGGACTCGAGTGCGGTGGCCGTGAGCGACTGCGCCGTCGTGCCCTCCGGTGTGGTCATTTCCAAGATTGGCATCGTGCATTGCACATGGTGGCTCGCCTATTTGCTCACGCAGGATGCTAGAGTGATGCAGGCGCTAGAGCAGGTGGCACCGGGGCAGACCCATGCGGCCGCATGGAGCCTGGCTCAACAAATGGCTGATGAGCATGTCGTGTGTGTCGATACGGACATCACACAAACCGACGAAGATGATGAGGGTGTGCTTGATGTGGCTGCAGCGCTCGTGGAGGGTCGTGAGCGGGATGTCGTCAAGGAGCGCGAGCGCCAAAAGGAGGCCGAGGCCAAGTCTGCAGCAGCAAACACAAGCGGCGCGGTGGTCATGTCGTTCCGCGGCGTAGAAGTGCCAATTGGTTCCGTGCACAAGCGCTTTCATGAGCCCCTGTTTCGCCCGGCAGTGCTGGAGCGCGTATCGCTCGATATCCCAACCCCGCGTGCCGTGGCGCAGGCGCTGCAGGCACGGCGCATTGGTGGCGAGCCCATGTGCATGTCGATCCCCGATGCCGTGGCCCGCGCTACCGCGAATGTTCACCCCATGGAGCGTCGCTTGCCGCTATGGGAGAATCTTATCCTTACAGGCCCCATGGCTCTCACACGCGGCCTCATAGCCGAGCTTACACGCGCGCTGTCTGCATACACAACGACTGAATCTGCAGAGGCGTCACAGGTGGTTGGTGACCCGCAGCCATGGAAGCCGCACCATGTGCGTGCGCTGCGCATTCCCGACTACTTTGCCAACTATAAGGAACGCATGGACTTGGCGCCCTATCTGGGCGCCACCATCTTTGCCAAGCTTGTGTTTGGCGACTTGTCCGGGCGCAACTATATTACCAAGAGGCAGTACAATGAGGGCGGTCCCTCGGTGGCATTCGCATTGGGTAGCCTGTAGGATCTTTTGTCTATTCGTAAAATGGAGATCATGGGCGTGTTATCATCAAGCGGCCGTCTTCACGAGATGTTCGACAGCCTGCGCGAGTCGCTCGGCATCTTCCGCCGTCTTCGCTTCAGCGTAGACACGCACACAGTCTTCTGTGCCGCTTGGGCGAACGAACGAGCGGCCCTGAGGCGTTCTTTGCACAAGCTCGTCAATCTTGTCCTGAATTCCCACTGGCGTTGAGAGACGACGCTCGGCATCTGTCGTAGTGAACAAAGTGCGGTCAGGCACCGATACTTTCGTTAGGCGGTTAGGCAGGTCAGAGTAGCACTTGTCCCACTCTGCTGCTCCCCATCGGCGGGCTGCAAGGATGACGAGAACCAAGAGCATATCTGACAGCGCATCGCCCACAGTCTGATTAATCAGGACTGTCAGAAGACGCAGACGATCAAGGGCTTCGGTGGACGCGGGAGGTGCCTCATTTATTGAGCTTTTGAGACCCATGGCCACCATAGCCCGAGGCGCGAATAGAACAGTGCCGTGGCCATTGGCTTCAAAATATACACCAATGTCGTATTCTTTGGCTGCATGATGCAAATGCTTGACCCCTGTCTTTGTGCACGTCACCGGCACATTTTGCTGAGCCAGGTAGGCGGTTGAAGCACCGTTGGCATAGGCCGTTTGCACACATCCCACCGTGATGTCGAGACGCGCCTCGCGGACTAGCTCAGAGATAAAATCCGTGGCTAACGTTGCGATCTTGTCACCGTCGAGCAAGTGGAAGCTTGCAGGATCACGAACTGGGCCAGTTACGTAGTAAAATACAATACGATCTGCATCGCCGTCAAAAGAACACAACAGCGAGCCCGGTTTCACTGTAGGCTCATTCTCGTAGCCAGCTGGCAAGCACTGCTTAGATTTGACATAGTCCGCACCGCAAGCATAGTTGAGCTTGCCCTGCTCATGCATAGATGTGCGCAGCAGCGTGATATCAACCAGGCCTTCGGGAAGCATCTTGATCAGGTTTTGAATCGCATGTGCGCCGACGCCATTCGCACAGTCGATGACAATGGGCACAGGAAAAGGTTTACCCGCTAGGAATTTCACAAACGATGAAGCAAGCCTTTCATAGTACATTTCCACAGTGGGAGGCAAATGCAGTGAGAGTTCCAGGTCTTTCATGTTGCTTTCCATCACCAAAAAATGCAGCTGTGGCGTAGTAACGAGGCCAGCATTGACGATGTGAGCACCCAGAACATGAAGGCCGTCTTCGGCGGCCTTTGCTAGCGCCAAAGCCGATGGGCGCGTGTCGTAGCCGCATATAACATGGGGTGACCATTGCTTTAGATCAATTTGCATGGACTCCATCGCATGATGAAGCTCGTGCTGCAAGAGGTCGACGGACTCAGCATTGACGATACGCGTGCAAATGGGCTCCCACTCCGCAGCCAGCATCTCACCTTCTGCATCTACCATTTTGATACCGTTATCTTGCTCGGGATTGTGACTAGCAGTGATCATGAGACCCACAGCACGGCCGTGCAGAGACACACTGCGCAAAGCAGCTATGACACCCATGCGGAAGCACACATTCCCAAGCATGTCTGCACGCGCACGAAATCCAGCAGTGCCATATGAAAAATGGAAGTCAGGCTTGGGATACTTGTCGAATCCTGCATGCAGTTGTTGCTCGTTTAACGTCGTCATGATGTGGATTCAAGTGGGGTGGGTGGGTGGCTTGAGCCCCATACAGCTTGGTCAAGGGAAACACGTGACGACGGCCTTGGGGTGGGCACATGCACGGTCCAAGTACCAGCTGAGTCGAGGCGACCATTGCGTCGGCTTGTTGAGTTCGTGTTTAGGCATGACGACTGTGCTGCAGACCATCACTCGGTCTATGCCATGGTTTCTTCACGATTTGGCTCGTTCGCTTCTTGGTGTGCATTGCTATGAAACGCTTGTATGGAATGCCAACTTGGCCGATGTACCTTGTCTCCGCCTGGGACTATCCAAGGGACTTGGCCTGGGTATTGTGGTATTCGGTAGTATCATCAAATTTCCCCAAATTTACAAGATTGTAAGCACAAGAAGTGCTGAGGGTATCAGCTTGACTATGTACATTCTTGAGGTGGTCGCCTATACGATTAGTCTCGTGTATGCCATCCGACTGCGTATTCCGTTCAGCACCTATGGCGAAAACGCTAGCTTAACAGTCCAAAACATGGTGATTACGCTGCTGATCATTGCATTTTCACCTATGGATGGAGTGTCGCGGCTCGTCACTCGCGCCTGTCGACAACGTGGTATTTCCACGAATACATTTTATGTTGCACTGGGAGCTGTGCTCATGGTGCTTGGCACACTTGCACTGGTCAGCGAGAAAACGGTGCCGCCTCACCTGCTACAACTCCTGCAGGGTCTGACCATTCCTGTGTCGCTCGCGTCCAAGGTGCCTCAAATGCTGGAATTGCATCGCTCCAAGGCAACAGGTGAACTGAGTATCATTGTGGTATTTGCGCAGCTTATGGGCACCATCGCTCGTGTTTTTACGACCCTCACCGAGACCAATGACCCCCTCTTGTTTTGGGGTTTCGCTCTGGCCACGATCTTTAATGCCGTGATTGCCATTCAAGTGGTTCTGTACTGGAATGGAAACGAGCAGAAGCGTGGCAAGAATGCATCACGGAACGAGTCTCGGTGGCAAAACGCGTCTGGCGCCCCTGTCACTCACCTCCCTTATGCGACGCAGCGTGCCGGTGCCACGAAGATGGACTAGCTCTCGTATCAAGGCGTGTAGCTCCAGCTTCTTTGACCTGGAACCGCCGGGATTCACACAGATAGAGCTTTGTATTGCCTCTGTGGCTTTATGTCATGCGCGCATGCGTGCATGTCGTGCGTGTAGGCAGGCTACCCTTGCGCGTTGGCAGCAAGGCTGCCTCGAAAGGTATATCACGTGACATATAAGAAAAAGAAAGCGGAGCGACAGCGAAGAAGCAGCGCCAGGGTTTGTGTGACGACGACAATGAGCCGCACAGAGAGTGCAGCTGCCGTGGCGCGTGGCGAAGATGTTCGCGAAGACACGCAGAACGTGGAAACGAGTGTCTTCACTGAAGACGACCAGCAGATTTTGGATTTGGACTCGGAGGTGATCACCGATGTGCATCTGGATGGCATGGCCCTGATGAAGATGATCAAGCACTGTAAGGATAATCATGCGGTGAATGGCAGCAATGCATGGGGCGCTTTGCTCGGTATGGACATGGGTGGTACTCTTGAGGTGTCGAATGTATTTGGTCTGCCCGGTATGCGCGCTGAGCGTGGCGATGAGGACGAGCGCACCACCAAGTCATCGATGCAGTACATGGCAGAGATGCTGCGTCTACTGCATCAGGTGAATGCGGATGTGAGCCCGGTCGGTCTGTACCAGGGCAGTTTTCTGGGTCCGTTTTTGAATACGGCTATTGTCGATGGCCTCAACACACTTTCGCTGCTCATGGAGCGCGAGGGACAGCGGGGCCGAGGCAAGGCTGTGATGCTCGTGCACGACTATGCACAGCTGGCCCAAGGAAACTTAGTGACAAAGGCATACCGTCTTTCTCCGTCGTTCATTGATGCATACCGGAAAGGCAAGTTTTCCGCTCAGAATCTGGTCGAGCACCGCCTGACATTTTCGAATGTGCTGATCGAAATCCCTGTTCATGTCCGGAACACGGCACTTATGGATGCGATGCTTTCGACGTTTATGACTGAGAATGTGCCAGAGTCGCGCATTGCGCCGCGCACCTCCAAGGAGCTGCTGACGCACCCTATCGACATGCACGTGGCGCCAGACAATATGGACCTGAACTTGGCCCTTGAGCCAGTGCTTGTCTCGACGCTTGAGTCCACGCTGGATGCGGCGGAGGCCTACGCAAGCGAATCCGGTAATGTTGGCTACCAAGCACGCCAGATCGCGCGCGAAAAGGCTCGTGCTGATGCGTTCGTGACGCGCCGTAAGGCGGAGAATGCGACGCGCGAATCGGCCGGACTTGCGCCGTTGCCGCTGGACGAGGTGAACAAGCTGTTCAAGATTCCCGCAGAGCCGAACCGGCTCGAAAGCCTGCTTCTACTCAACCAGCTCGACAGTGCCGCCCAGCGCCTGACGGAAACAGCGACTGTCGGCACGGTCCAGCTCAACGCTGCTCGGACGGGCACGGCATGAGATAGGCACGTACATATACTATGACTTGTTGCGCTGCATACGTGCCTCGGCAGCACGCGCGCGTTTTTCACGCTCAATCCGACGTCGCATGTCGTCAGAGAGCGAGGCGTCTTCGGCCGGTGCACTGCCGCCCAAACGTTGCCACAAGTGGCCCAGCGTGGAAACAGGAGCGGGGGCCGGCGGCGTGTCTGCTGGCTTCACCTCGGCCTTGGCTTCTCTTTCACGCATCTTGTCACGCATCGCGGCTCGTCGATGTCGCGTTTTGGATGATTGTGCCTCTTCCATCTCAGCCGTAAGGGCCGACGGCACACGGGCACCGCCCGGCCCCATCTCGTCCCAGCGACACCAAGTAGGCTGTTCGGCCATGAGGCGGCGGAACACGGCACGCGTCGACTTACTTGTGCACAAATCGTACGCCGTGCGGTGATTCGGGAGTGCCGCTGCGACAGGCAGCGTGGGATCCGCACGTTCTTCCACCAGTAAAAAGTGCACGATGTCCGCCTGATCAGACGCGGCAGCCAACTGCAAAAGGTTGGTCGGCACCATCGAGCCACGCGCCTGGCTTTCGCGCCACCATAGAGGCAGGGGTGCGTCGATGGCCTGAGCGGAGGCGTAGGCAGGCAGCGAGGTGTCGGCGGTGAGCGTCTCCTGGAGCATGTTGTTGTGTCGCTGAATAAAATTGACGAGAGCATCCAGCTTTCCGCGTCGGACCATAGTCACAAGGCGCTCCCAGCGCTCACGAATGTGTGTTTCCTTGGCATCCTGGCGCACGGGACGTGCGGGACGCGCCGGTAATCGTTGCTGCTGATGCTGCTGGGCATCGCTGACACGCAATGCACGGGCCATGGCATGTCGGTGAGCGTCGTCCTGCGCTGCCAGGTCCTCGGGAGTAAGGTGCGCGTTTTTGACGCGCACGAGCTCGAAAAAGCACCGCATGATTTCGCCAATCGTCGGGCGCTGCGTCGCGATGGGAATGTGGGAGAGAGCGCCCTGGGCTTGTTTGGCATCCAGCGGACTCGTGTCATGACCGGGCCAGTGCCACAATACACCGTGGGCCGACCGCATGGATGTGCGGATCCATACATGCTCACTGCGCTCAATCAAATCGCGCCAGCGCCGGTGACCGAGTAGAGTGTGGATATCCTTTGTGAGTTGAGCCTCGCCGTAGCGACGCAGATTCGCACCGGCACTCTTGGCGTGGCGGCCCGTAGCATCCTGGGCCGATTGTGCGCCGCCCTGCTTTCGACGCGTCGTGTACCGATGGAAGGTTTTGTGGGCTACAACGAGGACGGATCGCTGGGGCTTGGCACCTCGGGCCTTGGCTCGTTCCGATTGCGGCATGACATGGAGATTCAGCGCCACCGTAGCAATGGCGAAATGACCCCCGCCCATCATGATAAACGTCCACAGCCGCAATGGAGGAAGCGGTGCCGCCGTGCGGCTACTGTCTTCTTCGTCACTGGAGAGATCCACGGACGAGTCCGAGTCGTCCGTGCTCATGTCCCAGTCACTGTCGCTGTCGAGACTTTCGTCGCCTGTTTCGTGGGGGAACAATCCCTGCCCATCGAGTACGTGCATCTGCATCGCACGGCCCACGTGCTGTGTGCCTTGAACACGCTTTCCAGACCATCCATACGTGCCTGGCCGCATCGTCAAACGCGGCGTGGATAAGGAAGCCAAATACGTCGATGGCTTGGCATCGGGCGGCGCAGCCGCGTGTAGGACATCACGGTATATACCCAATTGTGTCTGTTCAAGATGCACCTCAGCCGCTTTAGATGTCTCATACCACCAGATCGGCGAGCGCAGAGCATCCGACATGATTTTCACGGTACGCGCGTGGTTTTCAGCCTCCTGACTCGTGTCGTGCGACGACAGATCCAGACGACGCAAGAGGGCTGTCAGCTCGTCAGGTGACTCATCGTCATCTTCTAACGTCGCACACATCTGATCGAGCTCTTCACGCGATACGAGAGGAACAGAGGCGGCCGCCGAGGGCATTTGTATATGGTGCTGCTTCACGACGAGATTGTAGCGGTGCCACAAGCTGCGAAAATGAGAGCGCTGCTGCTGTACATTATCGAATGAACCACATCCTGGGCACATCGAGCAGGCCGGTGCACCGATGCGCGGCGCACTTGACACAGTTCCGACGGGAGGGGCTGACACCTGCGATGATGGCTTCATCTCCGATGAGGCTACCTCTTCTTCATTTTGGCGTAGCACGAGCGACGAAACGAGCTCACGCGGAATATCAAACGCGTACATAGGCGTATTTAGCCATAAAGGTCGAGTACCCGGCTCTTTCGCGGACATGACCCGCAGCGAGCGAGCCAACGTTCGGGACGCGTGGATCGTTGAAAAAAAGATGGGCCTACGTGTGGAGCTGCTCAGTAATACGCCACACTATGTAGCAGTGGATAGGAAAATTGTTCTTGTTGCCTCTCAAGAATGGCGTCGATGTCTTCGTCAATATCACGGGCTTGCTCGATAGCCTCCGCAAGGGCAAGAAACGCGCTGGAGGCTTTTTTCGCTTCTTCATGATTATCCTTGATCTCGACATTTATTACGTGGACGGAGCGATTCAGTTCATGCCGTCGGCTCAGCAAATCTGGCACCGTAAGTAGCGTACGCACGTACCTTCACAAACGCTATCAAAGCACCGCTCTTCACAAGTAATGACCACATCGGAGACTCTACGACACTCTTGCCACCGCTCTGGTGCCGTTTTTATGTGCCGATTCCGATCCAGCATCGGTAACAGCCCGTTGGCTTCGTACAGCCGAGGATCTTTCCTCAAAAGATCCTGGTACATGGTGTCGTATGGCGTTCCGAAGGCATAAATGTTAGGTTTATCGATAGATGGCCCAGGCAGTCGCACCGCTGACCCAGTGCCACATGACGTGACTTGAAATCCGGCCTCCCTGACGGTGAGTGAGTCGTACATACTTGAGCACGGCGTGTGCTGACATGGATCGATTTTGGTTGCTTGCACACACGACGCAAAATGCTACATGACCATGCCGTTGAGGATCTGCTGCCATCGTGCTGCGCTTTGTCGTCACACAACACCCGCCCGAGGAAAGGTACACACGCGGCTCGGCTGAGCGCAGCGGCTCTAAATGTGGAGGCCGCGGGGAAAGTGGACACCGGCCGACATCGAAGGTCCTTTTTATCAAGCGATGCCATGCATCGTCGTATGAGTGCCTAGATGAATCCACACACACACGATGAGGCGCGCGCGACGCCGCATGAGGCAGCTGATCTCTCGAGTACGGAAGGGGATGTAGAAGCTGCTGCTTCCAAATACATGGACGAGCTCACTGCACGTGTCCTAGCTTCGTCGTCGGCCATCCAGGACCACCGCGGTGACATGGCTGCACAACCCAATGAGGACGAGGCGCCCCTCACTGACGGTGATCTGGACTCGAAAACAGCTGAGAGCTTGGAAAAGTTTATGTCTACGCTGAAAGAACATTTGCAACTTGAGCAGGATACATGGGACATGTCCCAACCGTCCACGTCTACCTCGGCGTTACCCGTGTCATCCCTACCTACCCATGACACCATGGTGCCACTGGCACTTTCACCTCTTCCTCCGCGCGAGCGAGTACATACATTGACGCCGGAAGAGCACTGTGCGAAGGTGGCGCACCTCGTCCGTGAGCACATGCAGCAAGAAACACAGGGCATGAACGATATTGTGCCTGGCAGTCTAGCGCCGCCTCTTATGACCAAGATCAGGTGTCTACATGCAAGTGTGGCGCAGAAATCCTATGGCTCCGAGAAGCGGTTCTTGTGTCCGCCACCCATCGTACATGTGCAGGGCACGCTTCGGCACACACCGAGCACCCCCATGTTGCTCATGCAGGTGCAGGGTGAGGACGGCGACAGTTTCTCAGGTGAGCAAATGACGCCACTAGATGAGACAGGGCACGCGCGATTCACCGAATTGCATGTCACCGGCACGGGCAAGGCGAAGAGTTTCCGCCTTCAGCTCCATTTGCTATCACCGAGGGATGGTTCTGCTCCTACCAAGCGCATTCGAGTGGGTACCGGATCAGACGCAGCTATATCGCGTAGTGCGAGCTGGGCCAGCTTTGACTCGGCGCCCATTGGCATTATTTCCAAACCATCCAAACGTATTGCCAAGGCGCGAAATGTGTCGGCCCATATTACGAAAGACACATGCGTGTCGCTCTTTAATCGCATCAATTCCCAGACATACCGTACCAAGTATCTGTGTGCACAAGATGGACGGCTCTTTGCCCAAAGCCGTTCATGGACGGCGTTCCGCCTTGTGGTGCTCTCACGACGCGAGGCAGCTGGGCCCCAGGACATGGCGGATGAAAGCGTACTCACCTATGGCTCTGTGATTGTGTTGGTCGATCCTGCCTCAGGAGCCTCGACAGATCCCCTTATCGTGTGCAAGGTAGACCGCGGGCGTATTTTGCCTCCTGTCGATGGCCAGATCGTGCATGATGATGACGAAGGAAACGCATGGGGTGCTGTGGCGCAGATGCAAAAGGTAGCTCTCATGCGCTATGTGCCGTCCGAGAATGGCTGGTCGTTGCATCCACACACGCCGAGAACGTACTTGTGTGCTGGCACACCACCTCCGGCGATGCCGGCGCTGTCTATGGAAGCAGGCGCGGCAATGCGTGCTGAAGCATCAGACGATGCACACTCGATGCCTCTCGCCTTCGCTAGCACACGACCCCTGCCATGGTCGGAGCATATTGTAATGGACGAGGCCGAAGACGCCTTTTGCTGGACGCTCGTGGGCATTTCACACTTTGAGTACACGTTCATGGACGTGGATATGCTCGGATTGCGTGGCACATCGGCTTCCATGGGCCTTGCCCTCACGCCCTTCCCACTCGTTACGACCATGCCTTTTTATGACGCTGCGACTCACAAACTCGCGATGACAGTGCAACATTTTTTCTACGTGCGGGACTCGGCCGCCCTGCAAACGCCGCGCGACGCGTATGCTGCTACGCACGCGCCGCACGCGCAACTCGAGCCGCTCGAAATATGGCTGGGACCACTCGGGCCCCTGACCCTCGCTTCTGTGCCGGTGCCGGAGAGTGACGAGGCTGAAGTCGCTGTTCAGCTTCCGCTGCTCGCACAAATCCTTGGTGCGCGTCTCGGCGCACCCAAGTCGCCCCTCTCGTCCTGCACGCTTCCACTGCTTTTTGTGCGTGCGCACGACAGTACAATATACCATTCCGGACGCCATGTCTTGTGTCAAGATCTCGTGGCTGTCGTGCGTGCAGCCGGCGATAACAGTGCCGCTAATGCGTTGCAGAAGCTCAATGTCGGTCTAGGTGAGCAGGCCGGGGCTCATGAGCTTCCACCTGGTAGTGTATGGACATTACGAGTGATTTAGCAGCAGTAAGGGGGGTCGCTGGCCCTGCAAGCATCCGATGGGTGTCGGTGTATACGACTGGGGTGCGCGACGCCATCCTGGAGGCGCGTCTTCGTCGTCGTTCGTTAGCCGAGCGGGCTGCGCCGGAACATGTAGCGGTGCGACAACGCGGGTCTCCATCTCGGCTAGACACGCAGAAGCGGGTATCTCGACACCTTCCGTGGATATCGTTCGCACGCGGCACAACTCGGTGATACTCTGACGCCAAGCTTCATCGGCGTCGGCTTGATAGATGGTCTTAGCTAGTTGGTGCATATCGTCCTCATCGGAACGAGACGCATCCAATGCACTGTACACGATCACGCGAGACAATGGCATGACGCGAGGTGCAAAGCGCCGCTGTAAGACGCCCCGTCGCACGTCACTCGGCACGCCCACATCAAAGTGGGACAGGTGCTCGAGCCATCCACGTACATAGGCGCCAAAGGAGGTCGATGCCTGCACAAGCGCTTCAGACAGCATAGGTAAGAACAAAGGCGAGATGTGATGCATGCGCCATAGCAGGGGATCCCAAACCTGCGCGGCCTCGTCTGGGACGTGCCATGTTCTGCGTCGCTTCAGATCGGCCGGAAAGAGGGCGCCTGGTAAGAGGAGCTGCGATACAAGCACAGACAAGACGGGCGCCAAATCTTGGTGCTGTGTCGCATCGTCCGTGTTCTGTGCGTCACGACCAAGCCTCGCCGCCGTACTGGACGGCTGGCGCTGTTGTTGGTTTTCTTCCCGGATCCACTGCTCGATGTCGGAGAGCGCATGGAGATGCGGTGGAGCACTCCGCTGCGCTAAGCTCGCATCTCGCAGTACAGCCGTTGCGTGCTTGCGGTACGCGTACACGAGTTGAGCCGCTCGCACCGTGGCCGTGTCATCCGGCGCGGCTGGATCTTCCAGGGTATCATCATGCGCGTACAGCGTGGATTTCCAGTAGTGCTGATCAAGCCACGCGAGAGCGCGTTCGCATGCAGCTCGACATACACTCTTGCTCGGGAGGTCTTCATGCGTCGCTGAGTGGCGCACTTGCACGAGCCATTGCGGCAGGCCAACGCGCTCAGCAATCGCGCCGATAGATTGAGCAAATGCGCCTGTCTGGAACGAGTCGACCACCGAGTTGACAAAGCGTGTGAGCGCCATAGCATACAGGGCACGGGCAGCATAGTCAGATGCGTGCGCTTGATCCGACACGATGCTCTGGACCAGCAGTGCCGTCGACTCTACTGCCTGTGGACACGATCCACGATGCATCCAGAGGCGGACAACACCTAGGGCGGACTCTACGCTCGAATGATCAAGCCTGTTGCTATACAGACCCTCATGAACGTACGCGAGCTCGTCACGGACATGTCCGTAGTACGGCGAGCGCCGCGGCAGGCGCATGGTTCGAGGAAAAAAAGTGCTCTCGCCGTGCGGTCCGTCACGTGGCCCCGAAAGGCCGTGGACCAGGGGGACGGTGGCGGAGCGCTCGGACCACGTTCCACCATGTCGTTGCCACCGACGCTGCAGGCCCTATCTATCGGCGCGCGCGATGCGACCAACACGCTAGAGCTGTATCTTGATTATCTGTGCCCTTTCTCGGCCAAGATTTTTCTCAACTTTCACGAGCACATCGCTTCTATGGTGAGTGGCAACGATGCGCGCTACCGCGGTCAGCTGCGTGTCGTGATCCGCCCTGTGCCCCAGCCATGGCACGCCTCTTCCACGTGGCTGCATGAGACGGCTCTGGCAGTAGCCCGCCTTGCGCGATCAGATGAGCACATGCTAGAAGATCCTCAGACCAATGCGTTTTGGCAGTACTCTGTGGCGCTCATGCGCGAGTCGGAGCGATGGAACGATGCGAATGTGCGCGCTAAGAGTGCCGATGAAGTGCGCGCCGAGCTGACATCGCTCGCTGTATCCCTCTTGGGCGACGATGCACGCAAGAGCGGCTCGGCACCACTTGTGCGCCTGGAGGGTGGCCAGACCCTCACGGAGGCCGTGCGCGGCTGGACACGTGTGGGTGAGGGAAATAGCGGCTCCCGCATTGTGCCTGATCTCAAGTACTGCGTGAAGATCGGACGCCAGAATTCGATCCACGTCACGCCCACTGCTCTCTGGAATGGTGTGGTCGAGCCGAGCGTCTCGAGCTCATTTTCTCGTGAGCAATGGGTCCAATTCTTGGACGAGCGCATGCCACGTGCCAATATGTAGAAGAGCCGTAGTCGGCTCGCCTTTTTCTCTCCACGTCATGTCAGCAGCTGTGACACAGACATCGCTGCCCTTGCCGCTGATCTCGCGCGGCAAGGTGCGTGACATTTATGATGCACAGTTGACAGAGGGCATATACAAGGATGCACTTTTGATTGTTGCCTCCGATCGCATCTCCGCGTACGATGTGGTTCTCGCTAACGGGATCCCAGACAAGGGCCGGATCCTGCATGCCATCTCAACGATGTGGTTTGAGATGCTGACGCCCCATATCGTGCCATCGCATGTCCTCGCGACCAAGTGGGAGCAGTTTCCTGCGGATCTTCAGAAGAAGCTCGAGGGTGTGCGAGAGCAGGTGGATGGCCGTGCCATGCTCGTTCGGCGTGCCAAGGTGCTGCCGATCGAGGCGATTGTGCGTGGCTACCTGTCGGGCAGCGCGTGGAAAGAGTACCAGAAGACGACGCACGTACACGGACATCCACTTGCACCCGGACTCCTGGAAAGCCAGAGGATTCCTGACGGCCCCCTCTTTACGCCTTCGACCAAGGCCGAGGTGGGCGAGCATGACGAAAATATCAGTGTGGAACAGGCCACCCAGCTCCTGGGCGACGCGCTCGCTAAGAAGGTGCAGGACAAGTCTGTCGCCCTATTTACGGCAGCGTCTGAGTTTGCCGAGCAGCATGGTCTTATCCTGGCCGACACCAAGTTTGAGTTTGGTCTCGTGGAGGACGGTGAGCTGATCGTGGTCGACGAAGTGCTGACGCCTGACTCGTCGCGCTTCTGGCCTAAGGACACGTATCAAGCAGGGCACTCGCAGCCGAGCTTTGACAAACAGTTTGTGCGCGACTGGATGACATCGCAAGGTCTAGACAAGACGGCTATCCACTCGAAGGAGCCTGTAGTGCTCCCAGACGGCGTCGTGCAACAGACGACGGCATTGTACCGTGAGGCATACAAGCGCTTTACAGGCAAGGACTTTGCATAGACGCTAGCTATTGTGCGTGCCGCTTCCGAGGCGTAATACTGGGCACATGCCGGTTGGTATCATAGTCCTGCAGAGGCCAGCGGTCGGTCAGCGTACCCAGTGCTGTGTGTACCTCCTTGACGGTCTGAATGGCCGTGTGAGTCGACGCGCGCGATGCCAGGATGTATTGCTCCGCAGGTGCGGCCACCTGCTTCGTGGTCTGTCCGACGCTTTCGCGAGCCGTGTCTTCGGCGTCTTGGACGTGCCGCTGGTGGGCGCTCCATGCTCGCTGGTGGGATTGCTCGCTGTCAGTTACGTGTCGCACCGCCTGCTCCATCTGCATCAGGGCGGTCTGGTGCTCATGCCTGGCTTGCTGCATGGCCTGTTGCTGGGCCTCCATGAGCGGTATCGTGGATGCATGTGCGTGCGCAGCATCGCGCTCTGCATGCGTTGCCTGACTGGCGTGGTGAGCCAGACGCGTGTCTTGGGTATGCACAAAGGTATCGATGGCGTGAAAGAGGGCTGCCTTGAGTGTATCCGCGTCCGTCTGCATGGCACGCTGGGCCTCGGTCCACCGCTGCGCAGCGCGCACGGCATGCTCGTGTGCGTGTGCTGAGCTGGCTTGGGCGTGCTGAGCAAACGCCTCTGTACGCGACTCGGTCTCCGCGAGGCTCGTGTGCCATGCGCGTCCAAGACTTTGGGAGGTCTCTAGCAGCTCCGCTACGTGCCTCGCATGCGTCTGAATGGACGTGCCGAAGGCAGCGGCTGACTGGGTATGTGCGGTGTGCAGCGCATCAAGATGTTGCTGCAAAATCTGCACGACGTGCTCGGTAAAAGCAGGGGCATCGCCGACAGATTCCATGGAGGCCAGCGATGACGTGATGCTCTGCTGGATGCCTGCAGCATGTGCACGAACGCGCTCCATGAGGGAAGCAAGATCTTCTTGGGCCCGCTGAGCCAGGGTCTGCAGCTCTGACTCGGCCCGCGCCGCGTCCGCCTCGCGTTTCGCCAGCACGCGCGAATTCTGCTCGAGCTGCTCCTGCATGCTGTGCAGCCGGCTCGCCGATACGTCTGCGCCACGCTGGTGCTCGTCGAGCTGCTTTCTGAGAAGCGCACGCTCGGCTTCCATATGGGCCCAGGTTTCTTGGCTCACGTAAATGCCATTTTGGGCGCGTGTGGCGGCCAAGTCACTGCGTAGACGGTCCATTTCGGCGACGTATTCGCGGAGAAGCGCTGCTCGAGTCATGCGCTGACTCGCCTCAGGCCGGTTTTTGATTGATTTGGCCCGAGATGCATAGTCCAGCGTGGACAGCGTCTCGTCCAAGTTTTCGCGGTCGTCACTGACGGTCGCGATAATGCAGGTCTTGGCACGTCCACCCAGCGAGTCTTGCAGCAAACGTGTCAGCCGCGACTCGCGGTACGGCACATGCGCACTCCCTTCCACAAGGGCGTTGATCACCCGGCCCAGCGTCAGCAAACTCTGGTTGATCGCGCCAGCTTCGCGTGCGCGGCGATGCTCTGCACCGCTGCGTCCAATGCTCTCGCTGCCGGCCAAATCCACCAGATTCATCTTGCCGATCCGCATCATTTCCTCGCCTTGGCTACGCGCGCCACTTGTGTCCTTGACGTGCACTGTCAGCGAGAATACACAGTGGGAGCGACTAGATGCATGGTTGCACAGCGTCGAGGCGACGTGTCGTCGCTCACTTCCTCGTCGTAGAAGTGCCAGCCCATGCGCTGCACTCGTAAGTGGCACTTCTTCCACGCCCTGCAGCATGATGCCGCGGCCCCGTGGATCGTCATACATGCGCAGAGACGTCGGTTCGTCACTGAGCAAGTCACGCAGCTCCTCATTGTACAGCTCGACGAGAGACATGCGCACCGCATAGTCGCTGCCGCGCGACTCGAGCACATGAAAGAGGCGGTACAGGGCGCGTGGAATCACGCCCGCGTCGGGCGCGTACGTTTCCATGAACGACGATAAGTCACCCTCCATTGTATGAGTCTTGCCCGTGCCCGTCTGTCCATACGCGAAAATCGTGCAATGGTATCCTAGGAGCACATCGTCCAGCACGCTCCCTATGGCTTCCGTATACACCATATTCTGATCCGCCTCCGCACTCAGCACCTGATCAAACGCATACGTTCTGGAGCGCGATGACGATGCCGACGCATCCTGTACGAGCGTCACATGCTCACCACGCGCCCCCTCTGTGACCAGCACACTCTCGCCTGCCGGCGCCGTGCCCCGCACACGCACCAGCACTCGCATCGATGTCTCCGCACGGCGGTGATCCGGCACACCCGTAGCAGAGGCAGAGCGAGTCCCCGGTGCAGCACGCACGCTACTCGCCGCACTCGCCGATACGGTGCGCCCAGGCGCACGCAGGCCAAGATGCGCGCGTCGGTACGTCGTCGACATGGCCGCTGTCGCCAGCGCTCTCGCTTCCAGACGGCGCGCGTCGTCGACGCGTTGATATCACGTGATCGTACTATGTGGAGCGCACCACAGGGCGACACTGGCGTCCTGGGCCAGGCTGCCCGAGGCGAGCAGGGGACGCGTGGGATGCACAGCGACGCATGAGACGACGTCTCTGTGGGCGGCAAGTTGGCACACGACCTCCTTGGTCTGCACATCCCATACATAGACGCAGTGGTCTTCGCTGCCACAGACGACGCGCGCATGTGTGCCGTCCAATACAAAGAGGCTCGTGCCTGCATACTGTGCATTCTTGTGGGACGTGTAGGACTTGACGACGCGCGCATTGGCAATGTCCCAAAGGCGCACCACATGATCGAGACTGGATGCGAGAAGGTGCAGCGATGACGGCGAGAACTGGACGGAGCCGACAGGCGCCTGATCGGTGTGCTGCAGCGTGCGGAGGCACAGCCCAGCATTCGTATCCCACAGTCGAATCAGGCCATCGTACGAGCTGCTGGCAATCATGGTGCCGTCAGCACAAAAGTCCAGGCTCGTGACTGCCTCTGAGTGTGCCGCGATCTCGCGGTGACATGTGCCTCGCTGCATGTCCCATAGGCGAATGGTTTCGTCAAATCCACCACTGACCAGCAGCGTACTTAGCGGATGACATGCGATGCACATGATGTACGATGTATGTCCAAGAAACGTGCGCACAAGTCGCCCCGTGTCCGCATCCCACAGACGCACCGTTTTGTCATCTGATACACTTGCGACATAGCATGAATCTCGTGTCCAGCACAAGCCATTCACGCCCAGTGTATGCCCTGCGACGGTGTGCAGCAGCCGCCCTGACCGGACTTGCCATATGTTCACAAGCGCATCCGCACCGCCCGTCGCTAGTTTCTCACCATCAGGTGAGAAAGACAGACATGTGACACCTCGAGTATGTCCATACAACATGTACTGCAAGGCATAGGCATCGCCCGTGCCAGGAGGCTTGGACGACACCATTCGGTGGGCTCTTGTGGAGAAAAAGAAAAAGGGCGTCGGCTCACGTTTGCTCCACGTCATTGAGCATGTCGGGAACGCCAGCGTTCAAGCGTCTCCGCCGCGGTGCCATCGAGGTAGAGGACGCAAGCACGGGCAAATTAGGACCTGGTGCGTACTAGTGTGCTGACGAAACAGAATTCCAGGATGCGGGATGCTTGCTCAACTCGGAAGTGCATCTATTCTTTTCTCGACCCGGCGAGGCGTCGGAAGGTCTTTCTTCGTACGTGACAAGCACTCACACCAGTGTCACACAAAAAACCAAGGAATATGTTGACGATTTCAGCAGGTTCAAGGACCAGTCTACGATTCGAGAAGTGCGCGCCTTGCTCATCAAGCATGCGGCGCAGCCAGACATGGACGAGGCCGACGAGCACAAAGGTCTGCAACTGTCACAATTTGAGATGGCGCAACTCGCCAACCTGTCCATCACAGACATCGACGAAGCACGCACTCTGATTCCTACGTACGTACGCATCAGCTCACCTCAGACTCGCTACCAAGGACGAAACGCAGCTGGAATCCCTACTTCATGAGCTCTCGGCGATTCGTTCGTTCGCCTAATACCATAGATGCCTCTGCATGTATTCCATATCGAGGGACCCACAAAATAATATACAAAGCCAAACGCAGCGCCACCCAAATGAGCGACATGATCAAACACGCGCCACCCACGAACGGCGCCCACCACATCGAGCAGCACCAGACTGCCAAAGCCCCACTTGATAGGAAACGTCAACATGGGCAAGAACACAAGACTAAGTTGGACATGGGGCATCGTACAGGCGCATAGGGCAAAGGCGGCATAAATGGCACCACTGGCCCCGAGACTGGCGCGCCGTGCCAAGAGCTGGGCTGGCTTGGGTACCATCCGCCACCGCAAGGCAAGAGCCAGGTGACTCACAAGCGATGCAAACAAGCCAGCTGCCACGTAGAACGCCACAAAATGCGGTTGGGTATCCGCCTCGACCCGTGCGTCGCGCTTGTCGCGAGGCAGCGCTTGGATGGCGCAGCTTCCGACAGACCACAATGCCAAATTGTTCAGGACGAAGTGAGCGAGGCCTTTGTGACTCGTAGCTGAGGTGAGCAGTGTCACAACACGACCTGATGCAGGTCGATGCGTAAAAAAGCGGTACATGAGGGACGTCGTACGCAGAGCAGGCGATAGCATCCATGCCGCCAAGACGGCTGTATGCAATGCCACAAGCGGCACGACAGCTTGCTGATATGTCGGCAGTCCAAGGTACGTATCAGCCATCTTTTCGTACATGCGCAAGCAGGCACGGCGCAGCGCATGCGGCCAGGCTTGCAGAGAGACGGCCAGGCGATGGTATCCTTGGGCCCATTGCTCCGCGCGGTCATTCTGCACGAGCATCTCGTAATTCTTGCGCAAGCCAAGGAAAAACGAAAAGGAGATGCTGGCGTCCGTTTCGCTCGCGATGCGCTCATTGGTATGCACCGACCATGCCGCACATCCCATGTACGTAACGGCTGACACGCCACCTACAAATCCCAGTGCACGAAAAATGGATGGTGGCGGGGTCAGACGAATGCGCCGTGCATTGTTCACTTCCGCACGGTGCAAGCGCGACACGCGCGCCGAACACCGGGAGGTCGTATGCAACGTACGTCCCACCCATGTCGAGAAGAGCATACGAAAGGTCCAACACGCGGCCCATGTAGGTATGACGCGTCCCTCGCGGCCAATGATGTGCTCCATGCATGCCCCGATTGGAGCTTATCCATCGGGGTCGGACATGCTGGGGCGCACCTGGAGAGCATGGCTGATTGCATATGACTCTACGCGTTCGGCACGTTCATCGATCGCTCCGAACCATGAGTACTGTGGCGAGTAAGCCTTCTCGGTTTCTCACGAAACCCTCGTCGCGCATGTACGAAGAACTGCATCGCGGCACGGATGTGTGGACGATATTCAACCCCGCAAATTTTCCTGGTGCCGTAAATCTGGGCCAGGGCTTTATGAACTGGAAGCCGCCTTCTTATGTGCTCGAACAGATGCAAAGAGAGATGGTGACTCGAACTGAGCTGCACCACTATTCGCCGGCGCGTGGTCGACCACGCCTTTTGCAGGCTCTGAGTGATACGTACTCCCGCAGCTTTCACAAGCCCCAGACAGGTGACAGCATAGCACAGGGTCTCGTGGAGTACGATGCGCAGGGCTTGCCCGTGCAGCGTCCTGTGAGTGATGTGTCCCTGGATGCATCGAGCGAGATTGTCGTGACGGCCGGTGCAAACGAGGCGATGTTCTCCGTGACAACGGCATTTCTGGAAGAGGGTGACGAAGTGATTCTATTTGAGCCATTCTTTGATCAATACGTGTGCGAGACGAGTTTTAATGGTGGTGTACCTGTCTATGTCCAGATGGTGCCGCCGCCGCCAGGGAAGCGTGTCGTCTCGGGCAACGACTGGAAGTTTGACTGGGCCAAGCTTGAGGAGAAGCTCTCGAGTCCCAAGGCCAAAGCGCTCTTTCTCAACACGCCTCATAACCCGATTGGCAAAGTATGCACGCTCGAGGAGCTCCAGCGCCTTGCGCAATTATGCATCAAATACGACATACTCGTTATTTCCGACGAAGTATATGACTGCCTCACGTACGACGGTCAGAAGCATGTTCGCATAGCTTCGATATCTGGCATGTGGGAGCGGACAGTGACCATTGGCAGCGCAGGCAAATCGTTCTCGTGCACGGGATGGCGCGTCGGTTGGGCGATAGGACCTGCCCACCTCATTACTCCGACGCTTGCGGCGCACGTCCGTATCACATTCTGCGTGAACTCGCTAGCGACGGAAGGCACCGCTATGGCTTTTGAGGCTGCGAGTACCAACGGCTTTTTTGAAGAGCAGCGCAACGAGTACCAAGCTCGCCGGAAGGAGCTCACCGATGTGCTTGACCATCTCGGACTGACGTACACGATGCCACATGGCAGCTACTTTGTTCTGGTGGATGCATCCAATATACGCATTCCTGATGACTTCGATCTGCCAGAGCAAGTCCGACGTAAACCACGAGATTACCACGTCTGCTGGTTCGTGGGAAAGGTATGTGATGTTGTCGCGATTCCAGTCACGGCATTTTGCTCGAATGAAGGGATCGCGATGGGCGAGCGATTTATCCGCTTTGCATTTTGTAAAGACGGCCAAATGACCGAGGCGGGACGCCGCCTCCAAACAGTACGTGCCCCACGAAGACTGACCCCAGCTTCGCGACTATATGTAATTCGCGGCCTTTGCTTACGTGTTGCGCCACGGCTGTGCAGTCCCTGTACAGAAATTTTGCCCCACATTTATAGAGCCGTGTCTATTTCACTCTTCCGTGCACGCGAACTCACACCAACCTATGTCAGATGCTTGGCATGATGCACCGAGTGCATCATTGCAGAAAGAAAGGGCATCTCGATCGGATGCTGCATCGATGCGTCGACGTAGGCGTCCTCGCGTGACGAGCCATAGGCGCTCACAATCGAGCCGTCGCCCCCGCCCCAACAAAGTTACGAGAGACCACGCGACCGCGGACCGCAGTCGCTCCTATGCGGACGTACAGCGAAGTAAAGCAGACAACGCTGTGGGTATCCGATTCGAGAATGCTCCCCCCGTGTATGACCGTTTCGTGTATCATGCTGAGGCCCGGCGTCCACGGCGTCCACATTCGCGCGAGATCAAGTCTCGTCGTCCTAAACGCCCAGCAGCCCGCTCTGAGAGCGAACGTCATGATGCAGGGGCTCATGAAGCCGTGCGCCATGAGCGCCGTCGCTCGCGTCATAGCACGGCAACGGTCTCGCACACCACAGAACGACCTCACCGTCGCCGCAGTCGGCGACCGAAGAGCTCATCGGATCTGGAAGGCCAATCCACCTTCTCCCCTCATACTTCAGCTACAGGAAAGCGTACGGAACGCACCAAGCGCTCGATCATGATACCATCACAATCCCTAGCTGATGAGCCGGTATTCCAAGATGCCTTGCCAGCGCCGCCCTGTGGCACCGATGATACCAAAGCTATATCACAACGATCTGTTATGACTGCACCATCCTATCGCTTGTCTTTTCTCGGCGGACTATCAGCATTTCGTGATCCAGTTAAGCAAAATCGTAAGTTTGATGAAAAGCAGCGCAAAAGGCAGCTCAAAGAACAAGCCCTCCAGGCGCGAAAAGAGGCTAATGACCAAAGGGCTGCTGAAAAAGAGAAGCTTGCGCGGAAGCGCAAAGTTGCCGCCCTGGTAGCGCAGCAAAAGCGTGATGCTGCGAAGGCGCGACGCAAGCAGGAAAAGGAAGACAAGAAAAACGAGGCCCAAATGGCGCGGCAAGCCAAGGCGAGCGAGGCATTTATGCTAGCACAACAGCGCGAGCGCGAGCGCCAGCTGTCTGAGCTGGGACGCAAACAGCGTCGTCTCATGTCCATTACGCCGTTTCGTCCTCGGAATCCGACGCAGTCGAGTACGAGACTGGCTCCTCTGCAGCGTCATCTTCTGGTCAAGACCCTTGTCATGATGCAGATGCAGACAGAGTGGCAGAGTCTGGCTCGGCGAGGTATGATTGGACTTTATGGGTACCCCTTTGTTTTTGGAACAGCGAGCCCGGAGCGACACAAGTGGACCGCAATGTGGCAGAAGCAACGCGTGGATGAGCCACATCGAATGCATGATCCCACGGAAGAACCGCTGATTCTCCGGCATCTGTTCCATGTGCACATGCGCCCATTCCCCGGCTTATCGAGTGCGCCTCCGTCATTTTGGCAGAACCGGGTCCAGCGCCTGATAGACGAGTTTGTGACGCATGCTTTGTCGACGTCGCGAGAACGCACTCAGCTTGTCCCGACACATATTTTGTCGCTCATCGCTACGCAATACCTTGGGTTGTTTTTTGCGCGTGGTATCGGTGTGCGTGGCGCCGATGAGCTACGTGGTCCAGGGTTGGGAGACCCTGGCACGGAATCGTGGGGCGTCGGTAAGCAGTGGGGCGCAGGCACCGTAAAGCGTGGACTTGCACGGCCGTATGAGCTGACAAACGACGACCTGGACCTCATTGACTCGTTGTATGACGGTGACGATCTTGTGGCGTGGCAGGCAGCCGGACGTGAATCGAACCGGGTGCAGAGCGACTTTTCCGCATTCAAGGAAAAAATCATTGAACAGGAAGAGGGCCTCGATGAGATGGTGGGATACTTGAGCGTCAGCAACGTCAATAATTTGCCCCGAGAACTGCAGAACACTGCTGAATGGCTGCGTATGCATGTCACGCTCATGGTGCGCTGGCTGTTGGTTGATTCACCGCTGGCCGATGCGATCTTCGAGACTGTGCGCATCATTCACAGCATGTTTCCGTACTGGGCTGTGCGTCGGGCTCTGTCTGTGGCTAGTGTGAAACAAATGGTCCAACTCCTGCTCACGATATTTCTGGCGCAGCCTGTCGGCTCCGACTCGCTGCTTCAGCGGATCGTGGTATACACATTCACGCGTGAGTGCTCTGCGCTGGAAACAACGGTGATAGAGCCCATCCGCCGTGAACTTTCCGACGTGGTGCTCGTGAACAAGCTCGAAAAGTATGTACGCGAACGTACCTCGGAAGACGTTGCGCACATGGAAGAGGATGCGGACCAGACGGGCAACGACATCCTCACGACGATCCTGCTGTCGAACTGGGATCCACTATTGGATATGACGACGCAGGATCATGTGCTGGCCATGCAAAAGGCTTATATGGCCTCGCCATTCCGTGCCAATCTGGACCTGGCATACCCATCTTCGACGCCACAGGCCCAGTCCCAGCCGGCGATGCCGCCGTGGGAGACAGGGACCTCGGCCAGTAGCATGGCGGACGCTCGTGAATTTGCGCTGCTGAAGCTGTACCTGCGTAGCTTGCTGCAGAAGCACGACCGTCAACGCATGGCCAAATGGTTCAGCTCAAGTCTATTTGTACAGTTCATCAAGGACTTGCTGCAGCATGTCTTCTACCGTGGTCTTCAGGCCGCGTCCAAGTCATCTGACCTGAGTGGTCGTCTGCACGATTTTCAGAAGTTGATCGAGGACTTGATCGACGTACGACGCCACACAGACAATGGCGTGGAGCACTGGATGGGCCTGGCCCACCGGCACCACGAATTCATCTACTTTTTCATCCACGAGATGGCACCTGTCATGGGCCCAGTATGGTCCTGGTGCCAAGAGACGCTCGACTACATGTCTCTGTCGACGAGCGATCCACAGCGCCCAGGCGACCGACGTGCACAGGACATTGAGTTGAACCCTGACGAGATGCTGGAGGATGCACGCCTGACCGAGGAGGACACTAAGGAGATCGTCCGCGAGCTGAATGATATTGCCTGCTACAGCCGTTGGACCAAGATCCGTCGAGAGCTTGAGTTCCGTCGCTTGTTTTTAAAGACGCAGGTGAACAGCTCCGAGATGCACATGTCGAAGGCGATGCAGCAAGACATGGAGGATCTTGATGGCCTGATGAGCGAGCTGCTCCAAAAAGAAAAGGTGCCCATCGACGATGGCACTTGCGACGATGTTCGTGGCACGGAGCGAAGCTCAATGCCATGGGCGTACTTTGACGCCGTCGATCCTCTGGGTCAGTCCCTTATGGCCGAGCCTGAATTACCATTCAAATGTAAGGTATCGCGCGTGGCACCCCGTCCGCCGTCGCTGTTCTACATTCGGAAACTTCTGCCCATGTTCCGAGAGGTGCTCATTGCCGAAGTACCCGACTGGCTCGATCCTGAGCTCAACGGCCCACCGCAGCCGACACCAAAGAACATCAAGCTCTCGTCTATCAAGTTGCTTCGCAAGACAAGCAAGTAGGTATGCAGCGTAGTCTATTTTGGATAAGTTGCTATAGGTATACTACTCAGAAGCAGTGGACGCCTGTGGTGCTGCTGCCGGAGGCGCTTCAGATGTATTCGCAGCGGTCGTATTGCGTCCGCGGCCGCCACGGCCGCCACGGCCACGGCGACCGTTGCGCGAACGACCTCGGCTCTCTTCACTCTTGGGTGGTGCACGCGACTTTGTCCGAGAGCGCTCAAGACGCTCGAGCGTAGGAATAACATTGGTATTCTTGATGGTCTGGCCCTGATGACTCTCAAGAGCTTCCCTGGCCGTCTCCTCGCTCTGGAAAGTGACATGTACAAAGTTGCGCATCCGCGGCTCTTCCTTGTCATGGCCGCGGCGATCGCGATCCGGGAAAAAGTGCACCTGTACAATGTTGCGCGCATGCTCGCCAAAGAATGCGTGGATCTCTTCCTCGGTGACGGGGTGAACATCGCCCAGATGACCGAGGAAGAGTGTGGCTGCCGCCGAGGCATTCGGCGACGAGGCACGACCCGGTGGTGGAGCCGGTGCGGGCAGTGATACTTTGACAGACGGCGTCGAAGCGCGGCGGCGACGCGACATGAATCCCAGGTCCTGGCTGCGAAGTTCAGACGAGATGCGTCCCTGCGACACGTTCAGGACAAGGGAGCCAAAATGCGCATCGGGCAGGTTCCAATGCCACATATTTTTAAATGCATCGTCCTTAGACGTAGGCGCTGAAGAGGCCAGTGTCGATGGTACATGCAGCGCTACATGCAGTGCATGAGTCAAGAGTGCACGCTGCGAAGGCTCAATGGCCGCTTCAACTTGCGTGCGCACAGCATGCCATATGTCTTGAAGCTGGTCCTTCGACTGAGCCATCCTTGTGCGGTACATCTCGAGCGATCCATACACGCCCGCATCATTGTAGCTCATAGCATGCCGCAAATGCAGACTGCCACTGATGGTAAAATCGGCATGTACAGCGTGAGCCAGCTGGTCAATCAGCACGTCACGGCCTGGCGCACCGTACGAAACGAGGATTCGCACCTCAGCTGGATCATACACGTGTTGTGCGCTCTCGAACAGTTCGCCCAACTGGAGCATGGTCGTCCACATTGTGCCATGTCCACCAGCCATGGTCCCAGGCGCCGATCCGTGATCGAATAGCTTGTGGGGCACAACAGCGCCTCCCAAACCCAGAAGACGAAGCCGCAATGAACCAATGTCGATGGCATGCGTCGTACTTTCATCCACCAAGTGCAGATTCGGCACTTGATATTCGCCGCTCCGAACGCGTTCTACGATGTGCACGTCCTCACATGCACCGTACACGGTAAATACGGGGACTTTGAGCGAGATTTGACCTGAGAGCAGCTGCGGAAACTCCGACAGAACAGCCTCGCGGCGGTGGTCGACCAGCATCTGTCGCAGCGTCGTGGGCACTGGGCCATTCGTCAGTGGCGGATGTGTGTCGCGCGCATCGCTGCTATCGAGTAGAACCGAGCGCAGCTTCGTAGAGAGCAGTGGCGAATGTTGCACCACATGACGGAGCGTGCGGTCACCCATACGCTCAATACTATCCTGCGTGTAGAAACCAAAATCACCAGTGTGAAGAATCACAGATGCGCGCGTCTCCGCTGCAATTTCGTTGAGACGCTGCACATGGCCTCGAATATCTGACACACATGCAACGCGGCCACCTGGTCCGTGAATCACATGCACATTAGGAGTAAGGGTCTCCCCCACATGCTTACGACGCGTGTCGCCACTCGACGCAGCTGACTCGCTGCCATTCACGTATGGCGAGACATCGCCTGCTACTGAGAGCGGTGCTGACTCCACGCCATGGATCTCTGCATGTAGCGGAAATTTTGGGCCTGCATCGTACATGCGGGCAGACTGATGAGGACTTCCTGCATCCATCGCACGACAACAGGAACAATGGTCGTGCACGAGAACCGTTTCTGAGAGAGCGACGACAGCGTGAAAACTTCGGCCGTGTGGAGTCACGTGCATCACAAAAGAACGTTGGACGCTCCCAGCCTTGGTAGCTCGCCACGATGGGGAAGAAAAAGGGCAGCAAGCGTGACGAGGACGACCCATTCGCGGATCTTGGCGAGGACGTCTCGCAAAACAACGAAAAAGCTGCTCAAGAATCAGAAATTCCAGCCGAAAAGGAAGACAAGCCAGCTGAAGAGCAACAGACTGGCGCTCCCAACGACCGTCAGGATCCCTGCGAAGAGGCTGAGGCACCCGTCGAAGTGCCCAGGATCCTGACAAAGAAGGAAAAAGAGCGGCTCAAAAAGGAGCGCGAAAAGGAAAAGAAAAAGGCACAGGCTGCGCAGAAGAAGGCGGCTCAGCAAAAGCAGGCACCAGCCGAGCAGGAAGACACAAAAGAAACCACGGTGCCAGAGGAATCAAAAATGCCCGCTACGGAAGAGCAGGATGAAGAGGAGGAAGCTGATGGTGCTGAAGGTTCGACTTCTGCTGCTGATAAGAAAAAGAAGAAAAAGAAAAAGAAGGCTACGGAGCCTGCACCTGCGCCACGTAAAGCGCCCAATGCGGCTATTGCTGCTTTACAGGCTCGTCTTGCTGCACAGAAAAAGGCGGAAGAAGAAGAGCGCGCCAGGGAAGAAGAGCGACTTCGTCTAATAGAAGAGGAAGAACGCAAGGAGCGCGAGGAAGAAGAACGGAAAGAAGCCGAACGTATTCGGCGCAAGGAGAAAGAGAAAGCGAAGCGTGAGCAACTACGAAAAGAAGGCAAGCTCCTAACGCCCAAGCAAAAGGCTGAACTCAAGATCGCTGAGGCGCGCAAGGCTGCTCTTCTTGCCAGCGGAAACATTTCGATCGCTGCGAAGCAAGGTACCGACTCCGAAAAGCCTCGTCGACCCATGCATGACAAGAAGAAGAAACCTCAAAAGAAAGAGCCTGAGACCGCCAAAGAACCCGCCGTGGAACCTGCAAAAGAAGCAGCAGAGGAAGCAGTGGTGGATAAGGTACAGCCCGAATCAAATGACGACGACGCTGTTAAGGACGAGTGGGATGCGGAATCAGATAACGTTAAAGATGATTGGGAGGAGGAGAGTGAAGAAGAGCCAGAGTCCGCAAAAGAGCCTGTCAACGAGCCTACCGAGCAGCTTTCGAAGGAACCTGCGAAAGAGCCGGTCGGGAAAGCCCCTTCAAAGGAGGCTTCTGAGGCCCATGAGAGCAGTGACAGCGATGAAGATGGCAGTGATGACGACGAGGACATGTCGACGGCACAGCGTATGGCATTGGACCGTCGTCATACTGCCGAACAACGCCGTAAGGAGCGCACAGAAAAGGCCTTGGCGGAGCGCAGTGCGGACAATCTTCGCAGTCCTATCTGCTGTATTTTGGGTCACGTCGACACAGGCAAAACCAAACTGCTGGACAAGGTGCGCCAAACGAGCGTACAGGAGGGCGAAGCTGGCGGTATTACGCAGCAGATCGGTGCTACCTACTTCCCTGTGGAAGCGCTGCGCGAAAAGACCATGGTGCTGAACAAAGGCAACTTTGACTTCAAAGTACCAGGTCTGTTAATCATTGATACGCCAGGACACGAGTCGTTCACGAATTTGCGTTCGCGTGGTAGCTCTCTGTGTAATATTGCGATTCTTGTCGTGGATATCATGCACGGTCTCGAGGCGCAGACTCTAGAAAGTATCCGTCTGCTCCGTGACCGCAAGACTCCCTTCATTGTCGCCCTGAATAAGGTCGATCGTTTGTATGACTGGAAGCCGACGCCCAACAATGCATTCCAGGACTCGCTGGCCCAGCAGCCAGTGCATACACAAAAAGAGTTTGAGGAACGTGCTTCTAAGGTCATGCTGGCATTTGCTGAGCAGGGCCTGAATGCTGAATTGTACTACAAGAACAAGAGCATGGGTCGTTACGTCTCGCTCGTGCCGACGTCGGCCTTGTCGGGTGAGGGTGTACCTGACATGCTGCAGCTGCTCGTCTCGCTCACACAGACACGTATGAGCCAGAGTCTTATGTACCTTTCAGAACTCGAGTGTACGGTGCTCGAAGTCAAGGTTGTTGAAGGTCTTGGTACGACAATCGATGTGGTGCTATCGAATGGTGTGCTCCGTGAGAGCGATAAAATCGTTGTATGTGGTCTAAATGGCCCGATTGTAACACAAGTGCGCGCCCTACTCACGCCGCAACCACTCAAAGAACTGCGTGTGCGCAGCTCGTACGTGCATCACAAGGAGGTGAGAGCCTCGCTGGGTGTCAAGATTGCTGCGCCCGATCTTGACAAAGCTGTGGCTGGCTCGCGTCTACTTGTTTGTACCAATGATGACGAAGAGGAATTGCTCCGTGAAGAGGTGATGAGCGATCTTACCACGCTGCTTAATTCGGTTGACAAGAGCGGGAAGGGTGTGTGTGTGCAGGCATCGACATTGGGCTCGCTCGAGGCGTTGCTGGAATTCTTGCGCGTGAGTAAGATTCCTGTGAGTGGTATCAATATAGGCCCCGTTTACAAGCGCGATGTAATGCGGTGTGCCACGATGCTCGAAAAGGCGCGCGAATTGGCCTGCATTTTGTGTTTCGATGTGCCGGTGGACAAGGAAGCAGAACGATTAGCTGAAGAGCTCGGCGTCAAGCTGTTCACGGCCGATATTATTTACCACCTATTTGACCGCTTCATGGCATACAGAGCGGAAATTATGGAGAACAAGAAGCGCGATGCTGCTGGCACGGCTGTGTGGCCATGCCGTCTGCGCACGATTGCTGCATTCGCCAAGCGTGATCCTATTATTCTTGGCTGCGACATTATCGACGGCTCGTTGCGTATCGGCACGCCGTTGTGTGTGGTCAAGGTTGATGCAGCAACGCGCAAAAAAGAGGTTATTCCGATTGGACGCGTCACGTCTCTCGAAATCAATCATAAGAGTCGTGACGTCGTGCTGAAGAAGGACGTGGGTGCCGGTGTGGCTGTACGTATTGAGCCCAACCTGAATGATGCGCCCAAAATGTTTGGCCGCCATCTCGACGAAAGCGACGAGATCTACTCCCAAATTAGTCGCGCTTCGATCGACGCACTCAAGGACCACTTCTGGGAGGGCGTGACCATCGAAGAGAAGCGGCTCATCAAGCACCTCAAAGGCCTGCTCGACATTCCGTAGCGCTCCTTCATAGGCTCAATCCCGAGGGAGAGGTCCATGTCGGTGTATGTTTAGTCAGATGATAAGAGTCATTCGCCAAGATGCGCAGAAGGGAAAGACCCCATGAGAAAAACGCAGCTCCACTGTCTTTTTTACAGCCAGCATTTGCGTTCCTGTGTGATGATCAGTCTTGTCCAGCGCGCCTCAAAGCAGTGCCTAGTGCACACTGCTCGAGGCTCGCTGCGACGAGTATGCCCGAGCACAACCATCGCACTGACCTGTCGGTGGGCGCACAATTCTGTGCCATTCTATTCACCGGCATCGACCAAGCAGACGGCAGCTCAGGCCGTGGATACGACGGGTCTTGATCGCTGGCGCCGTTTTCTCCCGGAAAATCCGAAAGCTGACGTGCGCAAGGTGCTCCTGGTCGGTTCAGGAGGACTAAGCATCGGCCAAGCCGGTGAGTTTGATTACAGTGGGTCTCAGGCCATCAAGGCACTTCGTGAGAGCGGAATCGAGACCATTTTGATCAATCCAAACATTGCTACCATTCAAACAAGTCAGGAACTTGCATCAAGGATTTACTTCCTTCCCGTATCTCCTGATTACGTGGCGTACGTGCTGGAGCGCGAGCGTCCGGATGGTATTTTCCTCAATTTTGGCGGCCAAAGTGCCCTCAATGTGGGAGTCAAGTTGGATGAAATGGGTGTGCTGGAGCGTCTCGGTATCCAGGTACTCGGTTCGCAACCAGATGTCCTGCGTATGTGCGAAGACCGTGATTTGTTTGTCCAGGCGCTTGACGAGATCCAGATCCCTGTCGCCCGTAGTGAGGCCGTCTCGACTGTCAAGGAGGCACTTGATGCTGCTAAAAACATTGGCTACCCCGTAATCGTGCGTGCAGCGTATGCACTTGGTGGTCTTGGCTCAGGATTTGCTGACAGTGAAGAAGAATTGCGTGACCTCAGCGCTCGCTCTCTGAGTCTTTCGCCTCAGATCCTAGTGGAAAAGAGTCTACGTGGCTGGAAGGAGAGTGAATACGAAGTGCTGCGGGACCAGCAGGACAATGCTCTGATCTGCTGTAACATGGAAAACTTTGATCCGCTCGGAATCCACACCGGCGACTCCATCGTCGTGGCACCAAGTCAGACGCTATCCGACGACAACTACCACATGCTGCGTAGCGCTGCACTCAAAGTCATCCGGCATCTTGGTATTGTGGGTGAATGTAACATCCAGTATGCCCTGAGCCCAGACAGTCGTGAGTATCGTGTGATTGAAGTCAATCCCCGTCTGTCACGCTCATCTGCGCTGGCGTCCAAAGCGACAGGGTACCCATTGGCCTACACTGCCGCGAAGTTGGGTCTGGGTTACACACTGCCAGAGCTTCCAAATGCCGTAACTAAGACAACAACGGCATGCTTTGAGCCATCGCTGGACTATATTGTGACCAAGATGCCTAAATGGGACCTGTCCAAGTTTCAACATGTGAAGCGCGATATCGGCTCGAGTATGAAGTCGGTTGGTGAAGTCATGGCTATCGGCCGCACATTTGAAGAGTCTTTGCAAAAAGCCGTTCGTCAAATTGCTCCGAATTATGCGGGCTTCGACGCGTACGTGTGTCCTGATGATCTCGACGAGGCACTTCGTGTTCCAACCGACACGCGGCTGTTTTCTATTGCCTACGCCATGCTTGTTAAGAACTACGACGTGGAGCGAATTCATGAGTTGACTAAAATTGATCGCTGGTTCCTCTTCAAGCTCGACAACATCGTGCAAACCCATCGCCATCTGGAAGGCCGCGGCTCGCTCCAAAACGTCGATCACGAGCTTATGCGCACGGCCAAGCAACGTGGATTTTCAGACGTGCAAATCGCTCGTCTTGTGAACAGCACCGAGGCAGAGGTACGTGCTGCACGCAAGGCCATGCACATTACGCCATTCGTCAAACGGATTGATACAGTGGCTGCAGAGTATCCCGCGCAAACTAATTACTTGTACACAACCTATAATGCAAGCACACATGATGTTGAATTTGACGAGAATGGTACGATGGTGCTGGGCTCGGGTGTATACCGCATTGGGTCTTCCGTCGAGTTTGATTGGTGTGCCGTGACATGTGTCCGCCGACTCAAGGAGCTCAAGCACAACACGATTATGATCAATTACAACCCCGAGACGGTGTCTACAGACTATGACGAAGCCAATCGCCTGTACTTTGAAGAGCTTGGTTTCGAACGAGTCATGGACATTTATGAACTAGAAGGTGCCTCAGGCGTTGTTGTCTCTGTCGGTGGACAACTGCCGCAAAACATTGCCCTTCGCCTCAAGGAGTCAAATGTTCAGGTATTGGGCACGGATCCCGCCAAAATTGATTCAGCAGAGGACCGCCACAAGTTTTCGCAAATCCTCGATTCGATTGGTGTTGATCAGCCAGCCTGGGTCGAGGTCACGGACGTCGAGAAAGCTAAGAAGTTCGCGAGGGACGTGTCGTATCCCGTGCTGGTTCGCCCCAGCTATGTGCTGTCTGGTGCTGCAATGAATGTTATCTGGGACGAAAGTACACTTGAACACAATCTGACGGCAGCTGCCCAGGTCAACACAGATTATCCTGTTGTACTCACCAAATTCATACCCAATGCTCAAGAAATTGATGTCGACGCCGTTGCTCATGAGGGCAAACTTCTTGTCCATGCTGTGTCTCAGCATGTAGAGAATGCTGGTGTGCACTCTGGTGATGCAACTCTGGTGCTGCCACCCTTCTCGCTTCCTCAGCACGATATGGAACGTATTAAAGAGATTTCTGAGCGTGTGGCAAGGGCTTTCGATATCAGCGGACCTTATAATATGCAAATCATCCGCAAGGTGGATCCCTCAACGAATGAGTCGGAACTCAAGGTGATTGAATGCAACTTGCGTGCCAGTCGCTCTTTCCCCTTCGTAAGCAAGGTCTTGGGTGTCAATTTTATTGACGTGGCAACAAACGCCATTGTCGGCGAGAATGTGCCAGAGCCCGTGGATCTAATGGCTAAGACGTACAACCACGTTGCTATCAAGGTGCCCCAGTTCTCATGGACGCGTCTCGCTGGTGCAGACCCATTTTTGGGCGTCGAGATGGCTAGCACTGGTGAAGTCGCATCATTCGGTGCTGATCTTCACGAGGCTTATTGGGCCTCGATTGCCTCAACAACGGGTTTCCGCGTCCCGCAACCCCACAAAGGTGTACTCTTGGGGGGTAACATTGATACGCCCGAGTTCAAGACGATTGCTACAAAGCTGTACAACCTTGGCTTTAAGCTCTTCTGTTCCAACCCAGATGTGGAGGCATTCCTAAACAGTATCCCTCACGTCGCAGCCAAGCGTATCTGGTTCCCCCTTAAGGACAAGCGCAAGCTGCGTGAAGTGTTTGATGATTATGAAATTCAGTTTGTCATCAATTTGGCCAAATACCGCGCCCCGAACACAACCAACGAAGACTATGTGGCTCGCCGTAATGCAGTTGATTTCGGGCTGCCATTGCTCAATGAACCCAAGACAGCGCTTTTGTTTGTTGAAACGCTCGAGCGTAAAATGCCTCAAGGATGCCTCTTGCCGTACGAAGAAGGAAACATTCCATCTGAAGTTAAAGCCTGGAATGAGTTTATATTGCCTAAATAGATGGAGGAAGCTACCAAAAGTACGCCAATGTTATTGCTATATGTGCAGACTTAGCGATAAGTGTCGATCCATCCACTCCTAGACAAAAAAAGGATCGGTAGTGGAGAATATGGGAATTGAACCCATGACCTCATGCACTCAGGCTTGCTAAGCAAGCGCTCTACCACTGAGCTAATTCCCCTACGCGATTGGAGAATATGGGAATTGAACCCATGACCTCATGCACTCAGGCTTGCTAAGCAAG